>Ga0224514_10000299_pt1 | contig 14834 bp, 14 predicted proteins | sample SF_May12_sed_USG_3_FD_169107 | JGI IMG/M metagenome (GOLD analysis project Ga0224514, IMG submission 169107) | Sediment microbial communities from San Francisco Bay, California, United States - SF_May12_sed_USGS_24 | ecosystem: Environmental > Aquatic > Marine > Sediment | place: USA... | reverse complement strand
CGCCTTCGACAGCCTCGAAGGTTTGGATCAACTCGAATGGGACGGGGCCAGACTGGACCTTGAGGCCAAACTTCTTGTTGCGTTCGAAGGCAGTCACTTCGACAGTGCTATCCATTTCCATACCAGCCAGGGTGCGTATATCTTTGATGATTGAACCCACTGCCAATGGCCCCTCTGAGACCACAGTGGATTCCTTTAAGCCTGACTGCCACTCAGCTGTTTTGGAGTTATCGGTGACATAGACGAATACATCTTCTACCGGCCGGTTGATTACGATGGATTGCTCAATCTTGATCATGGTTAACTCTCCTTTCCAATTTTCCTTGTCATGAGGTAGGTGGCGCTGGCGGGCATAAACCAGGGGCCGCTTTCATATCTTGAGATCTCTTCGATCTCGAAATGCTCTCCAAAACGCGTTTCAACTTCACCCGGGGAGAGGGCCATGCTGTTGTGGGTAAAGCGTTCCCACCAGCGCGCCGCCCACTCGAAACAGTAGAATAAGAACTGGCTGCCCGGGTGGGAAAGCGGGATGACATTTTGGATGTATAGATCGCGATGCGAGGGGCGCAGATCATCCAATGTGCCGTAATCCACAAGCAGGTCGTAGGTTCCGTTGGTGTTCTGCAGGTCGGTGAGATCATCTTGGATGAAGTCGACCTGTACACCGGCTTCTCGAGCCCGGGAGCGGCCGAGGTCGATGGCGGCGGGTGAGAAATCCAGACCGGTAACATCGAAGCCGTTCTGGGCCAGAAAGATTACGTTGCTGGCGGTGCCGCTGCCGAGGTCGATGGCGCGGCCAGGTTTGATGCGGCCAGATTGAACCAGATCAACAAGTTCTATGCGCGGTCCGATGTCATAGGGGATGGGGACAAAGGAATAACGGTACATCAATTCATAGATCCATTTCATCTTTCAATTACCTCCATTTCTCTTTCCATCAAGTAAAAGCTCAAACTGCGGGAGGTGACCTGCTCAGTGCGTTGACGCAGCGGTTTGATGCTGAAGAAAGGACTGAAGCGCTGCTGCACCTCTTCTTGGGGTAGCTTGTTATCGAAACAGAACATGAAAAACCGGCTGCCGGGGTGAAATAAGGGCATCACGTTCTGTATGTAGAGGTCCCGGTGTTCGGGAGTAAGGTCGTTGAGGGCGCCAAAGTCGAGGATCAGGTCGAATGTGCCCCTGACATGCTGCAGGTCGGTCAGGTCGTCCAACCGGAAGTCCACGTCGACACCTTCCCGCTGGGCGCGTCGCTTAGCGCGTTTGATGGCGGTGGGCGAGAAATCCACGCCGGTGACCTCAAAACCGTGCTGGGCGAGGTAGATGGCCTCGCGGCCCACGCCGCAGCCGAGGGCGATGGCGCGTCCAGGCGGGATGCGGCCGCTTTCGACCAGTTCGGTGAACTCATCGAACTGATCAAGGTCGCCAAAGATCCACTCAATGGGGACGAACGGAAAGCGGTAGAGGAATTCGTAGATCCATTTCTTCATGAGGCTCACAGCCAATCAATTTGTATTGTTTTTATTGTATGGAATGGGGCAGACTTGTCATGTGAGCCCGGCCCTAACTGCTGCCCTATTTTTGCTAGGACAAACTTCCCAATCTGCTCAGCAAATCCAGGGAATCAATCGGATTAAATGGGGGGGCAGGCTGCAGCAGCCCGCCCCCCGAGGAGAGTAGACCGGAGTTAGCGGATTTCAGCTAACCTTTGGCCGACCGCAAGCGCATCAGCATGGTGTAGACGCCCAGCAAGATGCCAACTCCCATGATGATCGAGCCCAATCGAGAGTCGGAGGTGACCTTCAATACCGCGAAGAGGATAATACCGCCATGGATGAGCCAAAGAGCGGCCTTATCCGCCCAGGCGAGGGTGGCGCGGGCATCCCAGGTATGGGCGGCGATCACACCGAAGATCAAACCGGTCATCATACCGACGAAAGCGCCGTGAGCGAAAAGGGGTAAGAACCAGACCGGCAGCAGGCTGAAATCGCCGCCGGAGATGAGCACGGAAATGGCGTAGAGGAACAATCCAAGGTAGATGACCAGCCAAATGGTTCCGAAGAAAGCCCAGGGTTTTACATCGGATGAGAAGGGCCCGGCGCGCAGCGCCGGCCATCCCGCCCGCACCAAAAAGATCACGCATCCGGCCAGGAGGGTGAGCATGAAGATAGGCATGACTTGATCCACCACGTTGAGGAAAAAGGCAAACGGCACGATGGCCGCGCCGAACGTCCAGATGTGGGCTTGGGCCTTGCCTGCCTTGCCGGCTGGCTGGTAAGGGTTCTTATGGGCAAACCATTCGATGATGGCCGCGCCAATGAGGAAGAGATATGTATCCATCATGCCAGCGTGCGGGGCGACACGGTCGTCGCCGGCGATGGGCAAGAAATGGCGGCCGAGGGCGATCTCCATGCCCAGCAATGCACCAACCGTGGCGCCGATGGCGGCGATCAAAAGGGCGCCAGAGGCCAGGTAGTGGACAGTGCTCTTGACCTCCAGCTTGCCCAGCTGCCTATAAGCAAAGACAGCAGCCCACCACAATACGATGACGGCGGCCGATCCAAATACCGGCAGCAAGGTCTTCAAGGGATCATCCGGGCTGGTGCGCGAGAAGGCGATACCGAATTGGGGGACATAAGCGCCAAAGATGAGCACCGCCGACCAAGCCAGGCGGCGAACGCTGCGCTCATAGGCTGCATCCACATCCCGGTCGCCGGTGAGCAGCCAGATGGCGATTCCGATGGCGGAAAGCGTGATCCAGCCGACGCTTCCCCCGTGCAGGTGGATGAGCAGCTGCCAGCGGGGGATGTCGAGATCGGATGGGGTCAGGGCGTTGCTAAAGCCATAGAAGATATTGATCAGGAAGATGACCAGAGCCCCGGTAAAGATTATCTTCAGGCTGCGCCAAACGGATCGATTACTTACTGATTTTACATTCATGATTATTGCTCCTCTCCAAAGTTAGTCTGATAGGGGTTATCGTTCATGCGACCTCCAATTGCAGATCAAGGGATCAATTTACCGCCTAAAACCAGGCGGCCCAGCCAGATAGCCCAAACAGGGTAAGCGAAATAGGCAACCATGCCGATGGTCAGAGCCGGGTAAACCAGCGGGTTGGACCAAAAGCCGCCCATGCCACCGCCAGTGAATATGGAGTACATATCTACGGTGAGCAGCCCGGCGAATGAGAACAAGCCAAGGCCGATGACAATGCCCCAAAGGACGACCTTGCTGGGTAAATCGCCACCTGCGCGCGCCAGCAAGAAGCTGAGCAGCAGCCCCAAACCAATTGCGCCGAAACCAGCGATGATGGGAGGAAGCGTTTCTGCGAAAGACATACGGTCGATGATGATGAGGATGGAGGGAACGGCATTCGCCAGGATGCCGGCCACCACCAACAGCGCGGCCAGGAGGCTGAGCGATTGGCTTTGCTCTTTGGTCAAGCCGTACAGCGCCCAGACGAGCGGCAGCATCAGAATAACGGTGACGGCGTTGGAGAAATCGCTCCAGGCACCGAAGAGGGGGTTATAGGTGTACATCAGGGTTACGAAGATGAGCTGGAGGATCCAGAAAACACCGCTGGTGATCAAGGCCCACCCCAGGAAACTTGAATTTGAGAAAGTCATAGAATTAGATACTCCTTATGTATAAGAGGTTTGGGTAATATTCTTTCTGCTCGAACATCAGAAAGGTTTGAACATCATCAGCCACAAAATGAGCCCGATGCCGCCCACACCAATCACAGCGATCAATACGGCCGGGGTCTTGGATAGGAGGGCATCGATCTCGGCTGCGCTCAGTGGTTCTTCGGCGGGCATCTCTTTGCTGCCCTGCATGTAGGGCATGCCCACAGCCTTGCGAACCTGCGTGTAGAATTTCGTACCAACCAGGTACATGGCCACGCTGATGGCGATCAACAGGCCCAACGAGAGCCAGATCCAGCCATAGCCCCACCAGCCGCCCTGAAAGCCGGCCCAGATGCCGGCCCCCAGGAGGAAGAGCAGCGATAGGTACATGATGGAAAATGCGCCCGGGGAGGCGTAGAGAGAGATCATGGCGCGGATGCTTTCCAGGTTCCGTTCGGTGCGCAGACGAAATGAGACCAGGCCGGTGACGCCGTGCATGAACATGAAAATGAGGGTGGCGAATACGTGAATATAGACGAGCCAAGAATACATATAGTCAACTCCGTGCAGCATTGGATGAGAGGCGGTGGGCCTACGAATCCAAGCGAGAATGACAGCAGACAAAACGAGCCTGATTTATTTAGAATTAGCCAATAAAGGGATTTTATTACTGGGGGAGCGCTCTGTCATGAGAGCCTAGCCCCAAATGGTGCCCTATTTATCTAGGACATGACACTAGAGAGAATTCGTCTGCACCCCCCTGGCACCTATGAAGCCGGTCAACAGATGATCTTATTCACTCATATGCTCGTACCGGTCGGAAGCCAACTGCCGGTGAGCTAAACTCAGGGTGCAGGTTTTTTCGGTAAGTTGTGCGAACATTGGGACTACTGCATCCCCAATAACCCCCACGAGCCACCCGCAAAATCCTATCATCGTTAAACCAGCTGGAAGTCCATTCATAGACATTGCCGGCCATATCAAGAACACCATATGGACTTGCTCCATCGGAGTATTCTCCTACAGCAGAGGTGCCAATGCGCTTAATATTCTTATGTTTGTAATTAGCCAATTTCGGATCAATCTCTTCCCCCCAGGGGTAGGTGTTGCCAAATTCCCCGCGTGCAGCTTTTTCCCATTCTTCCTCCGTGGGTAAGCGACACTGTGCCCACTCACAAAATGATTCTGCATGTTCGTATGTAATGTGGACCACTGGATGAATATCGAATCCAAATTTGAATTGCCTAGTTTCTGCATTCCAGTCATTCGGGACAGGATAATCAATATTGGCATCTATGAAAATCTTGTACTGCGCGTTGGTGATGGGAACTCTGGCAATTGAATAATCTTCTGATATCAAACGAATATTTAAATCTTTGCGAGGGCCATAAATAAAATCGCCGGCCGGAATCTGCACCCAATCGATCTCCATCAGCATATCCATTCCTCTTTGCTCTGATCTCCATTAACTGTGAAATACCAATGATAATTCCAGATTCTATGGAATCTGGGGATTATTCGCCATCTCTGGGCGATGCACCCAGGAGGAAGAACTCATAATCCACACCAGGAGGATCCATGAAGAGGGTGACGGTGGCTTGATTCCCAGGTGAGAGGGTATCCCCGCTTTCATCGAAAATGGTAGCGAGAATGTAATTCGCTTCGACCGGGATACCGGCTTCATCGAAAAATATAAAGTTCAAAAAGGGATAAGCGGGTTCCGAACCGGTGTTGGCCACAGTGATTTCTAATACTGTGCCATCTTCCCGACGCTGCTCGGAAACAGAAACGATCTCCATATCGCGATAAGGCATGAGGGAATAATAATCAGGGATGGGGTCTGCATAAAGTGCGATCTCATAGCGAACATCTGACAGGCCATAGCCTTTACGCGTCACGGGGGAAAAGTTCTTGCACTTGGGTCGATCCGAGGTAAAAATCGCTCGCTCACCTGGCAAAACCAGCAGCCCGGTTCCATGGTGCAGACTGAATCGATCGACGAGCTGATCGCCATCATACGCTTCGATGTATACATCGGGTGAGAACAAAGTGACATCGTTCTCATTAACCGCAAGCCCGGCGGCATAGGCCAGCATTCTTCCGCAGATCACGCCTGACCAAGTCTCACCTTCTTCTTTTGCAACCAGCACCTGACTCAAGATGGTGAAGCGGTACTCGGTAGGCGGGGTTGGGAGAAGTTGGGCGGGTTCTGGCACGGAGGTAGATTTTGGGGGGTCAGTTTCTTCCACGGGCTGAGGAGAGAAAACGGTTGATGTCTTCTCCGGGCTGGGTGCGGATAGGTTTGGCGAATCTTCAGGAGGGCTGACACATCCAGCTAGAAAGATAATGGAAGCAATATAGGGCCAGATAACTTTATTCATTTGTTCACCTGGATTCCGGAAATAATTTGACCCATCGACAGAGAGAAAAGATTGGCTGATTATATCCAAAAAGTGGATTAAAAGTCATATTAAAGGTAATCTCCGATGAATGGATCGAATAGATTGGTAAGATCTGTTCGATTGTGACATTTGTCACTTGTTGGCGAGGATGCCAGCTTCTATACTGAAGAAAATTCACCCCCCATTCCAGCTATCATCGAGCACCAGCACATTGCCCTGATCGCAGTATCAGAAGATGAAACCGTCAAATGCGGGACGCTACGCGGGGTTACAAGTAATTGTTTGCTGCCTGATCATTGCCACATCCACCTTCGGTACCTACCTGTTTGTCCCGGCAAAGCTCCACTACCGGGTGACCGAGCGCTACACCATTTCGGAATTGGACAGGAATGCGGATGTATATCTCGGGATCCTGATCCCGGTAAGCCGGCCATATCAAACCATTGATGCGCCAAAAATCGAATGGGAAGGAGTAACCTTCCGAGAGATCAATGCATCCGGCGAGGAAATCAGGCTGGAAATCCAGGGGTATACCAACGAAGCGATCACAGCGGAAATCAGCTATGAAATGACCCTGCAGCGTGGAAAGGTCAATTGGGAAACCGCAGTAACAGAGGCGCACACGCAGCCACAATTCGGAATCGAGTCGGACAACAAAGAGCTGATCTCGAAAGCCTCTCAGATCACAAGCGGGAAAGGAAGAGAGGATGTTAAACGAATCTATAACTTTGTAGTCGATAATATTGATTACCATCCCCGCGGTGCCAATTGGGCCATGTCTTCGGCGATGGAAACATACAGAACACGCTCAGGAATCTGCACGGGGATCGCCCGGTTGATGGTGGCACTCTGCCGGTCAGCAGAGATCCCAACTCAAGTAGTTCACGGCATTGTGATCCCTGATATGTTCTATGGTGGGCACAGCGACAGCGGGGAAAGTCATGCCTGGGTGGAATTTTTTTCGGAGGGAGAATGGGGCAGCGCGGATCCCACCTGGGGGTCGAGGCCAATGCAGGCCCTGCAATTCAACCGCAGCGATGGCTTGCACGTTTCTTACGGGGAGTTCGATCAAGAGCGGTGGGATTTCATGGATATAGCGTATTGGGCGGCTTCAAGCGCAAACCTTATCGAAATGGAAAACGGGTATAAGAAATATGTGGCTGCATCAAGCAAAGAAGAAGCCTCCATCGAAGCAGAAAAGATAATATACAAGATGGGGGATAGTCGTTGGGCAGCAGTTCTATTGGTTTGGGCACTTTCAACCCTCTGTGCGCTGCTGTACCGGAATCATTTCCTCTTATCAAATAAACAGCGTCCCAGAGAGAATATAGGAGGTGAGGAGTAGATAAGCATGAAAAACATCCATGATCACGTTTTCGGAATATGCGAGGACAAAGTTACCCATTAAATAGTGACATTTATCCTAATACGTGAGCAAATAAAAATGTATAATGAACTTGATAGTGCATATTTTCACAAATAGTCGGCGTGACGATCAGTTATCTGATGTTCAACAACCTCACAGCCATTCGAGAGATTGATTTACAGCTCTTCGGTATCCGTACCTCCCCCAGTCTCGCGATCATCCCGATAGCAAACCAGAAACTCTCGCTGCGCCAAACGCAGCCGTGATTGTTCAGCATCTTTACTGCCGGCCGCCAGGAGGTGTCAATTGATTGCTCCGGAAGTTCAAGAAAAAACTGCCCCCCCCGAATGGGATATAAAAACCCACACATTTTTGAATGAAGTTGAAGAGGCCACGGTTGGGGAAACCAACCTGCGAAACTGCATCCAATGCGGGACCTGCGGGGGTTCCTGCCCTTCTGCCTCAGACATGGAATTCACCCCACGGCAGCTATTTCGGCTGATAGCAAGCGGTGATAAAGCCACGGTGTTGAGCGCAAATACCTTTTGGTATTGCGTCTCATGTTATTTCTGCACTGTACGCTGCCCCCAAGAGATCCACATCACGGACATTATGTATACCCTGAAGAGGATGGCGATCCGGGAGGGGTTCTTCGAAGAATCAAGCGCAAGCGAGGCGCCGGATTTCTCTGAAACTTTCCTGGACTTCGTGGAGAATTATGGGAGAAGTTTTGAATTAGGTCTTGCCACGCGCTACCACCTCCGCCACCATCCACTGGGGGCGATGAAGCTGGCGCCTATGGGCCTAGGATTGCTCCGGAGGGGCCGTATTGACCTGACCCCCCACCGCATCGACGGGATTAAAGGATTCAAATCCATTTTGCGAAAGGCAAGGGAGCTGGGAGGCACGGTATGAAATACAGTTATTATCCCGGATGTTCACTTGAACGCAATGCCCAGTCATATCATGAGTCGATCATGGCCATCGCCCCACAATTGGGTCTCTCTCTCGCAGAGATCGACGACTGGAACTGCTGCGGTGCAACCGAGGTGATCACGGTCGATAAAATGGCGGCGTTCGCGCTAGCAGGGCGCAACCTTGCCCTGGCGGCGAAACAATTCGCCAATGGAAGAGTGGAGTTGGTGGCGCCGTGCAGCGCTTGTTACCTCAATCTTCGAAAGACCGACAAAGTATTGATGGAAACCTCCGATCTTTCGGAAAAGATCAATACGGCGTTGGCTGAAGGGAATTTGAGCTATACGCCGGGTTCGGTGCGCGCCCGCCACCTGCTTCAGGTGATCAGTGATGATCTCGGGCTCGAACAAGTGGCAGAAATTGTCACCCAGCCGTTAGCCGGATTGCGCATCGCGCCGTACTACGGATGCATGGTCGTGCGGCCGGAATTCTCAGATAGCGAGGACAACCCGGAATATCCCGTTGCGCTGGACAACCTCTTGGCTGTAGTAGGGGCAGAGGTGGTCGATTTTCCCGTCAAGGCGCACTGCTGTGGGGGCCATATGACCCAGATAAGCGAACCGACCGCGCTCGAAATGATCCGGCGCCTACTGAAAAATGCGTCCGATTACCAATCGGATGCCATCGTAACCCTCTGCCCGATGTGCCAGCTAAACCTGGATGCTTTCCAGCAAAGCGTAAACCGGCATTTTGGGACGGAATACAACATCCCGGTGCTGTATTTCACCCAGGTGATGGGCTTAGCGTTCGGGATCTCACCGGAAGAGCTTGGTTTCGGCAGTGAGTTTGTGAGCGCCAAGCCGCTGCTTAAAAAGATCGGGAAGAAGCCGCCAAAGAAGCCAAAAGCCAAAAAACGGAAGAAAGAGGCTTTACCGATGCCCGGCACTCTGGAGCGGAGGTGAGTTATGACTGATGAAAGAATTGGCGTATATGTCTGCCGCTGCGGGACGAACATTGCAGGGGTGGTGGATGTAGATGAAGTCGTCCGTTGGGCTGGGGAATCATTAGCCGAACGGGGGGTTGTGCATGCGGCCGCAAGCAATTTCATGTGTTCAACCGTTGGGCAGGAAACGATCGAAAATGATATCAAGGAAAAAGGTCTAACTAGATTGGTGGTAGCGGCATGTTCACCGCACCTGCATGAGAAGACATTCCGCACCGCTTGTGAACGAGCAGGCCTGAACCCCTACCTGATGGACATGGTTTCGATCCGCGAGCACGTTTCATGGGTGCATGTAGATAAGGAGGCGGCCACACACAAAGCGAAAGCTGTGATCGCCGGCGGAGTATCGAGAGTGGCATGGCACGAAGAGCTGGAGCCGCTGGAGGTGCCGATCCATGCCTCGACCCTGATAGTGGGCGGAGGCATCGCGGGCATCCAGGCGGCGTTGGAGATCGCCGATTCCGGCCAGCAGGTTTATCTGGTGGAACGCGAACCCTCCGTGGGGGGTCACATGGCCCAGTTCGATAAGACCTTCCCCACCCTGGATTGCTCCGCCTGCATCCTGACACCGAAGATGGCCGATATCGGTGTGCATCCCAACGTCGACCTGCTCACGTGGAGTGAGGTCGAGGATGTGGATGGGTATGTCGGCAACTTTACAGTGATGGTTCGCAAGAAAGCGCGTGGGATCGATGAGAGTTTGTGCACGGGGTGCGGTATTTGCGAGGAAAAATGCCCAAAGAAAGTAGTAGACGAAGTATTTGAAGCCGGGTTAGGCTACCGCAAGGCGATCTACACTCCCTTCCCGCAGGCAGTACCAAACTTGCCAGTAATCGACAAAGAAAACTGCACTTACTACGATACAGGAAAATGCAAGGCCTGCGAAAAATTCTGTCCCACCGAGGCGATCCGCTTCGAGCAGGAAGATGAGATGCTTGAGATCGAGGTGGGCAACATCATTCTGGCAACCGGTTATGATCTATTCGATGCGCGCCGCATCCCCCAATACGGCTATGGGCGCCTCGCGAATGTCTTCACCAGTCTCGAGTTTGAACGCATGTGCAATGCCGCTGGTCCGACCAATGGCTCGATCGTGCTGCGGGATGGAGCGACGGCTCCGCAATCGGTGGCGATCATCCATTGTGTCGGCAGCCGCGACCGCAACCACAACAACTACTGCTCCGCGATCTGCTGCATGGCGAGCCTCAAATTCGCCCACCTGGTGAAGGAGCGCGTCCCGGAGGCGGATGTATTCGAATTCTACATCGATATGCGCACGGCCTTCAAGGACTACGACGAATTCTACCAGCGCGTACTGGAAGAGGATGTGCATTTCATCCGTGGGCGGGTGGCCGAAGTCACTGATGCCGCCAGGTTGGAAGGGGAGGAGGGGAAACTGATCGTCCAGGCGGAGGACACTTTGATCGGGAAACAACGCCGAATTCCGGTGGATATGGTGGTACTCAGCTCAGGGCTGCAGGCCCGCCACGACGCAAAGGAAGTGGCCAAATTGTTCGGCATTTCGTGCAGCGCAGATGAATGGTTCATCGAAAAGCATCCCAAGCTCGATCCGGTTGCCACGATGACCGAAGGCATATTCATCGCAGGCTGCGCGCAGGGCCCGAAGGATATCCCGGCCAGTGTTTCGCAAGGTGCAGCCGCGGCTGCACGTGTGCTCGGGCGTATTCAGCAAGGCGAGATCGCCCTCGAACCGGTGCGGGCAAGTGTGATCGAGGAAAAATGCTCCGGCTGTCGAATATGCAATCTGCTGTGTCCTTTCAGCGCCATCACGTTCGATGACGTGGAGATGATCACCGAGATCAACGCGGCGCTTTGCCAAGGCTGCGGTACCTGCGTGGCAGGCTGCCCTTCTGGCGCCATCACAGGCACGCAGTTCAGCGATCAGCAGGTCATGGCCCAGCTCGAAGGGTTACTGTCTTTGAACGGGCACGAACGCATCGCCGTTCAAACATCAGAACCTGCCGCGGTTTAATGGAGAACGAATATGAGTGAACAATTCGAACCTTTGATCATCGGATATACATGCAACTGGTGCAGCTACCGGGCCGCAGACCTGGCCGGCACTTCACGGCAGAAGTACGCCCCGAACATTCGATTGATACGGTTAATGTGTTCCGGGCGATTTTCCCCTGAGTTCGTGCTCAAAGCTTTCGCCGGAGGCGCCGATGGGGTCATGATCACCGGGTGCCATCCCGGCGAATGCCATTACATTGAGCAAAACCTGAAAGCCATGCGGCGCTTCACCCTGCTGCGTTCTACCCTGAAACAGATGGGGATCGAACCCGAGCGGTTCAAGTTGGTGTGGGCCAGCGCGGCCGAGGGCATCCACCTTGCCCAGGAAATCGACAAAATGGTTGAGCAGGTCAGAGCGCTGGGACCTTTGAAACTGCCGGTGCTTGCAGGCGTGAACGGTGATACAGCCGCCGTGCCGATCCACCCAGCGCACGTGGAGGAGGTGGAGGCGTGAGCAAGAAAGCGAAACCCAAACTGGCAATGTATTGGGCGGCATCCTGCGGGGGATGTGAGATCGCCGTTCTGAACATCCACGAAAAATTGCTTGTGGTCGATGAGATCTTCGATGTGGTTTTTTGGCCGGTGGCGGTCGACTTTAAATACGATGACGTGCGAAATTTCCCGGATGGCCACATAGACCTGTGCCTGTTCAATGGCGCCATTCGTTCGAGCGAGAACGAAGAGATCGCCCAACTGCTGCGCCAAAAATCAAAGGTGTTGGTAGCTTTCGGGTCCTGCGCCTACGAGGGCTGCATCCCCGCCCTGGCAAACCTGACATCCAAGAATGCGATCTTCGATACCGTCTTCCAGGGTTCGCTATCCACGTCGAACCCCGAGGGCGTAATTCCGCAAACCGAGACGACAGTGCCGGAAGGCGAACTGCACATCCCGGAGTTCTACCCGGCGGTGAGATCGCTCGATCAAGTGGTAAACGTTGATTACACCATCCCCGGATGCCCGCCGGAACCGCACCAGATATGGGCAGTGCTCGAAGCGGTGGTGGCTGCACTCACCCAGGGGGCGGAACTCCCCCCGGCCGGTTCGGTGATCGGCGCCGGCGATCTGGCGGTATGTGACGAGTGCGAGCTGGAGCAAGATGAAAAACAGATCGAACGATTCTACCGGCCCTACGAGGTGGTTCCCGAAGCGGGAAAATGCCTGCTCGATCAAGGCCTGGTTTGTCTGGGCGCGGCGACGCGCAGCGGCTGCGGGGCGCTTTGCCCACAGGTAGGCATCGGCTGCCGAGGCTGCTATGGGCCGATGGAGGGCGTTGAAGACCAGGGCGCGCGCATACTCTCTGCGCTGGCCTCGGTGATCTCTGTGGGCGAGCCTAGTGACAGTGAGGCTGAATTGGAAAAAATATTGGAAGAAGCGATCGAAACGATCGCCGATCCGGCTGGCACTTTCTACCGTTTCAGCATGGCGAAGGCCATCCTGCCGCGCGCCATCGTATCGGTCAATGGCAGCAAAGGAGCTGACGAATGAAACGCATCAGCATCGATCCCATAACACGCCTTGAAGGGCACGCCAAGATCGAGATCTTGCTGGATGAGGGGGGAAATGTGGACAATACCTACTTCCAGGTCCCCGAACTGCGCGGGTTTGAGCAGTTTTGTGTCGGCCGGCCGGCAGAGGAAATGCCGCGCATCACAAACCGCATCTGCGGTGTTTGCCCGGAAGCCCACCACATGGCTTCGACAAAGACATTGGATGCACTCTTTGGCATCGAGCCGACATCAGCGGTAAAGAAGATCCGCGAGATGTTTTACTGCTCCTTTTATGTAACCGACCATACAACCCACTTCTACGCCCTGGGCGGGCCGGATTTCGTGATGGGGCCCGAAGCGCCCCCCGCCGAACGGAACATCCTTGGTGTGATCCATAAAGTAGGGGTAGAAACCGGCAAGCAGGTGATCGCCTGCCGCCAGCGCAACCACCACCTGATACAGGTTTTGGGTGGTCGCGGGGTGCATCCGGTCGCGGGCATACCCGGGGGCTGGAGCCGGGCGATCAGCGAGGATGAACGCAAGGAATTCCTCGAGATCGCCAAGCAAAACGTGGATTTTGCCACATTCAGCTTGAAGCTTTTTGATGAAATCGTGCTGTCGAACAGCGATTATGTCGATCTGATCCTGTCAAATGCCTATACCCAACAGATCTACTACATGGGCACGGTTGACGAAAACAACCTGGTGAACTTCTATGATGGCAAGATCAGAGTGGTAGATCCAGACGGCGATGAATTCGTGAAGTATGAAGCCAAGGATTATGCCGAACACATCGAGGAGCATGTGGAGCCCTGGACATATTTGAAATTCCCTTATTTAAAGAATGTCGGCTGGAAAGGATTTGTAGGCGGTAAAGACAGCGGGGTATATGCGGCCACACCGCTCTCGCGATTGAACGCATCGAAGGGGATGGCCACTCCCCTGGCGCAAGAATACTTTGAACGCATGTACACCATCCTGGGCAGCAAGAAGATCAACGGCACATACCAACCTATCCACCACACACTTGCCGCCCACTGGGCGCGCTTGATCGAACTGCTGTACGCGGCCGAACGCATGCAGGAACTGCTTGAAGACGAAGAAATCTGCGATCCGAACGTGCGCCCGATCGTCCAGAATACGCCTACGGAAGGCATCGGCAGCGTGGAGGCGCCGCGCGGGACCCTGACCCACCACTACCGCACGGATGAAAAGGGGATCCTCACTATGGTCAACCTCATCGTGGGGACGACCAACAACTACGCCCCGATATCGATGTCGATCAACAGTGCGGCCCGAGAACTGATCAAGGCCGGCACAGTGGTGACGGAAGGGTTGCTCAACAAGATCGAGATGGCCTTTCGATCGTACGACCCGTGTTTTGGATGCGCCACGCACTCTCTCCCCGGGCAAATGCCGCTGAAGGTATACGTTAGGGATCATGAAGGCGAGTTAGTCGATGTCCTCAGCCAATTCTGCTGAGATGGATATCGTTCACTGGTTTGGAACTACGCAGCCAATGGAAAGACATGGACAACCAAATGAGCAAACTGCCGAAAACGCTCGTCGTCGGGCTTGGGAACCCTTTGCTGGGAGATGACGGCATTGGATGGATAGTCGCTGAACAAATTTCAAAGGAGATCTATCACCCGAACATCGAAATTCAGTTTTTGGCACGCGGGGGTCTCTACTTGATGGAACGCATGATCGGATACGAGCGTGTGATCCTGATCGATGCATTTAGCTCTCCCGAGGCAAAAACCGGTGAAATTCGCCATTTCCCCCTTGATTCACTACCCCACATAACCACACACTACACAGTTTCAAGCCACGACACTTCCCTGCCGCTTGCACTGGACCTTGGACGCTCCTTAGGATTTGAATTGCCCGAGGATATTCAGGTTGTCGCCATCGCCTCGCAGGTTCATTTCGATGTACAAACGGGTTTGACCTCCCCTGTGGCGGCGGCCGTGCCGCGTGCTTGTGAGATGGTGATTGAGATAT
>Ga0224514_10000297_pt1 | contig 14872 bp, 15 predicted proteins | sample SF_May12_sed_USG_3_FD_169107 | JGI IMG/M metagenome (GOLD analysis project Ga0224514, IMG submission 169107) | Sediment microbial communities from San Francisco Bay, California, United States - SF_May12_sed_USGS_24 | ecosystem: Environmental > Aquatic > Marine > Sediment | place: USA... | reverse complement strand
AATATATGTTCCGTCTATACGCCGGGGTATTTTTACCGTATCAGGTGTATCTATTTGAAAACCCCGTCCAATATTATAATGAAAATCATCCTGTGTAGTGAACGCCTCATTGGTAACGGTAGCATGATTATCATTACCAGAAACATCATATGCATCTGTACCGGTGCCTTCTGCAAGTGGCAGGTAAGTTCCATCTGATAAAAGTAAATCGTATAATGTACCGGCTGTTACTTCAATTGTATCGCCGTTTATACTGGGAGTAGCTGTACCCTGATAAGATGTAATGGTAATATCCGTTAAATCAGAAAAAGTTAGTACAGTAGAACCAGCACTATTAATACAATTACTTTCCACCAATAATACATCATTTCCGTTTATAGCATCTTTCCAAACACTATTATCAGCATCCATTACAGCAAGCCATTGAACAATATTATCCGTACAAGGGATTAATCGTCCTATTGGTTTTAAAGTAAGTCCTATACCTACATCATGAGACATTGGCTACACCATATAATGAATGCCGGTGGCGGCACTTGTTGCGGTTGTATTAACCTGTGTACAGCGTACAGGAAACAGCCCGGCTGGTACTGTAATAGGTCCCCGGGTTTCACCTGCTTCAGTAACTATAGTAATATCGCCCGCTGTACCTATCCATAAACTTTTCGCAACAATACCCGTTCCGAATGCGGCGTCTAAGGTAACAGGTATAATATCCCTTGCCGGTGTGATTTGTTTTGCAAAAGAATCAGCCATTTTTTAATTTCTCCATTCTTGCTGTTGCGGCCTTTTTTCTAAGGGCGCTTTTATTTACCTGTTTTCCATTAACCAGTACATCAAACCACCCGCGTCCACGATTAAACAAGGTAACTACTCGGGTTTCTTTTTCTGGTGTAGGTTCTGCCTGTACTTCTTTTTCCTGTACAGGTTTTTCACCTTTTAAACCGGCTAATCTAATACGCTTCTGTTCCATAACATCATCAAAAGCTGTATCGTTTTCACCAATCAAAGTATAACCGGCGTACATGGACACAACACGTTTCCAGCTAACTTCTAATTTTTTATATGGAAATACATCGCCTACTTCGAATTTTTTTGTGCCGTACTGTACAGGCTTTTTACAGTACAATTTCTGATTTCGTTGTATTTGAAATTTTCTACTTGGCATTTAATAAAACCTCCTGTAAAAAGCCGAGGGCATTATTACCCCCGGCTCTGCATTATGCTGGTACTATATATTACACCTTTGTATTAAGGAGTAAGCAGATCCTTGAAAAAGTAACCCATATCCTGAGCAATCATTTTCAAATCAAATGCCATTTCAAGCTCAACACGATCAGAAGCAATTTTATCAATGTAGAAGCGTTTAATTCTATTACCTTCCGCACCGGCTCCAAGATAACCGGTCCAGCTGAAAGTATACCCGGCTGAAGGAGTACGTAAACCCGGTCGAGGTGCTGAGTAACAAAGTAGCGCGTGATTTCCACCTATAAAATCGTGAGAATAGTAACTGGAATTATCTGCATCATGGTCATAATCAGATGCATCTTCGTTCGCAGTATTTTCAATTGCTTCCATTACAAAAATACGCTCAATTTCAAAAATACGTTTCAAGCCTTCAATATTACCCAATGCAGGTCCGTTCGGCGTCTGACCTCGATCAATACGTTCGATAATTTCAGGGTTATCCACAAGCGAATCATAAACAGCTTTACCCAGTACAAGAGTATTAGGTTTAAAACCTGTATTCTGCTGTACTGTACGTTTTGCAGTACGTACATCTTCAATAGGTGTACTGGAAGCATTGTCCCAGTAAATAACCTGAGTGGAAGATGCAGAAGCGGCACCAGCTTTTTCAAACTGCCAGATGCTTGTCGCGAAATAAGTAGTCGCCCACAATTTTTCACGTTTGATCAAACCTTTCAGGGTAACAAATTCTGTCGCATCGCGATCATCATCGAGTACAGAATCAGAGTTTGCACGTACCTGATCAGGAATATCTTTATGAAATGCCCATACGTCAGCGTAATACGTGGGGGTACTGTCGAGCTTGTAGCTCCCACCAGCGGATTCTGTACCCGGTGCTCTTTGTTTCATTTCATCACGGTTAAATTCACCCCGATCATAAGTCCAGTATCGGTCACTTTGTTTTGTTACTGGAAGATTCGGGAATACCTGTGTCGCAACAAAATTTGTCGCGTCCTGTAAGTATGCGATACTCATGTTTGTTAATGGTGTATTTACGTGTACATCGCCTTTAGTTGGTCTCATACGATTGTTCTCCTTTATATATTAACCGTACAGGTTAATTAGTTAAGTTCGCCTTCTTTATCAAGAAGTATTTCAGCGATATCATTTTCCACGCCGGTAGTAAGAAGCGTACCCAAAACTTTCGCTCCTGTACCTGTTGCCAAAATTGCTCGGCCTGTGGTATCCGACATACACTTAACACCGGCAGTTGATGCAACAGCACCGAGTACAACTTTCGATACACCGCTAACCGCTACCTGTACTTCCCTTCCGGCGGCGGCAGTATTACCCTGATTAATACCGAGGCAAGCTCCACCGGAAGATGTATTCCTGATTACTGTACCTGCCGCTTCTACTGATACAAACCTGTACTGACTTGCAGATAGGTCCGCTCCAGCTACTTTCGTTATACTTTTTAATCCTTCTTCTGCTGCCATATCAATAAACTCCTTTATTTATAAAAATATTTCGTTTTTGTTACTGTATTAATTAACCGTTAAGTTTCTGGTACAGTTCCTTTCCTTCCGGCGTGTCGAGTACAGCATTATATGCTTTCGCAAATGTAATACCGTCTTTTTCCGCTTTTGCTTTTGCCAGTTTTTCAAGTTTTTCAGAATCTGTACTGATATCTTCACCACCCGCGCCAATTTCCTTGAAAACTTTGCCGTTTGTTTCGTTACCTGATTTCAACATTTTGAGTACAGTTTCTTTTTCTTCAGCAGGCAGGCTTTCAATCGCTTTCAGAATTTTGCCTTTTGATTCAGGTGTACCGGGCAGGTTTGGAAACATTGCTTCCGCTTTTGCAATTGCATCTTTCGCATCAGATTCTTCTTTCTGCTTTGCAATAGTAGCTTCCGCCGCTCTAAGATCAATATCCTGTTGTTTAAGTACAGCAAATACAACAGGCCCGATTTCAGATTTGTTAATAACTGTACCCTTTGTGGTAGTGTAGGTTTCTTCATTTTCTGCTTTCTTGGCAATTTCTTCATCCATTTCCACAGATGATTTTTTAATGAATACAGCTTTTGCATCATCATCAAGCTTGCTATGATACGCTTTCTGTATATCATTCATTCCTGCCAGTATAAGGGTATCGGCAAGTAAAACAGCAGTTTTATCCGCCTGTGCTTTCAATACGTCAATTTCTTCCGTAAGTGTTTCTTCTTTTGTTTTTGCCATTGGTTTAACATCTCCTTCAGTTTTTGTTATTTTCTGGATTTCTTTAATTACATCCGTATTAGTTATTGTTGCAGTCATAGCACTAATGTACTGATTAAACGAATCCATCATTTTATTCTTCTTGTCCTGTACTGCCGGGTTCATAAGAATAGAATGAAAAGAATCATACAGTGCATCAGCCATATCCCATGACTGGTTTAAAATGGCTCTTAGCTCATCGCTTACCGCGTGTTGTTGCATTACATCGTTGAACATCTGTTTACATACCACTTCCGGATCTTCCGATTTCAGTAGCGTAACAAACGCGGGTGGATTGGCACCTTGTCCGCACAAGCTAACTTCGCCAATTTTAAGGTCCTTGATTAAATGTTTCTTTTTATCATCCTTTTTACTCACGTTTAATACGCCTCCTTATTCCTTTATTGGTACACGGTTTCCGCTACCGCCGATACTAAACATGGGGTAGTCGCCTTTTTTTACTTTATCCCATACATCATCATCGCTTATATAAAACCCGCCAAACCAGCCTTCCACACCCAAATCCATTACAGCGGGAATACCCATTGCTTCCAATGTTTTTACAATCACATCCTGTTTTTCTTTTGTGATCATAAAAGATTCTACCAAAGTCCCTACACCGATATTAACATGTACTTCGCCAGCATCCCGGGCATTCAGTACATAATCATAAACAGCTTTTTCAAGTGTATCCGTTTCAATAAAATCCTGTTGTAAATCTTCTACAAGGTCGTCGCCTATTTTATTAATATTAAAGAAGCCAAAAACCATCCGCCTTTCTTCATCCACCTTTGTTATTTTTAAAGTCTGTCCTTTCAAAGTTAAAGCCTCCTTAATTATAGCATTCTAAATACGCGTCTACATCGACACAGTATAGTATTCGCCGCTGTACCGTTAGGATCACGAGGATAACGTAATGGTCCTAATGGAGTTTGAAACATCTCTGTTAATTTAATACCTGTACCATTTGTACCCAACTTTTCGCTCTTAATACCGTTATTCATAGCGGGTATTAATTTATGAGTTGGGCGAGTACGTTCATCTTTTGCATAAATCCAAAACTGACGTAAATCTTCATGTAAAACACCCTGTTCCAGCATTTGTTTTATTGATTCATCCTGCCCTACTGATACAGCCCTTAATGATTCCGTACGGGCTATTACTTCAGATCTGTATTTTATAAACCGTTCCCTGTACCTGTTAACATAACGATCAATCTGTTCCTGTGATAATGGTGTATTATTTTTTATTGCTCGTTCAATTGTACTATCAAAACGCCGGTCACGGAGCTTTCTGGTAAGTGCATTCTTGTCAAGATTTTCTAATGCTGTACGATATGTACGTACCGCCTGTTCTTGTTTTGTCGATAAACCAATAGTATTTCTAAACTCAATAGCCACCTGTCTCGGGTTAGCGCCTGATATAGCCTGATCAATTAATGTGGTCTTTATTGCCCGGCGTGTCTCGTTTGAAATGCTGTTTATAAGGTTTAACCTGTACCGGTTTAAAAAATCAACTGTTGATTGTTGAAATACATTAAATTTGTATGTGGGTATAACTAAACCGGCCTGAGGTATAAACTGGATTGCAGTACGCCCACCTTCCATTAATGCCGCATCAAGATCATCAAGTACATGTTGGGAAATAATACCTTCCATATCAGATATAGTACCCAGTACAGCATCCACACCGCCTAATTCATACATTTCGGCGATCTGTGCTATACTATTTCTATTACGGAGTTCATCAAACGCGGCTAATAATGCATTCTTAATCGCCGGTTTAAATTGATCAGCAATAGTATCTATATCTGTACGTGCCATTATTCTTTTTTAACCTTTGGTTCCTGTATTGGTTTATTACCTTGTAAATCCACACCCTCTTCACCGGGTTCTAATAATCTATTCGGTAGCCCTGCCGTATTACGTAATTTATTTTCAGTATCTTCATCAGTAAGTACAATACCCACCGCGCCGAGTGCTTTAACAAAGTCACCTAACTGAGGAAGGTTTTCCGGTGTTACTGTACCCGGTGAAATGTACGGCATTAAATTCCGGTCAAGGCCATTAAGTTTCCATATAGAAGGAATTAAATGTCTGTTAATGGTAGCGGCTATTGAATCCAACCACCCCTGAAGCGCCCGTAAAAATAATTCCACTTTTGTTTCGCCGAGTGAGCGTGTACCGGATGCTGTTGCACCCAACATAATAAATTCAGCGAGTACAGTACGGGCGATGTCTGTCTGGTAACGGATTATCGCTTTATCAATATCGATTGCCCTTGTACCTTCCGAACTTAATAATGTTAATTCTACTTTTTTAATATTGGTAGGTTTACCGTCTTCATCATAATAAGGGTCTGATGGTAAAACAACACCGCCCTGTTCATTAAGTTTTATATCCCGTACTATTTTAACATAAGCTTCTTTTGCCGCTAATGTTTCCGGGGTATGTCCTCCTTCAGGACCATTTAAAATTTCATTAGGTATAGTAATTACAGGCAAGCCATTTAATTCGCGTTCAATGCCAATAGCTTCAATTTCCTGTAGGTTTTTTAAAAAGTACCATGATCTGTAAGCATTACGAAGTACAGATCGGCCTTCCGGATTATCTTTGTTTGGGTGCGGTGTAAAATGCAGGGCTTTTTCCATAGGTATGTACCGTACTGAACCTCCTACCGGAGGGTTCTGCCATATGCCCATAATTTTTCCATAATCCAATGTTCCAGCGTTCGAGTGTTTCCTGTGAACGATCTGCCAGTTTACGGATGCCAATTAAACCATCATCAAATTTAGATCGCTTTGTTTCGTCTGTCTGGTCTGGTCCTAACCGGCGTTTATATGTAACTTCTGTATACTGCCATCCGAAAGTGATCATGGAAAGTACAATACAAATAAAATCATCCCATGTGGTATCCATATCATCAAACAGTACACCCTCCAGAAACAATATAGCCGATTCTACGTTATTAATAACGCCCGGCGTGATTTCCTGTGTACCGTCTTTTAATTTATCAAGTTCAAGTTTGGCGGCTGATTCTTCATCAAGGCTATCCGTATCAAATTCCACTTTCCAGTCAACCGCACGTATTAACATTTCAATAGCGAATATAATAGCGCCTATTGTGCTATCATTGTCCCGCATTTGCCTGTATACACGCCGTCCGTTTTCACCCTGTAACCGGGTAATAAATTCATCGTGTACAAAACCAGAACTGATTTTAGTACCTGCCACACCTAATTCATCGGAAGGCTTATACTTATCGTCTACCTGATAACCGGTATGAGTTACTCCGTGTACTGGGTTTGTTTGTTTTTCGATTTTATTATTTGGGTATTTAGTACGCATATTACGCCGCCCTTTTATGTTGTTCAGGGTTTATTTTATTTGTATTCTTTGTACCAGCCGGAGCGCCTATTGAATTACTATTCATTTTCTTAACTATCCTTCTTAATCTGTTAAAGGCTCTTCCACTTGCATCAAACTGATCTTTAAACCCATTTGGAAAGTATTCACCTTCATCTAAATAGTCTGTATTCCATGCGCCTTCAACCAATTTTACGTTCTCTGCTTCCCACTGTGCTGAAAATGGTTCCAGTCTTAATATTTTATCGCCACTTTCGAGCCCAAACTTTACTACGTAATCCGCCAGATGCGAAGCTAAATCCCGGGCCTGTATTTTTCCGGCTGAACCGGGGTCTTGTGGGAAATCTATAATAGTACCCTTTTCGTCTTGTGACGCGGTGTTCTTCATAATATTACGGGGGTTTGAAACTCGTTTACGTTCTACATCACCAATATAAAAAATTCCATCACACCATTTCATTTTTACTCCTGCCGTATATGCCGCTCCTATCTTTTTACTTTTAGATTCTGCCTCAGATGTTGCGGCCAAATCCCATCCCCTAACCCATTTTGTCCCCCCTGCCGGAGCTTCTTTTACTATTTCAATATACTGCCTCTGAAACATTCCGCCTTCCCTATCACGGGGGTCTTGTCCTACCTGACCAGAAAAACCATATGAACCTAAATCCGTTTTCATATCATCCAGTACAACCGCATCTAATCGTTCCGGATCTAATAAACCATTGACATAAAACTTTGCCAGTTTTTTAGGTTTAATTTCAAATACTGTACCATCAAATTCTAATGCCCCTGGGAGTACAATATGTTTTACCCGCTTTTTAACTTTAGATAACCAATGCCCGGTCGGGTCTACCTTATGCAATCTTTGCATGATTAGTACAGTAACCGTCACACGTTTATCAACCTTACGTGTACTTAGTACATGGTCTAACCATCTATTTGCAGTTTCACGATCAGCATCTGATAGTGCCTGATTAGGATCTACCGGGTCATCAATTAATATAAAATGGGAATGTCTACCTGTTGCGCCACTACCGACCGAAGTTGTAAACCTTGTACCGCCTGCTGTATTTTTATAATTGGTTTTTGCATCTTTATCTTTACGTAATTGTAATTCTGGAAAATATTTTTTATATTTATCAGATCTAATCACGTCACGGCATAATTCCGAATGTTCTGTACTAAGTTCCTTATTAAATGATCCTGTAATAAACCGCGCAAATGCCCCGGTCTTTGTCATATCTTCAGGATTACGCATTATCCAGACCCACGCCGGAAACATTACTGTACATATAGTACTCTTTGTTGTACCGGGTGGTATGTTTATACACATATCATTTTTCTTTGGTTTGCCAGCAATAACCCGTTCAGCGACCTTTTGTAATTGGGTACATAAATATGGTATGTGCCAATTATAAACAGGTTCCTCATGAATAATTTCTCCCCAAAATGCCTGAACAAATGTAAAGAAATCCCTTCTGCATTCTTCAGCATGTATTAAATAAGGGTTAGACAGTACAGCTACTATTAGTTCATTTTGTTCAAGCATTTTAAGCATGTATTATTTCACCTTTATAAAGTACACCATTTCGTAAAATGGTGGTAAATTGTTATGAGCACTTCCGCCGCCAGTTGATGATGATGTTGCGTATTCCCCATTCGTACCGCCTGAACGGGCTGTATTATCAACACCCGCCGCTGTTGATAATTCAATATCATGTGTATGTGCCGGAATTTCATCAGTTGTTAATGTATGGGTAGCCGCGCCGCCAGTTGTACCACTTGTTTCATCATCAGACATGGATAGGAATTTATTCCTTAAATCAGGAGTAGTTTCAATAATAGGATCTGTAATCCCCTGACTAACCGGTGTTGTACCATCACATATTGCCCACCCATTAAACTGCAAACGGGCTTTATCCACCGAATTAGTACGGGAAATATCCAGCATTTTTAATTGACCCAAAAATGCAACATCAAATGTATCTTTCTGTAAGTCGGTATCCCAACTTTGAAAATAGATTTCTGTACCGTCTGTTGTTGCGCCTTTTAAGGTAATATCAACAAGTGATTCAAAAGTAACCCGTACATCTGTATCCGGATCACCATAAAAAGAAGGACGTAAACTAACTTCGCCGGTAGTGGGGTCAATAGTACTGCCTAATCCTTCATTAAATTCATCATCGCTAACATTTTGCCATTTAGCATCTTCAGGGTCATAATCAGGAGCGAAAAATACTTTAATTTGTATTTTATTATCAGCGGGTATACTATCCGGACTTAGTTTTACTTTTTGAGTAACAAAACCTTCTCCGGGGGTAGTGGTAAGATCGATATAAAAAGATTTACCGGTTGTTAATTGGGTATCATCGGTCTGTACTGGCGACCATATAAAACCAACTGGGACCTGAATACCTCTGGTAACACAATGTTCACCATACAAAAATGTATCACCATCAATATCAGCAACAATAGTTTCCGAATTGGCGGCGATGCGTATTAAGTTTGTAATTTTACCAGCCGCTTCATCATTAACCAGTACATCCGCATTAATACGCTTCTGTATTTCAAGAAAACTGGAAATGAATGCTGAACCACCGATACGTAATTGCTGTACCCATTCAGCACCATCCCACCTTTCAATATCAAGATATACTCCGTTTTTACGTAACCGGTAATCATTTAATTCTGGGTCAGGTGTTGTACTACTGTCTCCATAAAATTTAATAATTTCACCGTTTACTAAACGTTCATATAGTGTATTAACTGCTTCCTTTATTTCATTGAAATCTCCTGCCGTAGCCTGTTCAGATCTTGTACCGACAGGGACGGCATTCGTTTTATCTGTGTAGTCTAATTCTGGCATATGTTAATCATCATCCTTTTTCTTTTTAATTATACTAACCAATGCTGTACTTACTTTGTAATTAAAATAAGAAACAACAATTAAGGCGATAAGCATTGGATATCCTGCAAGTTTGTCCATCATTTCTGGTGTTAATAATTCCATAGTACATTCTCCTTTTTTATTGTAATTTTATTCCATTTAATAAACATCCTGTAGTACTTAATACAGTTGCTTCTTCTGCACCTTCTATCCAAGAAGGTGTAGATCCTTGTTCTGCTGATGTAAAATACGTTACATCAAGCGCCATTACACCCGCTACCCAACTACTATCTGAAGGATTAACAGCGCCTATGTACTCAGGGATATTAATACCGCTAAGATATGGGTGCGATGAATCATACCCTGCTGTGGCGGCTGATTCACCATCAAGTCCATCTGTAAATGATCCTGAATTATACAAAATGTATTTATTCGCACCAGTAGAACCAGCAAATAAATTATTCGCTGTAGAACTATAATTTTGAAAACCGTACAAAGTATCAAAAGTAGATTGAGAACAGCCGTTTTCATCTTGATCACAATTCGTCGCTAAATTTTCGCCTATACAAAAATCATTTCCTGCGACACTTTTATATATTAAGTTATTTGTTATTGTAGTATCTGTCATCGTTAACGTATTCGGGCCTGTTTCATCCATGTCTACCCCTAAAGCTATTTGCCCGGGGGCACCACTACCAGAAGCGGAAGAATTAGATACAATATTATTTAAACACGTAGCCCGTGGATAATATGTGGTTAGTGGGTACGTTATACTGCAAAAAGTTGAAGGACCGTAGGCTATAGAGTACAAAATAGGAGCATTTCTGTATTGAGAAGACGCCACATCACTATCAGTTACAGTATTATTATATGACACATTATAAAATTTCTGTTTTGTGGACTGCCCCGGTGTACCGCATCCGATTAGCATAGACCCACCATCGCATATATTATTATATACTTGCATATAATCGACGCGGGTATATATTGGGTGTGTCATGCCTATAATTATATTATGATGCCATTTACTACCTAAATCTTTATTTGTAAGATCCGGTGCGGATTCTTCTGTTAAACACTGACCATTCCCTTTATGTTTAATTCCTACTCTTGCATTGTAATCATCATTAACTATATAATTATAACGTATAGTATTATTTTTTAGTGTAGTTCTGCTATCAACATCGACATCATCGAAGCAGTCGTTATAATCGTTAAAAATTTGTATTTGGGCACAATTTTCATAAGACCCGCCGTCACAATCATCGGCATTATCTTCGAATAAATTGTACTCAATTATACAATTCTGCAAATGATATGCTCTAAGCCCTGAAGGATTTTCATTTGCTGTACCATCATAATTATCATGAATATAACAGTACCTCATCCATATAGGACCGCGCCAGAACCCCGGGCCTCCTTTATTACCCCCGGTTATTTCAAGTCTTTCAATTTTCCAATAAATCCTATCATTACTTGCCGCGCCATGACCACTATCCGCACAACCAAAAGTCACGTACTTACTGTTACCACTTCCATCTAAAATAGCCCATTCGCCCGGGTAACTGCCCACATAGCTATAATTGCCTTCTGTCCATGCTGTACCATCTAATTTGGGTAATTGTATTGCAGTATAAGTATTCCCAAAATTTTCTGTATACGTACCACCACGGATATAACACTTATCGCCGAGCGACATAGCGGTAAATGCGGCTTGAATAGTACCGTATCCGGTACCTGTACCCGGTGTACCTGTATATGAGGTCCCGTTAGTCTCGTTCCATCCTGACCCGGATTCAGCAGGAGGTACATCTACATATACAATAGCTGAAAATGCGCTTACTGGTACTAATATTAAAAATAAAAATAAAAATAATCTAATCACAATAATTCACCTTAAAAGTTAAATCGTACGTAGATGTGGAAGATGTAAGATTCCAACTATTAGTAGCGTAGATATGATCATTACTTGCGTAATCATCACCTGTTGTTATAGCCAATCCTAAATCCTCAGTTTCAGATGTACCAGACCAACTACACCCAAAATAATATGTAGTACTTGTACTTAAAGTGGGTGTACCGGAAAAAGTAACTTCATGAAATTTATTTTCATCGCCGACAGTTATTTCCAATGTTTCTTCGTACAGATAGCTTGTAAGATTTGTCGATGTACCGACTCTAATAGTCAGTGTAGCAGTTGTTTCAACATCTATAGCGTAAACTTCAATTGAATACAAATCCGTATCGGAACTGGGTGTTGTAAATGTATTCCCCCTTATCTGACCTGATGCGCCTGTATATATAGGTCTTTCACCACCCGTAATATCTGTTAAATCTGGTGTAGCGGTTTGTGTATCACATGCACCTGCTGCTACTTCTTGATTAGCTTCAAGACCAATTAACGCGGCATCACTAAAACATAAAGAAGGTACTAATAAAAGTAAAAATAGTACAATTAATCTTATCATTACGGTGTCTCCTCTACCCATGTGGTATCTGAGGAATAAAACATCCATCGCAATGTACCGTTAATATTAACACAATACCCTACTATTCTTTCTCCAAGTGTATCCGCCGTATTCTGTATATGCTCATTAGCCGCCATTGCTGTACCATTAAGGTAAAATAAATCCCCTGTATTGGGCTCTATATCTACCTGAAATTCATCGCCTATAGAAAATATAATATTACCCCCTGCATGAGCGGCAGGCATTGTAAATACATGATCAGCGCCGGAAGCCTTATAATTGGATATACATTTATTTGTTGTTTCTTTAATAGTTAATACAGATGGTGTAGCAGTATCCCCCAAACTCGCAACAGCATAACTTCGAAATTTAGCAGAAGCGGCAAGTTCCTCATATTCGATATCCTCTGCCTGTAAAGTTGTACCAATTTGAAATTCTACTTGATTATCAGAACCATCAATAATAATAGCGTCAGTATAAGAACCAGATGCGTCACTACCGTCTTTATATGTTATAGTAACATCCGATACAACTGCCCCGGCTGTTACCGTTGTTGCATTTGCGTGTATTGTTGAAATACCTGTATCCGCGTCAAGGGAATCTGAATCTGATAATGTTATTGTAGGTGTGGCAGATGCCCCACTTATTAAACCATTAGCGGCGGTAATTGTACCATCTACTATTAAATTATCCCCGTCAAAAGTTAAATCAACATCGCCTTCTAAAGTACCGTCACCTGTCCATATGCCTACCTGATTATTTACTGGTGTACCGACTTTTGTAACATCACCTGTACCCGCTGATGAAAAAGTAGGCGCGGCTGTCGTACCATTTGATGTTAATACTGTGCCGGTTGTTCCTAATGCTAATTCAGTTAATACACTTGTACCATTACTATAAAATATACGCCATGCAGTAGGGGAAGATATTGTATCGAGGTTTGTTGTTGTTGCCTGAAATGCCGCATCTGCCGCCGCTATAGAATAAAAGTCTGTACCAGCTTCAAGATCTAATTGTGAACGCATATTTGCATAATCTGCCGCGCCTAATAATGATTGTACATTAGCTGATGGATCAATACCTGCATAAGTATCCAATACAGCTGATGCATCCTGAAAAGCTGATGCACTTTCACCGTCTACTGTATCCGCATTTAAATTTGTAACCACTGTAGTCGATGCTACTGTAAAAGGTGCTGTACCGGTTGTTTGATCAGATATAAAACGGAGGGCAGTGGGTGTGTATGAACCCATATCCCAATCCGCTGTCAATGGTACTGTACCATCGGCTTTTAAATCACCTGCTCCAGAAGGTGTATCAAAAGTAGGTGCGGTTGTTGCTCCATTTGATTTTAAATATGTACCATCCGCTCCTAATGTTAATTCTGTTAGTACACTTGTACCATTTGAATAAAATAGTCTCCATGCAGTAGGTGAAGAAAGTGTATCCAAATTACTATCAGCGTCTTGAAATGCTGTTGCGCTTTCACCATCGAGTAAATCTGCATTAAGATTAGTACAAACCGTTGTGGAGGCAACAGTAAAAGGTGCTGTACCGGTTGTTTGATCTGATTCGAATGTTAAACCTGTAATAGTATAGGCTCCTACATCCCAATTAGCTGTCAAAGGTACTGTACCGTCAGCTTTTAAGTCTCCTGTAGCCGCTGATGAAAAAGTAGGTGCTGATGTTGCTCCATTAGAAGTAAGTACTGTACCAGGTGTACCTAATGCCAATTCTACTATAGCACTCGTTCCATTACTATAAAATAGTCTCCATGCTGTCGGGCTGGTTAATGTGGTAAGGTTTGTATCTAATGGCTGAAAGGCGGCATTAGCTCCGGCAATTGAATAAAAGTCTGTACCAGCTTCAAGATCTAATAATGCTCGTATAGCGGCATAATCGGCGGCACCTAATACAGATTGTACATTAGCTGATGGGTCGATACTGGCGTATGTGTCCAGTACAGCAGAAGCGTCTTGAAATGCACTTGCACTTTCGCCGTCTACTGTATCAGCATTAAGGTTAGTTACTACCGTTGTAGATGCTACCGTAAAAGGCGCTGTACCGGTTGTCTGATCTGAAATAAAACGGAGTGCTGTTATTGGATGCGCCCCAACATCCCACGGGTCAGTCAATGCAACAGTACCATTTGCTTTTAAATCACCATCCCCTTTTGTTTCAACCTCTGTTTCCAATGCCTGCAATGCCTGTTTAATGGTTTGAGAATCTGGTATAGTTGAACCGGTAAATGTATCAAGGTCTGTACTATCTGCCGCCATACCCGATAATGTTATTACTGATTCCAAATTGGTAACTAATGCGGCAGACATTGCACCGGGTACAGAATTAGTCGCCAGTACTAAGGTCAATACCTGCCCGGTAAATGTTAAACCGCTCCCGGGTGTACCAATGGTAGCGGCAACATGTATATCGCCGTACAAATCATCAAAGTTATTGTTTAAGTCCGCCCGGGCAGTGTCCCACGAATAAGACCCGCCATTAAGGGCGCTGTTCAATATTGTTTCCTGAGCGGCGTTTGTTTGTACTGTACCCCATACAAACACCACGAAAATACACCATATAATCATTATAATACGTTTCATACTAACTTGCTCCTTCCATTTCTAAAGCGCCTTCCATTTGCAAATCACCTTCCATTTCCAGACCTACATTTCCATCTGATGAAACGGTCATAGTGATTTCAC
>Ga0224514_10000296_pt1 | contig 14944 bp, 12 predicted proteins | sample SF_May12_sed_USG_3_FD_169107 | JGI IMG/M metagenome (GOLD analysis project Ga0224514, IMG submission 169107) | Sediment microbial communities from San Francisco Bay, California, United States - SF_May12_sed_USGS_24 | ecosystem: Environmental > Aquatic > Marine > Sediment | place: USA... | reverse complement strand
GAAGTTTATATCTGCCGTAGGGGCCAGAGGCACGCTATATTCCCTGCTGGCTGAAAATCATCATGTTATCAAGCTCCTTGTCGGCCTTTTCGGAACGAGCAGCTTTTTATCAAAAATATTGCTTTCCTATCCCGAGACCCTCGATTCTCTCGTTGCTCCCGGTGCATCTTCTCCCAGAAAATCGGGGGAAGAGATCAACAAAGAGATGAGGGAACTTGTCGATTCCGCCGACTATTACGAAGACAAACTCGATATCATGCGTCGTTTTAGAAATGTGGAAATGCTGAGAATCGGTATCAATGAGATTTATGGTGTCATTGATCTTGAGGAGGTTTCCCGGCAGATCACTTCACTGGCGGATGCGTCCATTGAAATTGCCCTTGAAATTGCCCTTCATCAGGTTAAGGAGAGATACGGCGTTCCCATAACTGTCGTTGATGGGGAAGAGAGAGAGGCAACAATGGCCATTGTCGGCATGGGAAAAATGGGTGCATGTGAAATGGCTTACAGTTCTGACCTGGATGTCATCTTTCTCTATAGTGGAGGTGGGGATACGAGTGGTGAATACAAGGGTAAAAAAGGACTTAAAGAGACAAGCAACCAGGAGTTTTTTGCCCGCGTCGGGCAAAATATAATCTCTACGCTGACTGTTCCTACAAGAGAAGGTTATCTCTTCAAAGTCGATATGCGGTTGAGACCTTCAGGGAGTTCAGGTGCGCTTGTGGCATCACTCGATGCCTTCAGGGACTACCATGAAAAAAGCGGTCAAACCTGGGAAAGGCAGGCACTGACAAGGGCCAGGGCGATAGTCGGTGAAGAATCATTTCTTAATGAGATCAACCTTGCCATGGAAGAGGCAACTTATGGTAAGGCCCCAACGGAGGCGCTGACTGAAGAGATCGACAAGATGAGAAAGAGAATGGAGTTCGAGCTTGCAAAGGAGAGGGATGGCATTTATAATGTGAAAACCGGTAAGGGGGGGATTGTTGATATTGAATTTCTGGTCCAGTATTTTCTTCTCAAATATGGCCCCTCAAATAAGGAAATAAGAATTCCCAATACATCCCTTGCACTGGAAAGACTCAGAGATAAGGGGGGCTTGAAAGAGGAAGATTACAGGGTGCTCTCGGCAGCCTATCAATTCCTTAGAAAAGTTGAAACGGGTCTAAGAATTGTTCACGACCAGTCTGTCAATAAACTCGATACAAATTCGAAAGAATTCGAAGTGCTGGCCAGAAGGCTCGGATATGATAGCTCATCACTTCTCAGTGAATATTTAGCACGTACATCTGCCGTACGGAAAATATATAAACGTTTTTTTGAACAGCAAGAGCAGCTCCACATTAGAGATTAGGGAGGTTTTTTATAAATGATTCAGAAAGTTGAAAAAATTTGGATGGATGGAAAGTTTATTCCCTGGGATGAAGCTAATATCCATGTACTTACACATACACTCCATTATGGTCTCGGTGTTTTTGAAGGCGTCAGGTGTTATGCCTCTGCCCATGGAAAGTCCGCTATTTTCCGCCTTAAGGAGCATACGGACAGGTTGTTTGAGTCGGCCCATATCAGCCAGATTGACATTCCTTTTTCAAGGAATGAGATTTCAGAAGCAACGCTGGAAGTTCTTCGTGTAAATAATCTGAAAGAGGCTTACATTAGACCCATCGTATTCATTGGCGACGGCGAGATGGGCATCTATGTAAAGGATTACAACGTGCGTGTTGCCATCGCTGCCTGGCCCTGGGGAGCCTACCTGGGGGAAGAGGGTATAAAGAAAGGGATCAGGATCAAGGTTTCGTCCTTTACGAGGCAGCATGTCAACATCAGTATGACAAAAGCCAAGGTTTGCGGTAACTACGTTAACTCCATCATGGCCAAGAGAGAGGCTATTCTTGCAGGTTATAATGAAGCGCTTCTCCTCGATAATGAAGGTTATGTTTCAGAGGGGAGTGGAGAAAATATTTTCATTGCTAAAGGGGGTGTTGTCAAAACCACACCCTGTACGACGGTTCTTTCGGGAATTACGAGAGATACGGTGATGAAGATTCTCCAGGATGAAGGGATTACGGTTAAGGAAGAACGTTTTACGAGAGATGAACTTTATACGGCTGAAGAGGCTTTTTTTACGGGGACAGCGGCTGAAATAACGCCCATCAGGGAAGTAGATGACAGGGCCATAGGTACTGGATTACCGGGAGATATTACAAAAAAAGTTCAGGAGGTATATTTCAGGACGGTTAAGGGTGAAGAGGAAAAATATAAGGACTGGTTAAGTTATCTGTAATGAGGAAAGGGACTGATATCAGTCCCTTCTGACAGATTTGAATGTTTCCAGGCATTTCCTGAAAATCTTGTAAAGCTTGTCATAGTCGGCCATTTCGTTTTCAATAATAGTCGAAAGCTGCCCGATATCCTGTTTATTTACTATAATATTTGCGCCTGAAAGGAAGGCAGCGCTGGGATCGCCCGACTTTATTTCACCGCTGATAAAAACGACGAAAATCTTTCTTCTTGCATCAATCTGCATGGTAGCTATTTTGGACAGTATCTTGTAGCCACCTTCTGCATCATCGGGAAAGACCTTATCAATAAGTATAAGGCTGTAATCCAGTTCAGAATGGTCAAGAATTTTTAAAGCCCCTTCGATAGTCTCTACTTCGTCCACTTCGTAACCCAAAGTGCTTACGCTGTCATTGATAATTTGACAGGCCATCTTGTCGTCATCACAAATAAGGGCCTTTTTAGACAGTGTCCCCCCGGCAAACGGTATCGCTCCTGTTTCGTTAGGGGTAAATGATCCCGTTGCCGGCGTCGGGTGCTGAAGTTGTCCCAGGAGTTCATTTCTAAGCGAGGAAATCCTCTCTTCCACCTTGTTCATAATAGTCTGCTCAAGGTCGCCTTCCCGGGGAGGCGCTGCTTTTGGAGCCGCTTCATCTGCCGGAGCTTTTGGAGGCGTTACAATATTAGGACTTTTGCACTTGGGGCAGGCAATTCTTACGGGTTTGGCGGGAACCTTCTCATCGGGTATACTGATTATAGTCCCGCACTCTTCATTCTGGCATGTAATCTTCATTTAGATGAGTTCCTTAACGTCCAGCTCCAGGTCAAGTCCGCCGCCGCCTTCACTTTCTTCGTCACCACCGATGCCGGGTTGCGGTTGATTTGCTTTCTCTCCAAGCTGAACTTTGAGATCGTTGGCATTTGTTGCATAAAGGAGGCCCGTTTCGAGGGATACAATTCCCTTTTCCACATAATCCTTCAGTACCATGTCAAAGGTCTGAGTGCCCAGCGTTGTATGTCCGTCTTTCATAACGTCATGGAGTGATTTTCCGGCTTTTTCACCATGAATGATATAATCCCTTGTTCTTTCGCTTGTTCTCAAAATTTCCACGCAGGCAATCCTGCCGCCCCCTTCTTCGGGAACGAGCCTTTGCGATACAACCCATTTAATGGCTGAGGCAAGGCGTCTTCTGATGGCTGCTTCTTCGTTTTTAGGGAAAACCCCGATTATCCTGTCGATTGTTTTGGGCGCATCGATGGTATGCAGCGTGGATATGACGAGGTGTCCCGTTTCACCCGCTTCAAGGGCAATCTCGATGGTTTCTCTGTCTCTCATTTCACCGACAAGGATGACTTTTGGCGCTTGCCTGAGAGCTGCTCTCAGCGCCGATTTGAAAGTCGACGTATCGGAACCGAGTTCACGCTGGTTAATGGTCGATTTTTTGTGACGGTGGAGAAATTCTATGGGGTCTTCAATAGTAATGATGTGATAGGAGTAATGGGCATTAATCATATCGATGAGGGAAGCCATCGTTGTCGATTTGCCGCTTCCTGTCGGGCCGGTTACCAGGACGAGGCCGTTTTTCTCTTTGCATATATCCTTCAGTGTTTGTGGAAGCTTCAGCTCTTCTACAGAAGGGATGCTTGTGGGAATGACTCTGAGGACGATGGAGTAGCTCCCGCGCTGGGTAAAAATGTTGACTCTGAACCGGCCTCTTGTAGGAAGTGCGTAAGAGAGATCCACTGAGCCCTCTACAAGCAGTGTTTTCATCAATATTTCGTCATTGTCGAGCATACTTAGAGCAATCAACTCTGTCTGGTAGGGAAGAAGCATGTTCTTGAAGGTAGAGAGCGGGACGTTAACGAGTTGGCCGTTAATTTCAACCTGCGGCAGTTTTCCCGGTGAAAAATTAATGTCAGAGACCCCCTCATATTTGTCGAGGATGAAATTGAGGAGATTATTTAGCAGTTCAGTATATTTCACGAAGCTCCCTTGATTTATTATCCTTACTGCCTGATGAGAAAAAGGGTGACATGGGCGCCTCTTGACCTTCTGTAAAAGGCAAGGGTAAAACCTTTATCTGTTTTCATGGCAATGGCTGCATTTAAAATTTAAAAAATTAAATCCCGGAATATTTCAGGCGCTTTTATAAGTTTAACCTCTTTCCTGTTTAAAGCAACTCCATATTATTCCTGCTAACATCACTTTAGTATAGCCAGATTAAATAGCAAATGGCAATAGAATTTAAAGAATCTTATTTAATTCCGGCAATGTGCGGTTAGGGAATTGGGCTGACCTGTTATTTTGAGTGCGCCCGAACAAAGTGACAAGCGCCCTTGGGGTGAAAGGAGAAATCCTTGTCTCGAATGTAATAAGAGATCCTAAAGATTTCTCCTCCTGCCTATCAGAGGCCTCCGGCCAGAGATCTCCGAGTCGAAGTGACAATTCTTTTGCGTCATTCTAGCCAGAAACAGCTGATGCAAATTTTTACGGGGGGACAACACGAATTTAGGCATAAAAAATGAACTAAATTTTTTTATGCCTATCTAAATAATTGTAACGCCTCCTTTCATTTGCGGGAGAGAAAAATTTTCTCTCCCGCGTTTTTTTATCTGTTCCTCCCACTTTTCTGATACTTCCAGACATTTTTGTTATGTTCCTTGTAGGTTTTGGCGAAGATGTGGCTGCCGTTATTCATGGAGACAAAAAAGATGTAGTCTACATCGGCAGGATTAAGGGCGGCTTTTATTGATTCTATACCGGGGTTGGCGATGGGACCAAGGGGCAGGCCACTTATTTTATATGTATTGTAAGGCGTTTTTTGCAAGAGATCTTTCCTCCTTAAATTGCCGTCAAAGGTTTCTATGATTCCATAAATGGTCGTAGGGTCGCTCTGAAGCCTCATCTTTTTTTTCAGCCTGTTATGAAAGGCTGCCGAAATGAGTGGCCTTTCATCGGGGTTTCCCGTTTCTTTCTCAATGATCGATGCCAGGGTAACCACTTCTTCCATGGTAAAGCCCATGGCCTTGCTCTTCTTTTTAAGGTCATCAGTAAAAACGGTATGAAAACGATTAACCATTTGCCTCATAATCTCTTCCGTCTTCATCCCCTTGAAAAAGAAGTAAGTTTCGGGGTAAAGATAGCCTTCGAGACTTACGCCTTTCACATTGAGGCTGGCCATGAAGTTTTTATCTTTTGCTTTTTTTATAAAATCCTTCTTCTTTGTGATCTTTTTTTCCTCAAGCATGTCGGCAACCTGGTAAATATTGTAGCCCTCGGGAATAGTAATCCTGTGAGTGATGACGCTCCCCCTGACAAGCCTGTCCAGTATTTCATCCGTTGACATGGCAGGCTCTATCAAGTACTCTCCCGCTTTTGCTTTGGACTGAAGCCCTCTTATCTTTGCATAGAGATAAAACATTCTTTCATTTTCAAGGATGCCCTTCTTTTCCAGTTTTTTTGAAATGGAAGTAAAAGATGATCCCGGCTCAATTTCCATGACTACTCCCTCTTTAATTTTTCCCGGAGGATTCTTTCCATAATTGTAGATGTAAAATCCTCCTCCAAGCGCCGATAATAGCGCTAAAACCACCAATACTTTGACTGTTTTAAGCACGTGACTCTCTCCTTCTCTTTTTATTCGTCGTAAAGCACGTCAAGATGTTTTCCATATTTTTCGATGAGTGCCTTTCTTTTTACCTTCAGTGTCGGTGTTATTTCGCCTTTTGCCATGGAAAATTCTTCACCGGCAAGGAGTACTTTTTTTACCTGTTCAAAGGGGGCAAAGTTTTTAAGGACCTTTTGTGTTATTTGAAGGTAAATATGGATAATTTTTTCATTGCCGCAAAGCGCTTCCAAAGATTCATGGCTGATTTTTTCCCGCTTTGCCAGTTCTTCAAGCTTGGCGAAATCAGGTACGATGAGGGCCGTAATATATTTTTTCCTGTCTCCGTACACCATGACCTGACTGATTAAGGGATTTGATACAAGGGCCGTTTCGATGGTTTGGGGGGCCACGTTTTTCCCGCCCGATGTAACGATAATATCTTTTTTCCTGTCTGTTATGGTAAGAAAACCGTCTTCATCAATTTCACCGATATCTCCCGTATAAAACCAGCCCTCCCTGATCACTTCCCTTGTTTTTTCGGGTTTGTTGAAATAGCCCTGCATAACATGTGGTCCGCGGGTTATGACTTCACCGTCGGTTTTTATTTTCACTTCCAGACCGGGGAGAGCCCGGCCCACAGAGCCTCTTTTTCTCCATTCAAGCCTGTTACAGGTAATAACCGGCGAGGTTTCAGTCAGTCCATAACCTTCAAGAATAACGATGCCTGCCGCTTCGAAAAAGGCAGTGATATCTTTCGACAAAGGGGCGCCGCCTGAAACAAAGAACCTTATCCTTCCCCCGAGGCCCTCTTTCAAAGGTTTAAAGACAAGCTTGCCGGCAATGGAGCGTTTTAATTTAAGAAAGGGAGAAAGTTGCTCTTTGTTAAGTTCTCGCTCCGAACAGGCCTGACCAACGGCCAGGCTCCACTGAAAAATCTGTTTTTTAAAGGGGGAAAGGCTGTCAATTTTTTCCCTGACAGCGGCGTAGGTTTTTTCATAAAATCGGGGTACGCCGAGCATGATGGTAGGTTTAATTTCAAGCATATTGGCGGCAATTTTGTCAACACTTTCAGCGTAAGCGATGGAAGCACCCATGAAAAGGGGCACATAGTAACCTGCTGTTCTTTCAAAGGCGTGGCTCAAAGGAAGGAAGGAAAGAAGAAGGTCATTACCGGTAACATTGATTACCTCTGCCGAAGCATTGGCATTGGAGATGAAGTTATTATGCGACAATACAACCCCCTTGGGGGGGCCGGTGGTGCCCGAAGTATAGAGAATACTGGCTGTATGGTGGGCGCCTGTTTCATTTATTCTCTCTTTAATGAGGTCGTGGTCTTCTGCGCTATGGGAATCAAGAATGTCCGTCAGGAATTTTACCTTCCCCGGAAGCGCTCTATTTGTTTTATCGAAGAGGATGATCTCATGGATGTCATCCATGCATTTGGAATTAAGGACCTTTTCAAGCTGGTCGCAGGTTGAAACGATCATTCTCCGGGCGCCGGAGTCTCTAATAATATGCTCGATCTGGTTCGAGGTGCTCGTAAAGTAAAGGGGAACATTAATTCCTCCGGCAGCCAGGATGGCCAGGTCGGCAATGGCCCACTGGGGGCGGTTTTCCGACAGCAGGGCCACTCTTTCACCTTTTTCAAAAGCTTGGGAAAGCAGATGGGCCGTCAGGCTGCTTACCTGACGGGCGAAGCTGTTCCACGAGAGAGAGAGCCAGCGGCCGCTGGCCGGCTCTTTCCAGATGAGCGCTTTTTTGTCTTCCAGCTCGGCAGCCTTGCTGAAAAAAAGTTGGGGAATGTTCATTGTTAAAACATCTTAGTGGCGGCCGGGCGGCCTGAATATCCACCAGTTAAGTATGGAATCGATCTCGAAAATTTCCGCCGCCGTACCGATGGCAAGAAGGATAACATAGATGATAAGAACTACCAGGCCGATGTTGGCGCCATGCCTGCTCCAGAAGGTCTCCTCTTTCGGTTCCCTATCTGAATTTTCCTTATTCATTTCTTCTAATGTCATAATTCCTCTCTTATTTGTTGCAAAATACCAAAATGACCCCTTCTTGTCAATATGGGCCGGGAAAAGATCATTAACGGCCCATTCTCAACTTTATGAAGGCTTCCCTGGATTCACACCTGAGATAGGGGTTTTCCTTCTTTTCTCTCGCTATCGTAGATGAAGGGCTTGATCCGTAATCATGGCCGGGGTAGATTTCCGTCGAATCGGGAAGTAATAAAAGTTTTTCGAAGAGGCTTTTGTAAAGATCTTCGGGATTGCTTCCCGGCAAGTCGGCCCGTCCGCATCCGCCGACAAAGAGCGTATCGCCGGTAAAGACTTTTCCATCTGTGAAGACAAGCATGCTCCCCGGGGAATGGCCCGGTGTATGGATAAATCTGACGGACAGACCGCCCAGGCTTAAAAGGTCACCGTTTTTTACAATAATATCGGGCCGAAAGGAGAGTCTCTCCATGCAGGGAGCCTCGTCTTCGTGGACAAGGAGTTCAGCCCCTGTTTTTTCAATAAGGTCACCTGTTCCCCCAATATGGTCTGAATGGCAGTGGGTGGCAATGATATATTTTATGGCCACATCATCAGCCGCTGCTTTACTGATTAAACTGTCCACCTCATGGCCCGGCCAGCCGGGGTCGATGACCGTTCCGATTCCTTCCAGAGGATTGGCTATGATATAGGTGAAGTTGTCGAGGTAGCCCGATTTGATCTGTTTAAGATAGATCATGCGATTCTCTTTTTTCTTTTTCCTTTAATGGAAAGTTTGTTAAATACCTTGTTTCTTACGGCATTGATATGCTCTATCTTCTCTTCCCGGGTCTCTTTAACAAGCGGTATCTGTCCTCCCGCCATATAGGCGTGTCCTCCTGCCGTCCCTCTTTCCCCGACGGCATACCTGATTATTTTTCCCGCATTAAGTTCGAGATTGACTGTTCTGATGGAAATCATTAAGGTTTCATCGTAGACACCGAAGCAAAGTGATGTTTCGGCATCTGCAAGCCTCAAAAAAAGATCAGCAAATTCACCGATGGCGCCGGGGTTGGCCACATCTTTAAGGTCTGTTACAACCACATTGTCATAGATACAGGCATCCTCGATAGCGTCGTTAAGGGTTTTGAAGTATTCTTTGGGGAGAGAGGCATTTTCAATGCTGTTAAGTATGGAAAGATCAGCTAATGGGAAGAGATGGAGATAGGCCCTGATATCGCTTTCCTTTGTCTTGATGGCAATATTAAGTGAATCTGTTTTTATCCCGTAAACAAGCGCTGCGGCAAGGCCTGGTGAAATCTCTGCTTTGCTTTCAACAAGGTATTCCGTAGCGATTGTTGATGAAGCGCCTACGTCATTTCGTATATCTAAAAAAGTAACCCCCTTAAGGTTACTGTCTGCCGGATGATGATCAATGATGGCATGGGCAACGAGGGAATCGGGGAGAGCACTGTTTCCGGGGCCTGGTTGGCAATCGACAAGAATAATAAAGTCGAAGTCATCAAAATGAATTTGGGAAGTGGGCACGATCTCAATAGAGAGGGCCTTGCAGAGCACCCTGTTTTCTTCTCTGCCCACGACGCCGTTAAAAGAGATAGTTCCGGGCAGGCCGAGCTTTTTCTGAAGCAGATTTTTAATGGCCAGGGCTGTTGCAATGGCATCGGGGTCGGCATAGTTATGGGGCATAATGAGGGCCCTCTTTTTGCCCTTGGCAAGCGCCAGCAGTTCATCAACCTTTTTTGACTTCTTTTCCATGGAATAGAATGAGTATAATCTATGGATTGCTTTTTTTAAAGTTTTAACTACTTTTAGGTTCCCGCCAATATGATGTTTAAGATTAACGCTTTGAAGAAAAAGCTGGACAGCTTGTGCGAGCAATACGACGCAACTTATATCTATTCAGACCCGCTCAAATTTCCCCGTCGCTATGATGACCCTCTTGATCAGGAAATAGCGGGAATAATTGCTTCCTCCCTTGCCTATGGCAGAGTAGAGAGGATATTTGCAAGCCTGGAAAAGGTTCTGGGCCTCATGGGAAAGAGCCCTGCCCGTTACGTAACAAATTTTAATCCTGAAAGAGAGGGGCCTGACTTTGACGGTTTTGTTCACCGTTTCAACAGGGGAGAAGATATTGCCTGTCTTGTCTGGTATCTAAAACAGATCCTCCATCGATACGGTTCCATAGGACGTTTCTTTTCCGGACTTCTCCCTGATGAGGATGAAAATATAGAAGGCGCTCTAAACCGTTTTTCGGCGTCTGTGCTATCTCTTGATTCTTCACCCTTTTACGGCGGAGGGGAATTGCCCCCCAATGCCGGGGTGAGGTATTTTTTCCCATCACCTGAAGGAGGGAGCGCCTGCAAGCGGCTTAATCTGTATCTTCGATGGATGGTAAGAAAAGATGACGGTCTCGATCTGGGAATATGGAATTTTGTTCCCCCCTCAAAGCTTGTGGTTCCCCTCGATACCCACATTGCAAGACTGTCGCAAAACCTGGGACTTGCTTCCCGTAAAAGTCCGGGTTGGAAGATGGCCCTGGAAGTGACGGAAAATTTGAAAAGGCTCGATCCCCATGACCCTCTCAAATACGATTTTGCCCTTTGCAGGCTGGGTATTCTCGATCTTTGTCCACACAAGAGAGATTCCGTTAAATGCAAGGAGTGCAGCATAAGTGATTTCTGCATGCTCTAATAAAGAAGACTATAAAATAAAAAAATTAATTTCTCTTTGTACCTTTAAAAGTCTGTGTTATATAAAGTGTAAATTTTATTAATTGTTTTAAGCAGGGGTCTAAGGAAAAGTCAAGGATATCAAATGATCATCGGCGTTCCCAAAGAGATTAAAGACAAGGAATTCAGGGTCGGCATCGTGCCTGCGGGAGTAAAGACCCTTACCGGGCTCGGTCATGAGGTAGCCATTGAAAAAGGGGCGGGACTTGGAAGCAGCATCAGTGACGGTGAGTATGAAAAAGCGGGGGCCAAAATAATCGATTCCGCCCGGGAGGTCTACAGCCGGGCTGAAATGGTTATGAAAGTCAAGGAACCTCTTTCCTGTGAATATGATTACTTAAGAGAAGGCCTCATTATCTACACTTACCTGCACCTTGCACCTGTGCCGGACCTTACCGACGTGCTTATGGAAAAGGGCGTTATCGGCATCGGTTACGAAACAGTGAGCCTCGAAAATGGCTACCTGCCTCTCCTTGCGCCCATGAGTGAGGTGGCGGGGAGGATGTCTATCCAGGTGGGTGCTCATTTTCTCCAGAAGGAAGAAGGTGGGCGTGGTATCCTTCTTGGCGGCGTTCCCGGTGTAGAGCGCGGCCATGTTACCATTATCGGCGGCGGAAATGTAGGAAGCAATGCCGTCAGAGTAGCGTCAGCCCTCGGGGCAACGGTTACTGTTCTTGATACGGATCTCCACCGTCTTGCTCATCTCGACGATCTTTTCGGTGGTAAAATAAATACACTTATGTCGAATACCCATAATATTGAAGAAGAGCTTAAACTTGCCGACCTTCTCGTGGGGGCCGTACTTATTCCCGGAGGCAGGGCGCCGGCCCTTGTGAAAAAAGAGATGCTCCCTTTAATGAAAAAAGGGGCTGTTATTGTCGATGTAGCCATCGATCAGGGGGGATGTGTGGAAACGTCGAAACCGACAACACACAGCAATCCTGTCTTTAAAGAAGATGGTGTCATTCACTACGGTGTAACCAATATGCCCGGCGCCGTGCCGAGAACCTCTACCTTTGCGCTCACTAATGCCACACTTCCCTTTGCCATAGAGATTGCAGAAAAGGGGATTAAGAAAGCGGCAAAGGAAAACAGGGCTCTTATGGAAGGAATAAATGTTTACAAAGGGAAGCTTGTCAAGAGGGAAGTGGCGGCGGCCCGGAATAAGGAGTGGGAGGTACTTGAGTTTTGACAAAAGAAGCGCCCCATTATATAGGCCATAAGAAGCGGCTTAAAGAGAAATTCCTTAAATCAGGTCTTCATGCCCTGGCAGACTACGAAGCGCTGGAACTGGTTCTTAGTCTTGCCATTACACGAAAAGACGTAAAGCCCCTTGCCAAGGCGCTTCTTGAAAAGTTTGGCTCTTTTTCGGCCGTTCTTGATGCTGATCCTTTACTTTTGAGAGAAATTAAAGGTCTGGGAGAAAATGCGATTGCCGCCCTTAAGCTGGTCAAGGAGAGTTCCACCAAATATCTTCGGGAAAAAAGCCGTGAGAGTTGTATTATCTCATCACCGGAGGCCCTCGTCAATTATTGCAAGGCCGCCATGGCGGGCCTTAGAGATGAGGAGTTCAGGACCATATTCTTAAATTCCAAAAACGAGGTTATTGCCGATGAGGCTCTTTGCCGGGGCACGGTAGACCAGACGGCTGTCTACCCGCGTAAAGTGGCGGAAAGGGCCATTCATCATAATGCCTCTTCTCTTATCTTCGTTCATAATCACCCCAGCGGGCACCCCGCCCCTTCCCGTGCCGACAGGGAGTTGACGAGAATGCTCAAGGAGGCGCTCTCTTCCCTCCAGATAAGAGTGCATGACCATATGATTATCGGGAAAAGCGCCCATTATTCATTTGCAGAGGAAGGGATACTGTAATCAGGTCCCCGGCAGCAAGGCTCCTGAATGTAAAGGCTTCTTAAGGGATATACAGTTAAAGCTGAGCAACACTAAATAAGGAAGTTCTCAATTTATGACTTTCTTCTCAAATCACGCAAAAATCAAAAATTACCTGCCTGCCATTGTTCTGGTCTTCATTTCATCCCTTCTTTTTATTAATACGACAGGAGGAGAGTTTACCTATGATGATTATCCATTAATCATAAATAATAAAAGTATCCGCTACTTTCATTTAACCGATATATGGACGATAGGACTCCGGCCTTTAAGGACGCTGACTTTCATGGCTGACTACCGGCTTTTCGGCCTGGATCCGCGGGGGTATCATGTGCACAGCATACTCTGGCATGCCGCTTCTGTTTTGCTTCTCTATATCCTTTTTTTACGATTAACGGCGGATAGAGGGCTTTCTTTCCTCGGTGCAATGCTATTTGCCGTGCATCCCGTTCATGTAGAGGCCGTAGCAAATATTGCCAATCGTAAAGAGGCGATATGTATGGTTTTCGCCCTTCTTTCCTTTCTTTTTTATATGAATTTTTGTGAAAGAAGGCATAAGTATTACGGGCTATGGCTCTTTTTTTCTTTTTTCAGCTTCTATCTGGCCTTGCATGCAAAGCAGGTTATTATCGTTTTGCCTCTGCTCCTGGTTGCTTACGAGTACCTTTTTTTAGCGGATGAAAAAAAATTCCTTACCAAAAGCAAAAGGGTTTTATTTTTAGCCCTAAGCCTTTTGTCTTTGCTTGCCTTGTACGAAATTTCCAAAATTGGTGATTTCTTTGCTTTTATGGACCGGCAGCATTACAGGGGAACCTTTCACGGATATACCGGTGATCCCACACTCCAAAATATTGTTCTTACGGCGCCAAAGTCTTTTATTCACTATGTGAGACTATTGTTTTTACCCTTTGGTTTGTCACCTGCTCATTCCATAGCGCTCTTTTCCTCTCCCGGAGATCTCGAGGTCATCATTTCATGGCTATTTTTTCTCACCTTTATGGCGCTCCCTTTTTTATTTGTCCGCACTAATCGCTTACCGGCCTTTGCCCTGTTCTGGTTCATCATTCATTATATTCCCGTAGCCAACTTTATCCCTCTTGCTTATTACGTAGCGGACAGATATATGTATATCCCCTCTGCAGGTATGTGCCTGGCCATGGCATATACAATGAGGCAAATACTTTTTGGCCCTTCCATGAGGAACGGAAATAAAAAGGCCGCAGCCCTTGGCCTCTTGCCCGTTATTTGTATTCTGGCTTTTTACTCGATAAAAACAGTGCGCTTTAATGATGTCTGGAGCAATAGAATAAGTCTTTGGAGTTATGACCTTAAGATCAATCCTGAGTCTTACAAGGCCTATATCAATCGCGGAACAGCCTATTCCGACCTGGGTGAATACGAAAAAGCGATAAAAGATTTTTCAGCGGCAATCCGGCTTTATCCGGAGATTTATGAAGCCTACAATAACCGGGGGACCGTATACAGTGATAGGGGCGCTTATGAAAAAGCAATCAGGGATTTTTCCATTGCAATCAATCTGAACCCTGAGGCAGAAGATTGCTACAGCAACAGGGGCAATGCCTATCTCTATTCCGGAAATTATGAAAGAGCGATAAGGGACTATGATAAAGCCGTTGAGTTAAAAAAAGATTCCCACAGGGCCTATTATAACAGGGGAGTGGCCTACCATAATCTGGGGAATACTGCCGAGGCCATGAAAAATTATAACAAGTCAATCAGCCTTAATCCTGATTTTGACAGAGTTTATAATAACCGGGGAAATGTCCTCAACCGCCTGGGAGACTTAAAGGGGGCAATTAGAGATTACAGCAGGGCCATTGAACTTAACAGGCAATATGAAATGGCTTATTTCAACAGGGCCATTACTTATTTACAATTAAAGGACAAGGCAAATGCCGAAAGGGACCTCCTGGCTGCAGTCAGGATTAACAGGGGGAATGCCGGAGCCTATTATAAATTGGGACTAATCTATCTGGAAAAGTTCGGTATCGATAAAGCAAGACCCTACTTTAGGCAGGCTGCTGATCTGGGTTATAAAAAAGCGGCAGAGTTTTTGTAATGTCTTCAGTCAGCAAAAAGGCCTTGCCTTTTTATGCAGCTAAATACAAAGGGGGAAATTTTATGTTAAACTGCTTTTAAACCGTATTAACGCTATGCCTGTGAAGTTACATTTCCCCTGTTTCTTTCAGGCAGTCACAGCAAATTACCTTGGGGTGGAAAGATGAAGGGAAAAGACCTTATGCACTTGCTGAGGGTTGTGGCTATTGTTTCGGGCGTTATTTCAATAACTCTCGGGCTGACCGTTCTTATTGGCTGGTATACGGGCGCTGTTATACTTATACAGGTATATCCCGCATTTGTGCCTATGCAGTACAACACGGCGCTTGGCTTTCTTTTGAGCGGTACCGCTATA
>Ga0224514_10000294_pt1 | contig 15015 bp, 15 predicted proteins | sample SF_May12_sed_USG_3_FD_169107 | JGI IMG/M metagenome (GOLD analysis project Ga0224514, IMG submission 169107) | Sediment microbial communities from San Francisco Bay, California, United States - SF_May12_sed_USGS_24 | ecosystem: Environmental > Aquatic > Marine > Sediment | place: USA... | reverse complement strand
CTGTTCATTCTCGGTGTTACTCATGTCTTCTCCGAAACAATGTTTTAAATCGATGTATTTAAAGCTGATATCTATATAGGGGCTTTTACTTGGTACTCAAGAGCGAACCCAACAATTTTGCGGTCATATCGACCACAGGAATCACGCGATCATAGGCCATCCGGATCGGCCCGATAATACCCAGCACCCCGACTATCTGGTCACCGGACTTGTAAGGCGAGGTCACCACCGAGCAATCATCAAAGACGGAATAACCTGACTCCTCACCAATGAAGACCTGCATACCTTCGGCATGAATGGACTGATCCAGGATGTGCAGCACATCCCGCTTGGTATTAAAGGCATCGAATAACTGTTTAAGTTTATCCATATCACCCATTTCCGCGTAGCTCATCAGGTTGGTCTGCCCGGCCATGATAAAATCATCATGCTGACGGCTGCTCTCCATGACCTGATCGGTCATTTCTACCGCCGTTTGCATAATCTGTGTCATGGCATCACGTGACTGCTGCATACTATCTAATAACTTACTGCGTATATGGCCTAAATCATGGCCTATATATTCTGCATTGAGAAAATTCGCCGTTTGTAATAATTCGGTTTCCGTATAAGTCCGCCCGGTATGGATCACCCGGTTTTGTACTTCCTGCTCATTAACGACCATGATCACCAGTACACGGTTGCCGCTAAGTGGCAAAAATTCGATATGACGTAATATTGCCCCGCCCTTGCGTGGCAACATCACCACGCCGGCCATTTGGGTAACCCCCGACAGTAGTGACGATGCCCGTTCAATCAGGACATCACCCTCGTCTTCACACGATAATTCCTGCTGAATACTGTTTAGGGTGCACTGTTCCAGTGGTTTAATGGTCAATAAGCTATCAACAAAAACCCGATAACCTTTAGCGGTAGGAATTCTTCCTGCAGAGGTATGCGGTGAATCAATCAGCCCCCGTTCTTCCAGATCCGCCATCACGTTGCGAATGGTCGCCGGACTCAGCGTCATCCCCGAATCGCTGGCAAGGGTGCGTGAACCCACTGGCTGGCCATCCTGGATGTAGCGTTCAACCAATGTTTTTAACAGTGATTGCGCTCGATCATTTATAATGCTGTCGTCCACAGTAGGAAAAACTCTTACACCTGTTGGCAAAAATGAATTAACAATAAAAAAATGTGGCCTGGTAGCCGGTTTTAGCACTCTTTATAATAGAGTGCTAACAGAACGGAAATTAGCAATTACCCTGCTATTCTGTCAAGGAATAGCGACTAGCCGAGAGGCCTAAGTAAATGCTAAGTTTGTGTCACAACAGGGAAAAACAATGAGCGACACATTCAAAACTATTGGAATAATTGGCAAATACGGCGACCCCAGCGCCAATGATACGGTTATGCGCCTGAGTACCATTTTGCTGGAGCACGGCTGCGATGTGCTGCTGGATGAAGAAACGGCCAAGCGTATCCCAAATCATAACTTGCCGACTATTAATCAGGCTGAATTTGGTAGTGAATGTGATCTGGCCATTACCATTGGTGGTGATGGTACCTTTCTGAACACAGCACGTAACATGGTCGACAGTGAAGTCCCCATCCTGGGTATTAACCTAGGCCGTCTCGGTTTCCTGGTTGATGTCTCGCCCGATGAAATGGCGGCCCGTCTCAAGGAAATTCTTGGTGGTGAATATGAAGAGGAGCATCGTATTCTGCTCTCCTGCACCATCGAACATCAGGATGGTACCATCAGCCAAAGTGATGCTTTCAACGATGTTGTTATCCACAAATGGGAAGTAGCGCGCATGATTGAAACGGAAACCTACATCAACGGCCGTTTCTTGAATTACATGCGCTCGGATGGCTTGATTGTTTCCACGCCAACCGGTTCTACCGCCTATGCCTTATCTGGTGGTGGTCCGATCCTGGAGCCCAGTATGGATGCCTTGATCCTGGTACCGATTTGCCCACACACCATGAGTTATCGCCCCATTGTGCTGGATGGTGATAGTGAAGTGGAAATTAATGTTATTTCACAACCACACTCTCATGCCCAGGTCACATGTGACGGGCAAATTAATCTTGGTATTGTATCCGGTGATCTAGTTAAAATTCGCAAAAAAGATAAAGTGGTGCGTTTGATCCACCCACATAGACATAACCACTATGAAATCCTGCGTGCCAAGTTGCGCTGGGGTGAACACTTCTAATTATTATTAACGAATCTTGCCTGTATGCTCACTCATATACACATTTGGAATTTCGCAATCGTTGAACAACTCGACATGGAATTGGAAGATGGCCTGACGGTACTCACGGGTGAAACCGGTGCGGGTAAATCTATCCTGCTCGATGCATTAAACCTGTCATTAGGCGATCGTGCCGACACTGGTGTTATTCGTCACGGTGCTGAAAAAGCCGAAATCAGTGTCACATTTGATACCGCTAATGCACCTGAAGCAGAAAACTGGTTAAAAGACCATGAGCTGGATAGCGAACAGGAATGTATTATCCGTCGCGTAGTCAGTAACAAAGGTTCCTCCAAGGCGTTTATTAACGGCAAACCGGCCCCCATTCAACAACTGCGTGAACTGGGTGAAATGCTGGTTGACTTGCATGGTCAACATGAACACCAGTCCTTACTCAAAGCTACCGCACAACGCCAGTTACTGGATGACTATGCAACCCATAACGATCTGGTTAAACAGGTTAATGAAACCTATCAAAGCTGGTACCAGTTACGGGCTGAATTACAGCGTTTGAGTGAAGCACAACGCGACCGAAATGAAAAACTGGAACTGTTACGTTACCAGGTTGATGAACTGGAAAAACTGTCATTAACAGAAAGTGAATTACCTAAACTGGACGCTGAACATAAAAAACTGGCCAATGCGACACAGCTGATCAGTACCTGTGAAAAAACGGTGCATATGCTGGAAGACAATGAGCAAGGTGCGGTTAACAGCTTGCTCAGTTATGCCAGTACTGATATTCAAAGCCTGTGCGATACCGATGAAAACTTAAAAGGCATTGCAGAAGTGCTCGACAGCGCATTGATTCAAAGCCGTGAAGCGACCAGTGAACTACGCGACTACATGGACAGACTGGAGATTGATCCACAACGTCTTGAAGAAATTGAACAACGTCTCGCTACGATTACCGACCTTTCACGTAAACATCATGTACGCCCGGAAGAGCTTCCTGCCCTGTTACCGCAGCTGCAGGAACAGTTATCCGAACTGGAAAATGCCGAGGGTCGCCTTAATAATCTTGAAGATGACATTAATAAAGCAGCAGCGGATTATAAAAAACTAGCCGATAAACTTAGCCAAAGTCGCACCAAGGCTGCAAAGAAACTTTCCAAAGCTGTAACCAATTCCATGCAAGAACTGGGCATGGAAGGTGGTCGCTTTGAAGCACAACTCACGATTGAAGAACAATTCAGTGCTTACGGTCTGGAAAAAATAGACTTCATGGTTAGCGCTAATCCTGGCCAGCCGGTTAAACCCTTAACCAAGGTGGCATCCGGTGGTGAACTGTCTCGTATCAGTCTGGCAATACAAGTCATTACTGCACAAAACTCACGCATTCCTACTTTAATCTTTGATGAAGTGGATGTGGGTATTGGTGGTCGTGTTGCTGAAATTGTCGGACGGTTGTTAAGAGAACTTGGATGTCAGCAACAAGTCATTTGTGTAACTCACCTGCCACAAGTTGCCGCTTTAGGTCATCATCACTTACAAGTCAGCAAACAAAAAGCCACTGACACGACCATTAGCCAGATTGCCCAACTGCAATCGCCACAGCGTATTGAAGAAATTGCCCGTATGTTAGGTGGCATTGAAATTACTGAACAAACGTTATCGCATGCGGAAGAAATGTTAAAGAAGGCGGGTAACGAGTAAGTTTAATTGATCCTCTAACTTTCCGTGTAAAAATAACAAGAGTCGCCTTTATTAAAACTTCATCTAATTAATCGTTAACGACTAACTGCCTTCTTTCCGACATTCTGGACAAATACCGTATATATATAAAGAATGATCGGTAATCTCGTAGCCTTTACCCTTGGCAATGGCTCTCTGACGTTCTTCGATGGTTTCATCCATAAATTCATCCACCTTGCCACATTTAACACACAGGATATGATCGTGGTGATGCCCCTGGTCCAGCTCGAACACGGAATGACCACCTTCGAAATGATGGCGAGTTACCAGCCCGGCAGATTCAAACTGGGTTAATACGCGATAAATGGTTGCAAGCCCAATATCTTCGCCTTGTTCTAACATTGCTTTGTAGACATCTTCAGCACTCATGTGGCGGTGCTCGATATCTTCCAGAAACTTGAGAATTTTTAAACGTGGTAAGGTCGCTTTCAATCCGACTTTTTGTAAATCCTGACTTTCCATTTTGACCTCTATTTGGGTATTTTCCATCTCGCAGATGCTTCGCGGATGGGTTATTATTCTGCCTCACTTAAAGTATACCCTTAATCGAGAGACAAATGCGAAGAATTCTCATTACCATTTTTACTACTACATTATTACTAACGGGTTGTTCTGTATATAAAATTGATGTTCAGCAGGGAAATACGCTGGAAGCAGAAAAAGTAGCTCAACTGAAAACGGGTATGAATAAACAACAAGTTCAATTCTTGTTGGGAACACCGATGTTAAAGGATCCCTTTCACCCTGCTCGCTGGGATTACATCTACACTTTTACCCCGGGCAGTAAAGAAATGCGAAAGCACCACCTGACGCTGTACTTTGATAATGATGCTTTAGTCACGATTGATAAAAGTGAAATGAATCCTGAGCTCATGGATGGCAAGGCACGGCACTAATCCTGAACTTGTCCTGCCGATGTGAGATTAAGTGGGGTTAACTCTCGACCTGTTGTTGTTTTTCCTGCATAACTTTTTCTTTACTAACTTTATCTTTTTTGGCTGCACGTTTTTTTCGTGAGGCTTTGGGATCAGCAATCAGGGGACGATAAATTTCTACACGATCTTTTTCGCGCAAAGTTTGATCCAGCTTGGTGAGCTTACCAAATATACCAACCTTGTTTTTGTCCAGATCAATTTCGGGGAACTGTTCAATAATGCCAGACATGATAATGGCCTCATTCACGGTTGCTGTTTCATCAACATCAACCGACAAAATCACTTGCGTATCAGGAGTTGCGTAAGCCACTTCAACTAACATGTTTATTTCCCATAACATTCATTTGCACGTTGAACAAACGCATCGACCATTGAATTTGCCATGTGGCTAAAAACGGGGCCAAAGGTCAATCCCACTAACTTACTGGAAAATTCAAACTCCATATCCAGCGTCACCTTGCAACCTTCATCACCTAAAGCATTAAATGACCAAATACCCTTTAAATGTTTAAACGGCCCTTCTACCAGTTTCATGGTAATACTTTCCGGTTTGTTCAGCTCATTGTGCGTGGTGAACGATTTTTTCAAACCACTGTGTGAAACAAACAAACTGCCTTGTACTTCCGTTTCACTACGTTGCAGCTCTTCAGCTGACTGACACCAGGGAAGAAATTCTGAATACGCAGGAATATCATCTACCAGCTTATACATTTGCTCAGCACTATAAGGAACCAGTGCACTCTTGTTGATATGTGTCACACTTCACCCTGTTGTTAAATCATCTCAATGGCACGCAAGAAGATAATAATAACACCAACCGGAGTAATATAACGGGTCATGAAATGCCATATCTGATAAGCCATACCATCCCCCATGTTCAATTCATCACGGCTGGCTTCACGGTGCATGATCCATACCGAGAATATAGCGATCATTAAACCACCTAGTGGCAACATGATATTGGCCGTTAAATAGTCCAGTAAATCAAACATGGTTTTACCCCTGAAGGTTTCAAACATCCCTAATGGCGTAACGTCGGACCAGATATTAAACGAGAATACCGTCAAAATACCAAAGCCCCAACAGGCAATACCTATAATCGCTGCAGCTTTAATACGATCCGCACCGTGGTTTTCGACCATCCAGGCCACAGCCGGTTCGATCAATGAAATAGCGGAAGACCATGCAGCAAAAGTTAACAGGATAAAGAACAATACGCCGAAGAAAGCACCACCGGGCATATGACCAAAGGCTAATGGTAAGGTCTGGAAAATCAAACCGGGACCAGCACCTGGCTCAAGGCCATTGGCAAATACAATGGGGAAAATGACCATACCGGCGAGTAACGCAACGGCGGTATCAGCCAGTGCAATAATGACCGAGGTTTTAGCAATCGAGGTATCCTGCGGCAGGTAAGAGCCATAAACCATGATCGCACCCATCCCCAGGCTTAAAGTAAAGAAAGCATGGCCCAGTGCATCCAATATGCCATCAGACGTAATTTTTGAGAAATCCGGGTTAAATAAATAAGTAATACCTTGCTGGAACGCCCCTTCGTTCATGGCATAACCCACCATGATCAACAGCAAGATAAACAACCCGGGCATCAGATAACGCACCGCTTTTTCCAGACCACCTTTTACGCCACGCGCCACCACGATCATGGTCATCACCATAAACAAGGTATGCCAGAACAATAAGGTTTCCGGGTGTGATACGAACTGACCAAAAATACTACTCACACCATCAGCAGTGGCATTGGTAAATTCACCCTGCCCTGTATAAAAAACATACGCTAAAGCCCAACCGGCAATTACACTGTAGTAAGACAAAATCAAAAAACCAGCAACCACACCCATCCAGCCCAACCATTTCCAGTGTGGATTATGGCCAGCTTCAATGGCTAAAGTGCGCATGGTATTAATGGGGCTTTGACGGCCACGACGACCCAGCATAACTTCCGCCATCATGATAGGAATCCCAATAATGGCAATACAAACAAGATAAATTATAACAAACGCGCCACCCCCATTTTCACCAGTGATGTAAGGGAATTTCCAGATATTACCCAACCCCACTGCGGAACCAGTTGCCGCCAGTATAAATACCCAACGACTTGACCATTGACCGTGAATGGATTCGCGTACTCCCGCCATAATTGCCACCTTATGATTATTATCTATTTCTGGTTTTTCTTAATTCTCTGGGAATTCCACCATGAGTACAAGAGAACAATGCCGCTAATTAAAGTATCCGCTGCACCATGCAGTCAGATATAATCTGCGCTATGGGTAAGCAAAAAAAGAAAAAGGGCACACCGAGTAATACCATCGCGCTGAATAAAAAATCGCGCCATGATTATCACCTGGAAGATAAATTTGAAGCCGGTTTAGCGCTGGAAGGCTGGGAAGTCAAAAGCATACGTGACGGACGTATTCAGCTGCGTGATAGTTACGTAATCATAAAGAATAATGAAGCATGGTTAGTCGGCGCCGTGATCAGCCCCATGCCCACCGTCTCCACCCATTACACGCCAGATCCAAGCCGCACCCGGAAGCTCCTGCTGCATCGCCGTGAACTGGATAAGCTCATTGGTGCCGTAGATAGAAAAGGCTATGCCGTGGTACCCACCGCCATGTACTGGGTAAGTGGTCGCGTCAAAATTGAGATTGCCCTGGCCAAGGGTAAACAAGCCCATGACAAGCGCGCCGATCTCAAGGAACGTGACTGGAAGCGCGAAAAAAGCCGTAACCTCAAAGGCGCGCGCTAAGTTTCACCCTTTTTAGTTGAACTTTCTGTTAATATCCCCATCATAGTAGTAAGACTTTGGGGGCGACCTGGCTTCGACGTGGGTTACAAAACCTGAGGTGCATGCCGAGATGCAGAATCTCGTAAATCAGCTGCAAAAAACATAGTTGCCAACGACGACAACTACGCTTTAGCTGCTTAATAACCAGCGTAAAGCCTTCGGCCTGATGTGTGCTTATACGCTCAGATAACCGGAGTCATCCTATATAAGATCGCGCGGAAATACGTCCGGGATGGAAGCGCTAAAACTTTACGGAATCGCTGTTAGTGCGCCCTGCCCATCGGGTTGCTGATAGTTAAATTTAATAGATGTGGATAAGCATGTAGAGCCAATGGCAGAGGATTTGCGGACGCGGGTTCGATTCCCGCCGCCTCCACCAAATAATAAAAAAGCCCTGGTAATTATTACCAGGGCTTTTTTATTTTCGATAATTAATCCTAAGAGCCCATCAAAAACGGAATCTTTGATTCTGTTGTAACATTCATCAGCATATCGATGATAGACAAATTTGCAATAAATCCTATTTTCTTATCATGCTGTTGTGGATAGGTCGGGCAATTCCACTCTTGAATTGATAGCTTAATACCATTATTTTCGAACAATTCGGTTTCAACATAGGCCTGAAGAGCTGTTCCTCCACCCAAATATTCATCAGCTTCAAACTCCTTGCATAATGCCACTATCCGCTCAGAGGCAGTCGATGATTGATCAGATTCTCTATCGATATATTCCGAGCCTAAAACAATTCTCTGAAGCCTGCACGAATCTCTTTCTTTTAACAAATTATTAACATAATCGAGTGTAAAACATTCGTCAGTGGCATGTTCCAGTCCCAACAATCTGGATAAACCCCAACATATAGTTGCAATATTAAGTTCTCCAACCGTAGAAAATTGCTGCCCCAGAAGTAACTCTATTTCTGAGATAAGCTGCTCGACATTTGATGAATTGCAATAATGATTTTTAAGCATATTTATATGCTTTTGTATCCATGGTTGATCATAGGATACCTGTGTCTCGTTAATCGGTAATAACCCCCCTTTTTTGATTGAGGCGGCTAATAAATGCACTCCCTCTGGCGTCTTTATAGGGGTATGTGCCTGGTAAGAGACCCCTCGTTTACCGTCTGGATACTTATGGTTACGGACAAACTGCACATCGTCGCGAAGAACAAAAATATCCGACGCCAGCATCCTTGCAAAATAGTGCAATCTTGGAAAAAACTGTGGTTGTATATCACTTAAACGCATAATAAATCCCTAACTATGAATTTTTACTGTACGAGCCAGTCAAAACTGTAGATCCACGCCAATCCAATCGAGTTTTCTTCATTTCCATTTTCATCTACCCATTGATAAGCCCCTTCCAGGAAAGTGGAGTCTCCGAGGCCATATCGCATAACAAGCTCTGCGATACGATCAGTTCTATCAGTTTCTGCTACATCTGCTGGATCAACAAAACGCCTGGAATAAGCTACTCCAATGTAAGCGGGCCAATCAGAGTAGCCAAATCCTAGCGTGATACTCTCGGTGTCTTCATTTGTACCATCAACACTTTTCAAGGAGAGAAAGTCAACGGAAAACTCCAGCTCTGCCTCACTTTCCAACTGGATAACGCCCAACAGTGAGGCAAACCGGATTTCCTCATCCAAAAGACCCAACGTATGGCCAACTTGTTTACCAGAACCAAGGGTATAACGTATCCCTGAAACAGAATCGATTGGCCCGCCATCCAGGGTGATAAGAAAATTGTTCAGTTCATCGGTATTGCCCGCAACAAGCTCAGAAATATCATTGCGGCCGCGATCGTTGATAACCTCCCCACTCAACCGTGAATTATCCCGATAAAAACTGTGCCCTGTCAGGGTATGCTTACCAACTCCCTGTTCAGCCATTGTGACTGAGGCACCAGCACTTACCTGGCCGTATAGATTCAAATCAGTTGAATAGTTACCAAAGAAAATTGGAGCGTAACCAAATATTTCGTACGCGGGTTCATATCGACCACCAAAAACAGAATAATTATCTGCTTTATACTGCAACTTAAGCATTTTGATGTAGAGGCCTTCAAATGGATAGTCTCCCTGATAACTACGTAAACCATTATCCTCTCCATCCAGAACAAGAAACAGGTTAGACTCAAGATTAAAGTGAGACGAAAATTCTAATATCGAGTAAACAGGAATGTTGACCAACCAGTCATCATGCTCAGTTTCCTCATCATCGGCCTTGAATAAGAAATTATTTTCTATCACCAGATCTGTTTCACCGATCAGCCTTGGGTAAGTGTCAGCTTCTTTTTCTGCACGTTGTTTTACCGCTTCGGCTGTGTGTCGATCTCCAAACAGTGTTAAATCATGTGTTTTATTTTTTTGCTTGGGATTTACAGTCTGGGATTCTTCAGAAGGTGGTGAGCGTTTCGATGTCGAATCATCTGGCACCTCGACTATCTTTTTATCATGCTCATCTTCAGCTTGATCGGTTTTAATCAAAGAATTGTTTTCTGTTGCCAATTCATTTTTATCATTCAACTCTGATTGAGGTTCGTTTTTTTTCTCTGAATCTGGCTCTATTACGGAAGATTTGTCTTCTATAGACTCCGCAGCGGCGATTTCTGTATCAAACCCGAGGACAACCACGATAAATGCAGCCATGCAGTAGCGCATAAAGATTGCGTATATCTGTGGAATACAGTTTGTCATGATTGTAAATATCCTTTTAAACAATGCCACACACCTTGCGAGTTATCGCAAGGAATTTATTTGCTATCGCATATAACTTCGCGTGCATATCTTAGTAACCGAGTTCTCTGAGCCTTGACCACACACCTGGATCTTCACCACCCAATCGCCAGAAGGCCAGATTACAAAGCCCATATTCTTCCCACACTAAGCGTTTCGCATCAAAACTCCTCAAATTTTCGAACCAAATTTTGCGCTTTCTGTCTTCATTGTTCATATATTCCAAGTTAGGAGACGCAAAGGCGTCACTCCACATCTCTTTGCCATGGTACTTATTTTTGAGATCTTTAACGTGGCTAAATGTGAGGTCGATATTTAGCCCACGGTATTTACCCATTTTCACTTGTTCCCATACTTCACCATAAAGTGGAACACCAACATATAGTTTGTCACTAGGGACTCGCCTTTCATTTATTGCATAGTTAAACACGCGTTGTAACCAGGCTGGCGATGCTATCGGGCCAGGGCCTGTCCCACTTGTATGCTCTCCATAGGTCATAAAATGTAACTGATCAGAATAGTTCTGTAATTGACTCCAGTCCTGCGCGTGTGAGCCATTGTTCTCAATAGGATTATTCTTGGATGTCTTTGGGTGAATCGCGATAGACAATAACTTTTTATTCGCATGTAAAGCTTGCGCCAGTTCTTTGATAAATAGCGAATAAACATCACGGTATTTTGGCGGAAGAGCCTCATAATCAATCAGTATTCCATCAAAATTCATTCGCCTGGCAAGGCTTAGTATGTCATTTATATGTGTTTGACGGTGCTGGCTTGAATTCAATATATGGCCGACTCGATCTGAATCCCAGTCACCACCTGATCCTTCACGCTGGTCATCTGGAAGGTTTGCAATTAAGGCAAAAACCTTAACACCGTGTTTGTGTGCATACTTAATGAGGTCTTGGTCTTCTTTAGCATGTATATAATTTCTTATTTTTCCATCTGGACCCAGGTTGTACCAAAATACAGAAAGATAATCGATGACGTCGATGTTATTACGAAAAGATTCGATTGCCTTCTTCTGGTCCCAGTAGGGTATAGATCCAAGAACCGAACAGGTTACATTATCAGGAGTCATCTCACGGTTATGGTTTGCTTGTTCTGAATATGAAAATGTCTGGTGACCAACTAATATCCAGACACTACTTAACAATAGTGAAAGTCGCACAAATCTTTTTTTTGTATTATGCAAGCATAAATTACTACAGATTTTACTCATATTCGCACACCCGATATCTATTAAATCATATTACCAGGCGTTTAATATGATAAGCCTCTGCCGCAGCTGCTCCACACTGCAAACCACGATAACTCGCCAATGTTCTGACACCATGCACTGATAACGGGCTATCTTCCGATTTAAGTTGTGATTCATAGAATTTTAGTGCTTCAACTTTTGCGTCTATGTCTGCTTGATCAAGTTTCACAAACAGGTCTGGCGTTGAGAGGCTATCTACCACGTTCCATTGCTGATACGGTAACTCATAGGTTAAAACCAATGGCTGAAAACTTTTGTATTTTTGAGAGGCAGGTCGTACCGCCGTCATTGTGGCATGACAGACCGCTCTGTGGTCCTGGTTATAATCTGACTCTGATGTCGTCAGCACAATATCAGGTCGCACACTTTCCAGCGATATATCATCGCCCCGTTCTATCTGATGGATAAGTTCTTTTTGTGGCACTGCATCAAGTTGCAGATGGTAATCATTACCTGGCAGCGCGATCTTATAACCATCAAAGTCGAGGGCTCGTGCAACCTTCTCAATATCCTCTATACGTTCATCCGCAGTTGACTCTCCTTTTGAAGAAAAGTCTTTGGTGGTACCTACCGTTACAAATAACACGTATACCTTCCCGCCAACAGCTTTGACACGATGTATTAATCCACCACAACCAAACACCTCATCATCAGGATGTGGTGCAATTACGAGTACTTTCTTGGACTCCAGTGATAACATAACAATACATATCCTTTATATTTTTATAGTTAATGGAAATTTCATAGCCTTGATGGGCTCACCCATCGCCCGTCTGACCTAACCAGAAATGATAGCGGCATTGTCATTAAAAACAGGAATGCATCAATCCAGCGAAGAAAAACAAAGCCGAATCCGTAAATTAACATTATGGGTTTTTTCTCCAGAATAGAAATAATAATAGTTAATATATAGTCGGCAACAAACACTCCAATAACCACATCAAGCAGACTAATATCGGTTGGGCCCAGATGTGGCAACCATAAGGTTATTGGTTCGCCTGGCATCAATAGGAACCAGACCAGGGTAAGTGGCACAATAAGGAAGGTAATACTTTGTAACAACATTTCAATTATAAACGTACCCAGTGACAACCAGAAAATACTTGGCCAGACACCATGCAACCGTACTGTTTGCCAGAAGCCAAGGTACCACCGTCTAACCTGCTCGTAATAATCCTTCAGGCTATGAGGATCCTGGCATACGCAACGTACAAGTGGTGTATATGCAATCTTTCCCAATTGCCTATGGTGTAGTTCAAAGGTCATATTGAAATCTTCAATAATGAGTCCTGGAGCAGTAATGTCTATTTTCGGTAATACACTGCAGCGGTACATACTGGCAAACCCAGGTACAATAAAACTGACATTGGTGTGTTTCCACGTCTGTCCATATCGCAACAATGCCTGGGTTAATTTGTACAAACGAACCCGGTAAGCAATGAAAAACATGGACCAGCGAGGGAGCCAATGGCTGTGCCATTTTGGATTAGCATGGCCCGCTATGGCTACTATAGAAGGATCATCAAATAGTGGTAAGGCGCATTGAAGATAATCTTCATCTATTTCAGAATCCGCATCCATAATAAGAATCGCCTTATAGCGTTCACATATCGAGAAGTGGTCTATGAGATATTTCAGTGCGCGCGCTTTTCCTCCATTGGGTTGAATATCCGCAATTTGGTAACCCAACTCGCGCACAATACTGACTGTATTGTCACTCGAACCGTCACTACCCAAGTAGATATTATCTTTGGGAACTACTCTAGATAGTGCATTGAGGCAATCTTCTATTGTTTTTTCTTCATTGTGAGCCGGAATCAGAACTGCAACATCATCAAGTTTAATCCGACCAGATAGTGCAGGATCATCTAACTTTTCTTTACTGCGAATATACTTTATTTTTTCACTAATAAACCGGAAAAGCCCTACACTGCCCCAGAAAACAATAGTGAGACCGTATAAAGTAATGAAAGAAAGTAATATTCTCATCGTGTTTAGGATATATTGTTATTGTTCTTCTAGCATTTATACAGATGCTCCCGTCGCTGTCTTTTTTTCCCCATGCATAATGATCGCGTCTTGCTTTTCAACTAATTCCCTTTTCATCACTGCATCCAGTAAGGTATCACGTACATCATCTCTCACTGGGACGCCATAACTTGGAAGCATACGAATTAATCCCTCTGAAACGTCAATATAGCGGTCCCATCCAAGTTCTTTGACTTTAGATACCATTGGTTGTCGGCCTGAGTGGTCTTCAATAAAATGAGGTTGGTATTCTATGTCGACATTTAGTGTTGTCAGACTTTTGATCAATTCAGCAAGATCTGCAATTGTTAGTTGTTTATCACCACCTACATTATACACTTCTCCGGCACAGCCCTTCTCCTGCACCATCAACAGGCCTGCAATCAAGTCATCCACATAGAGATGGGTTCTGGTTTGTGTGCCATCTCCATAAATAATAATTTTTTTACCCTCTTTTATTAATTTTAGAAACCGAGGAATCACACGTGTGTCATCTGGTGACATACCTATGCCAAATGTATTGAAAATACGAACTATTTTTGCATCAATTTGATACTTCTCAGCATAGGATCTGACCAGGGTTTCGGAGAAACGTTTACCTTCTTCATAGGCGCTACGTGGGCCAGTAGGATGAACATTCCCGCAGTATTCTTCATGCTGCGGGAACACTTCAGGATCTCCATAAACCTCAGCTGAACTTGTGTACAAGACTTTGGCATTATGAGTACAAGCGAGTCGGAGGATATTATCCGTGCCAATTGAACAGGTCTTAAGCATCTCTTCACCGTACAACTGAATATTCGGTACACCTGTGGGGCAAGCGAGATGATAGATCTCGTCATAGTGCTCCTTTGCAAAGGTATTGAAAAAATCTCTATCAGTTATATCGAATTTAAAATAGCGGAATCGCTTGTTTGATCTCAGGGAAGCAATAGATTCAATACGACCTGTAATAAGACTATCAACACAATCTACAGAAGCCCCTGTATCGAGCAAGGTCTTGGAAAGATTGGAACCAATAAAACCTGCACCACCTGTAACTAATACCTTTTTATTACATAACATATCCGTTCCCTCGTGTAATGATGCCAAGAATGAAAGTATAAACTTTGTTTTTCTTGCAGCCGTTTATATTCCAAACTTTGAGAAATAAAAACTCATTACATATAAAGTAATATACAAGTTAGTGAAAGTATATTGATCATGAACAATATATCTAGAACAACCAGATATCGATTGTTTTATTTCTTACATTTCTTAACCTATGCTAACCATATGAGATATAAATGTTGATACAGTAAACTATG
>Ga0224514_10000293_pt1 | contig 15021 bp, 17 predicted proteins | sample SF_May12_sed_USG_3_FD_169107 | JGI IMG/M metagenome (GOLD analysis project Ga0224514, IMG submission 169107) | Sediment microbial communities from San Francisco Bay, California, United States - SF_May12_sed_USGS_24 | ecosystem: Environmental > Aquatic > Marine > Sediment | place: USA... | reverse complement strand
TTTTGCTTCTTTTTTCAGGAAGTTATTTCGTTAAGGCACTTATCCGGTTTATCCGGGCTGGGCGGCCTTTCTTTTGTTACTTTTCTTTGTACCCTCAAGGGGCATAAATCCAGCAAAAGAAAAGTAACATTATTATGGCATAGCCTTTTAACTCTGACCCCGCACAAAGGACGGGGACTTCAACGATTAATTAAAACCATACCCATGCCGGCCCTCACTGGTCAGGGAGAGAAAATCAACGTGCCGTCAAAAGATATGCTAATTTAAAAACAGGATAAATTATGAGCAAAAAGAAGACCCATGAAACCATCTTGCGTAAAGATTATCAAGCCCCCGCCTATCTGGTGGAAAGCATCGATATTACCTTTGACCTTAGTGAAGAAGTAACGACGGTAACATCCACTCTTGCTATGAAGAAAAATAAAGCGCATGGTATAGCCAATGCGCCCCTGGTCCTCGCGGGACGTGAACTTGTGCTTAAATCGATTAAACTTGACGGGAAATTTCTTGAGGCAAAGGATTATAAAATCGACGGAGAACAACTTACTCTCCCTTTCGTCAGGGAAAACTTTACCGTCGAGACAGTTACAGAAATAAAGCCGCAGGAAAACAGTTCTCTTGAAGGGCTCTACAAGTCGAGCGGTAACTTTTGTACCCAGTGTGAAGCGGAAGGTTTTAGAAAAATCACCTATTACCCCGACCAGCCGGACGTAATGGCCCTCTTTACAACGACTATCCGGGCCGATAAGTCCAGGTACCCCGTACTGCTTTCCAACGGCAACCTCATTGATAGCGGCTGCCTTGAAGGAGGCCGCCACTATGCAAAATGGGAAGACCCCTTCAAAAAGCCTTCTTACCTCTTTGCCCTTGTCGCAGGCAAGCTGGTCAAGATTGAAGACACCTTTACCACGCTGTCCGGCAGAGAGGTAAAGCTTGAAATCTATGTTGAAGAGCGCAACAAAGACAAATGCAGCCATGCCATGGCCTCTCTTAAAAAGTCAATGAAATGGGACGAAGAGGTTTACGGCCTTGAATACGACCTTGACATCTACATGATCCTTGCCGTCGATGATTTCAACATGGGCGCCATGGAAAACAAGGGGCTCAACATATTTAACTCCAAATATGTGCTGGCAAGTCCCGATACGGCCACTGATGATGACTACAACGCTATAGAAGAAGTCATCGGCCATGAATACTTTCATAACTGGACAGGCAACAGAGTTACCTGCCGTGACTGGTTTCAGCTCAGCCTTAAGGAGGGGCTTACCGTATTCAGGGACCAGGAGTTCTCTTCAGACATGACTTCCCGTGCCGTCAAGCGGATACAGGACGTGAGAATTCTAAGAAATGCCCAGTTCCCGGAAGACGGAGGTCCCATGGCGCACCCTGTTCGTCCCGACTCTTATGTGGAAATTAACAACTTTTATACGGTCACCGTTTATAACAAAGGGGCGGAGGTCATCCGAATGATGCATACCCTCCTTGGCAAAAAAGGCTTTAGAAAGGGAATGGATCTTTATTTTAAACGCCATGACGGGCAGGCCGTAACCTGCGATGATTTTGTGTCAGCCATGGAGGATGCCAACCGTTTCGATCTTAAACAGTTTCGCCTCTGGTATAGTCAGGCGGGAACACCTCAAATCGAGATTGAAGATCATTTTGATGAAATAAACCGCACTTACAGTATAACCATCACCCAGCAATGCCCTGCAACACCGGGGCAGAAAGTAAAGGAGCCCTTCCACATCCCCCTTGCAATAGGCCTTCTTGATGAAATGGGGAATGATATTCCTCTCCGGCGGGCCGGGAAAGAAGAATCGGGCGGGATTGGGAGCGTATTAAATATGAGGGCAAAAAATGAAACCTTTTGCTTTACAGGTATTAATAAAAAACCCGTTCCCTCCCTATTGAGGAATTTTTCCGCTCCCCTGAAGGTTAAATTCAACTACAGTAATGAAGAACTGGCCTTTCTCATGGCCGGGGACAGCGATCCCTTCAACCGGTGGGAGGCCGGCCAGCAACTCTCTTCAAGGATCATGCTCGGCCTCATCGATAAATACAAAAAGGATGAAGCACTCACACTGGATGACAGTTACACAGAAGCATTCAGAGCAATCCTTACCGATAATAAAAGGGACAAGGCCCTTCTTGCCGAGGCCCTCATACTGCCGACGGAGACCTATGTGGCGGAACAGATGAATGTCATTGATCCGGAGGCCATCAGGACCATCAGGGAATTTGTTAAAAAAACGCTGGCCCGGAAATGTAATGATGAGTTCCTTCAGGTTTACAGGTCAAACAGACTTGACGGAGCATACGCTATCGATTCCCTTTCCGTGGGCAGGCGGCGTCTCAAAAATATGGCCCTTGCCTATCTTATGACCCTTGCTGAGGCCGGGACCCTTTCATACTGTATGGATCAGTTCAGCAAGGGCAATAATATGACGGACGTTATGGCAGCCCTGTCCACTCTTAGCCATTATGAAGGCCCTGAAAGGGAAGAGGCCTTTAAACATTTTTATGAAAAGTGGGAAAAGGATCCTCTTGTTATTGACAAGTGGTTCTCTCTTCAGGCAAGGTCCACCCTTCCCCATACCTTATCAAGGGTAAAGGAACTGATGAAGCACCAGGCTTTTAATATAAAAAATCCCAACCGCGTCAGATCGCTCACAGGAGCCTTCTGCCAGGGCAATATGGCTGCTTTTCACGACATAAGCGGTGAAGGATACACATTTCTTGCCCATCAGGTACAGGCTCTCGATAAACTCAATCCCCAGGTTGCAGCCCGCATGGCGGGAGCCCTCAGTCGATGGAAGCGCTACGATGAAAAGAGGCAGGCACTGATGAAAAGGGAATTGGAAGCGATTAAAGGCGTAAAGGGCCTTTCAAATGACGTTTATGAAATTGTTTCGAAGAGTTTGATCTAGTCTGGCGATTTTATAATCGTCATTTCGAAGCGATGTGAGAAATCACTTTCATTGAGAAGAAAGACTTCTCCTTTCAGTCGAAATGACAAATTGCGAGGATAGTCAGGTTGCCTCCGCAATGAGTATATATTTTTCGTAATAGAGAAAGGGCAGCAAATCAATGCAGGATCAATCATTGGAAGAACGCATAAGAGACCTTGAAATGCGCTTTATGCGGCAGGAATCGACAATTGAGGATTTAAATGACGTCCTATATGGTCAGCAGAAAGAAATAGATAAGCTGGGAAGTGAGCTTGAGCGTCTGAAAGACCGGATAAAAACAGGGGCTGCCTCTATAATAAGGGACCCCTCGGAAGAGACGCCGCCACCGCATTACTAGTGATTTCTTCTACTATCATCCCCGGCGGTCTCTTTTTTTAAGGGGAGGCGCTCATCGTATTGTTGGAAAGTCTTCAAAAGGCATTGCAAAAAAAAAAGCCCGAACCGGCAGCAAGGGGTAATGGGCTTTTTTAGTTATTTGAGGCGTCCGGGCATCAGCCGGACCGGCGCGGAGCGCTGAAAGAAGACTTCCCGCTGCCTGCCGCAGGGGGCCTGTTTCCACCTTTCGGCCTTCTTCTCTTTGGCTGATGTCGCGGCGACCGGGCGAATTCATTATTTCTCTTCGGCGCTTTGGCGCTATAGTCAAAACCTTCAATGGTTCTTCTCTCAAGGGGGGAGCCGAGCACGTTTTCAATATTGCCTGCCATTGCCTTGTCTTCACCGCTGATTAGCGTAAAAGCGTCTCCACTCCTTGCAGCCCTGCCTGTTCTGCCGATTCGGTGAATGTAGGCTTCTGGCGTATCAGGCATATCATAGTTGATAACGTGTGAAACCTGTGAAACATCTATTCCACGGGCAGCAATGTCTGTCGCTACGAGAATCTGGAAACTGCCATCCCTGAACCCGTCAAGCGCGGCCTGACGCCTGTTCTGGGAAAGGTTACCCTGCAACGACGTTGCACGGTAACCTGCACCTGTGAGCTTCTCTCCCAGCCTTTTTGCACGGTGTTTGGTTCGGGTAAAGACAAGAACAGACTCTGTATCGGTATGGCGCAGCAGTTCGAGAAGTAAAGGTGTTTTCAGGTGCTGAGCAACGGGATAGAGGGCGTGGCTTACAGTCACTGCCGCCGAACTGTTGTCCACTTCTATCGTTTCAGGGTGAATGAGCGCTTCATTTGCAAGGCCCCTGATCTCTTTCGGCATGGTAGCTGAAAAGAGGAGCGTCTGTCTCTCTTTCGGTATCTTTTTCATAATACGCCTGATGTCGGGAAAAAAGCCCATATCGAACATTTGATCGGCCTCGTCGAGAACAAGAACCTCCAGCCGGGAAAGGTCGATACTCCCCTGGCCCATGTGATCGAGCAGTCTGCCGGGGCAGGCAACGACAATGTGCACTCCCTTTTTCAGTTTCTGAATCTGCGGTTTTATATTTACACCGCCATAAAGGGTAATACTTTTAAGGCCTGTCTCTTTCCCGAGGACCTGAATAGACTGGTGGATCTGCTCTGCAAGCTCTCTTGTCGGCGCAATAACAAGGGCGCGAACCTTATCCCTTTCCCCTTTCATAAGTCTGTCCAGTATAGGCAAGGCAAATGCTGCCGTCTTTCCCGTCCCTGTCTGGGCAAGACCCATTACATCTTTCCCCTTCAAAACAGGGGGGATTGCTTTTGCCTGGATAGGTGTTGCTGTAACATAACCGGCAGACAGGATGCCTGCCGCTACTTTTTCATTAAAATTAAAATCCTTAAATTCCATATTTTCCTTCTTTCTGATGCTTCACACAAAAAAAGCCCCGGAATCATTCCGGAGCCTTACGCTATTTAAATCGTCTTATTCCTGGAACCGCTTGTCAATGGCAGACAGTATAACCCTGTGAGCTGATGATGTCAACAAGAATGACTGACTTCGGCCTCTCTTCCCTTTATTTGCTAATGAGCCCCACCGCTTCGAAGGGTATTTTAAAGGAAGTGGCTCAAATCCCGGCAAAGGGGCTTTGAAGTTTTCTCTCAGGGGGAGGAAAATGCGCATAGGAATAGCGCGCTTTCGTCCTGGCGGGATAGAGTAACAAAAGGCCTTAACCAGGCCTTTGCCTTTATGTAAAACTAGGGAAGATCAAAAAGAAGGAACTCACAATCTTTCATTGCCCTGACTTTCACCTTTTTCCGGTCTCTCAGGGAGCAGGCATCCCCTGCAAAAAGCTTTTCTCCGGCCACTGCCAGCTCGCCTTTAATAAGCTGAATCCATAGAAAGCGCCCTTCCCTGATGGCTATATGAATACTTTTTTTCTCACTTAAGCGACTTGTATAAAGATCTACGTCCTGATGGATTACAACCGATTCATCACGACCCTCACGGGAGGCGATGAGGGTAAGGTCATTCTCTTTCAGCATGGACAGATAATTTTTCTGCTCATAGCCCGGCGGCAATCCTTTTTCTTCCGGCAATATCCAGATTTGGAGAAAATGAACGGCCTCCCTGTTATCAGGGTTGAATTCACTATGGGTCAGTCCCGTCCCTGCCGTCATTATCTGTATTTCACCGGGCCGTATTATGGAGCCGTTACCCATACTGTCTCTATGCTGCAACTCTCCTTTTATCACGTAGGAGATGATTTCCATATCGCTATGGGGATGAGCGGAAAAACCGAGTCCCGGCATAACGGTATCTTCATTGATAACCCTGAGTTTCCTGAAATGCATGAAAAGAGGATCATAATAAGTGTCAAAGGAAAAGCTGTGGTAGCTTCTTAACCAGCCGATATCCGTAAGCCCCCTGGCTTCTGATTTTCTGACGGTAATCATTTTTTCCTCCTTAGGGAAGCGCTGATTATTGCGGGGGAGAATCAAAAAATCAAGGCAAAAATTACAGCCCATAGCGGATCTCAAGGTAACATTCCTAACAGCAAAGGCGGCATTATTGAACCTTTACATACCCTTCATGATTTTTTTGGGCTTCCCTTAATTGTTTAGATTATCAAAAATAATGAAAAGATTCTCAATGGGGAGCGGATTTTTATATTTGAAGAGGCCCTGGAGAAAAGAAAGGTTTTAACCGGCGGCATTTAAAAAAAGAGTAAAGGCGGCAAATAAGTTGAGGCGGTTTTAAGGGAGAGGGAAATTAAGGAAGCCCAATAGTTAAATTAATCCTCGCTATTACAGTAAATTCTGTCTCTTCCGGCATTTTTTGCCAAATAAAGGCGCTCGTCGGCTAACTTTAAAATATGGGGAATGATTTTCCCGTCTTCAGGAAAAGTGGCGCAACCACCACTGATTGTTACTTTCTTGTTGGGGAATTCATAGTCCCTGACGGCTTTTAAAAGTCGCTCGCCAAATAACCTGGCATTCTTCTTGTCAAGCTCGGGTGTAATAATACAAAATTCTTCACCTCCGAAGCGACCTACAGTATCCGTATCTCTGGCAACGTTATTAAAAATAGCTGCCAAATCCTTGAGTACCTTGTTGCCTTCAAGGTGTCCGAAAGCATCATTGTACTTCTTGAAATAATCGATATCCAGCATAAATACGGTAAAGCTCGATTTATAGCGATAGGCCCTTTTTATCTCCATTTCAAGGACACTCATTAAATGTCTATGATTATATAAGCCTGTCAATCCGTCTACGATACTTGATTGCCGTATTGCTTCCAGGGCCCTTACCCGGTCAATGGTCAAGGAGGCGTAAACAGACAAAAGAGAAAATATGGACATATCTTCCGGTGAAATTTCCCGAACCTTGAAATCATTCACATAGAATATGCCGAATACTTTACCTTCAACGGCAAGAGGCGCCGCAATGACGGTTTTTACCCCTTCATTCAGGAGGAGAGGACTGGGACTGTTAAATTTTTCCAGGTTTTTTACATATAAAGTAGAATTTTGCTGGAATATCCTGTTTGTTATTCCTTCTTCCCGTATTTCCCAGGAATCGGCATTCTGAAATGCCCGGCTGAAACCTTTACAGGCAAGAAGTCTCATTTTATTCTCTTTTTCATCGTAAATGGCAAGCGATGCCGCAGGCATGCGCAGCATTTTTAAAGTATAATCAATAAGAGCAAGCCCCGCATCATAGAGACTGTCGATATTTTCTATAAGCAGGCCCAGATGATAAAGGGTTTCATGTTCTCTTAGCACCCTGTCCCGGTCTGCAAGGCGCAGTTGTCTTTCAAGGGCCATCTGCCATACAAAGAGAGCCGAAGCGCCTCCCATTAGCTCCGTGTCAGGACCTATCACCTTCTTTAATTGATTACCGACTTCCTGTGAACCCGTTACATTGATGACCAGGTCGAGATGATCCCCTATGGCGGCATGAAAATCTTCCACAACAGGTATCTTAAGGGCCTTTGCTTTCTTCATACCCGTAGCATAGGGATTATTATCGGCAATCCACTCAACCTGTATAGCCGGATTCTCATAAAGCAAGTCGAGAATGGCCGTGCAGCCCCGGCCGCAGCCGACAATGCCCACCTTCGATTTCACTTGTTTATCATTATCGTCTTTAGACTTCATCTATCACCTTTATGATATTTCAACCCAAAAGCTTACATTTCACATCTTATCATTAAATGACATGTAAGTCCATTTTAGCTGAAAGGCCGGAGAGAGTAATGAAAACCTCTATCCATTAGAAGTCAAGTTTCTTTGCTGGAATTTTAAGTGAACATTTGAAAGGAAGGCCCGCCACTCCCATATAATGGAATATCTCTTCGCAGCGGCGGGAAGTGTCGGTTATTATCTGACACTGATTTTGTCTGTACGTTAACTGTCAGGCCGGCTGCCCTTTTACGCCCCATGGCAGTTGCATGGGTTTAAAGCTGCTTTTCATCACTCTCAATTATTTGATTCCCATAGCCTGCTTTATTCAAATAAGCCCCAAGCAGCATATCTTTTTCCAGAATATGTTCCTCAAGCCAGTTCTTAAGGAAAAAAAGGACTTCAACAGAGAGATAAAAGCCCTCCTCTTTTTGCTGATCGTAAAGTTGCAGGACTTTTTCCGTTAACTGGTCATGAATCTGCTTGTGGGCTTGATAGTCTCCATATTTATAAGCCATCATGATCTTTTCTTCCCTGGAAAAGTGGAGCTTTGTGTAACCGATGAGCTGCATCAGAATTTGATCGAGTCTCTCCTTCCCTTTGCCCTGCCGCATGGCATTGGCCAGATCGTTAAAGAGTCTTATCAGGATTCTATGGTCTTCATCAATCTCCTTAATCCGGACACTATAGCTATCCCTCCACTCTATCTGAATCATCATACCTCCTTTTTATAAAACAATACAAAGCGGACCCATAAACTCCTGATGTTATATTGAAGTATTTCTAATGTCAAGATAGTTGAGAAAAGAAATTCTTCTTTACATCAGTGAGTAGAGGTAAGGAGAGATTAAAGCGGTCTTCCTGTTAGCTGACGCCCTTTTTATTCAGATACTCGCCGTACAGCTTGTCTGTTCCCATAATGTGCTTGCTCAGCCAGTCCTGGAGAAATTTCAGTACGGAAAAGGTCATGGCTATTCTGCCTCTATTGTAATCCTGGATAAGTGAAATCACCTTTTCCCGCATGGCAATATGCTTTCTTTTATGCTCTTCGTAATGAGGATATCCATGTTTTTTCAAAAGTTTTTCTTCTGCCGCAAAGTGAAAGTCCGTATAGGCAAGCAGGTTCTCAAGCACCTGAGCGAGCCGCTCCTTGCCCTCGCCAAGATTAATTGCTTCCTGAAGCGAGTTGATTATCTTGACTAACTCCTTGTGCTGGTTGTCTATTTCCCTGATATTCACTTCAAATTCCTTTCGCCAGGGAAAAAATAAAGAGATTTTACTCATTGGATAAGGGCTCCTTGATAAATAAGTTCCTTCTTTTTATATTAACAGTATGGGAGAAAAAACAAAAGTAATGAGACAGGAGTGAAAGTAAATAGAAAGCAGGTAGGGCTGTTTTTTTACGCCGCAGTGAGGGAGAATAATGAGGCGCAGCAAATGGCTGATCCGAATTGGGTAAAGCCCGCAAGCGGCAACATTTCTTCGCCTCAATAGCGGCATTTGACAGGCACATGCCGGAGCGAAAGATTGCTGTCGTTTTTACCGGCTGCCGTCATCCCGTCAGGTGTTGTGGCATAACCGCAAACCCAGGCGACGGGGATGATGGGTGCATCTTTTACAATGGCGGGCCTTATGGTAAGCGTCTTTCCCGCCACGTTCCTGTTTATCCTGTTTCCCAGCGTAATGGTCACCGCCCCGTCAACAACTTCAAGACGTGTTACAAAGTTAGCCTTGAATTTTTCAGGTTTGGGAAGCCCTGCCCGGGCATTATTTTCGGGGAGCCTCTTTTTCGCCTTATAATAGTCCTCCACTTCCTTCTGGGCCACTTCGGCCAGCGTCATGGCCTCGGCTACCTGTGACCTTATGACCCGGTCCTGGTATGATGGAAGGGCCATTGTAGCCAGTATACCCATGATTGCAACGACGATGAGCAGTTCTATCAGTGTAAAACCTCCTTCATTGATTTTCATCATTCACCCTCCTTTATTATATGCTTCCGGCCATGGAAAAAATGGGCAGATACATGGCGATAATAAAAAACCCCAGCGCCGTACCGACAACGATTATGGTGAGTGGAATCATGGCTGCCGTGAATCTATCTGATGCTTTTTCAGCATCGGCCTCACAAAAGGAGGCAGAACGGTTGAGGGCTGCTTCCAGGGCTTTGGCTCTGTTGCCCACTTTTAGCGTCTTTATGATAAGCCCCGGGAAAAAGCCGCTCCTTTCCAACTGAAGCAACAAGTCTGAATAGTCGGAAACCTTTTCACCTGCCTCTTTCAGCTTTTTAGCAATATAATCATTGTTTACATTCCCGGCGGCGGCCCTGCAAGTTTGTTGGGCAGACAAATGAAAGCCAAAAAGGAGATGGAGATTGCTCAGAAATTGTGCAACGGCAATTTTACGATTCATTTTCCCCAGAAAGGGTACTTTGTCTGCAATCCTGTAGAAGAAAGCTTTCTTTTTATTGAAGAAAAGTATGGTCATAGCAAGCAGCACCAACAGGACAACAAAATATTGCAGAAGAAAATGGCTTAAATTGATAATCACCAGTGTTGGATAGGGAAGCGTTCCCCCCATATCGATAAACATTTTTTCAAAAATAGGAATAACAAAAAGGAGTAAACCGGAAGCGACGAAGGCCGCTACAGTCAATATAAATGCCGGGTATATCATTACCGTTTTGGCGTAATTCCTTATTTTACTCTTTCGCTCGCCATACTCGGCAAATCGGTCAAAAAGTGGTGCAATCTTTTCCTTATCTTCCTTAAACAGTTCAGGGGGGATGTTTGTCAGGTAATCCAGGTGTTGAATCAAAACCTCTCCTGCCGGCTTTCCTTCAGAAATCTCCCAATTCATAAGGGATATAAGCTTTCCCATCCTGGAGCTATCGCCTTCTTCCGCAATGGTCGAGACGGCTTCTGCAACAGTCATTCCCGATGCGGTCATGGCAGCCATCTGGCGGTAGAACATATTCATATGATCTGCTTTGATCCTAAACATCATTGCCTCCCACTTCCTATTTTAGCGCTTTGTTAATATACCGCTCATCGATGGTGCTCTGATCTTCACCTATAACGGTCCAGCCTTCCCTCGCTTCCCCTTTGCCGGTAATCCATATGACCGGTCCCAGCGGGTCTGCAGTGGGCACGGCGGGGCGAAGGGTAACCCTGTTATTTTTCTCCAGCTTTTTAATCGTCACATGGATAGCTCCCTTTGCCAGGACATGCTTGTGTCGACGGTATTCCATTTCGGGTGATTCCATTTCCTGATAATAGGTCTTGTTATAGGGTAAAAGTTCCAAAATGGCTTTTTTATCGTCGGGCCATTCTCCGTTCAATGCATAATAGGTTGAAATATCCGTTCTTAAATCACTGGAGGCTTCTATAGGCCCTGCCGAAACAATAATCATTTTATAAATTTCAGATAATTTTGAAACACAAACGATCATACCTATCAGTATGATGATCAATGCCATTATAATGTCGGCGCCGAGCATGGCAATGGCCGGATGGATTCTCTTTTCCCTCATGGAGGCCTCCTTTATTGCAGGCTGTCAATTAAATCGCTAAGTGCTTTCCCTTTCCTTTGTCCGGTTTTCACCGAGCACTTCCATGCCTTTGGGAGCTTTCTTGTCACCCCAGACCCAATAAAGGGATGCCGTTGGGTCTTCCTTCACCATGGCGGGGCGGGCTGTGAGGATGATATATTTTGTACCCGCCTTTTCATAAAATTTAACGTCAAATGAACCATCACGAACGGTGATGCTTTCAACCTGTTTTCCTTTGATATGCATGGGATGGGGCAGGCCTGCCTCGCTGTTGTTTTTAGGGAACCTTCCCGTATGGCTGTAAAAATCCATAATTTCCTTCCTGATCTCACCGCCCAGCACGTAGCCCTCCGCATTCAAAGCCTTTTGCCGGTATCTGGCGAACTGGGGAATGGCGATGGCCGCCAGAACGCCGATGATGGCAACGACATACATCAGTTCGATGAGCGTAAATCCCTTCTCATTTTTCATTGCCCGCCTCCTTTATGTTTGCATAAAAGTATAACAACAACTTAAGAACATACAAAATAATCCCTTTTCCGGTGGATTGTCATGATTTTCAACCTGCAACAAGTAAGGGGTTATTTTAACCACTGAAGCACGGGAAAAACCTTAACGAGTTATCCACGAATAGCACGAAGGCTCACGAAGAAAATCATAATCCAACTGTCCTTTCCAATCGGCAATCCAAAATATTAAATCCCAAATTGATAAAGACCTGTCACTGCATTTATCTACCGCTGAGACACTGAATCAGGGAAGCACGGGAAAATTTCTACACCGTAAAATGTGTGAGCGACATGCCGCCTGCCAGAAATCCGATGAGACCGAAATAGAGGACCGAGATGAGTACCTTTGTAGAGAGGTTCACCTTGTAATATTCCTCATCCCTCTTCTCCTTCTTTCTCCATTGGGCCAGGACCTTGCCGCCGGAGATAAGAAGGATGAAAAAAAGAATGGGATTGAAAGATTGTAAAAAAAGCAAGAGGATGCCGATGAAACCGAAGATCCATATTCTGGGGGATATGGCTGCAACCGTCCTGCCGCCGTCGAGCGGGCTTAGGGGGATGAGGTTGAAAATGTTGATGAAGAAACCCGTATAGGCCAGGGCATACCAGAACATACTGCCCGTATAGAGGGCCATTCCCCAGCAGAGAATGGCCCCGGCAGTGCCAAGTAAAGGCCCGGCGATTCCGGTCCAGGCTTCTATCCTTACATTATGGGGAAGTTCCTTCATCGTAATGAAGGCGCCGACAAAAGGAATAAAGACGGGCACTCCCGACTTAATGCCGAAGTACCTGAGTGCAATGGCATGGCCCATTTCATGAACAAAAATGAGCAGAACGAACCCTGCGGCAAAAGCCCAACCCCAGTTGAGTGCATAGGCCCAGATACAAACGATCATGGACAGGCCCGTTTTAAGGGCTGCCCCGAACTTGAGAACGTTGAGCGCCAGCAGGAGGGCCTTTGCCTTTGTCAGCGCAAAGGCAAGGACCCACTTGAATTTAAGCGCCAGCCCGACAATGAGCACAATAAATGCATAAAGCGCCGAATGTTTGGCTTTTTCACTCGTGACACGACGCGGTGGCGTCAATACGTTGTTTTTAGTCACTTCCAGGCCCATGGCAGCGAGGACTCTCGGATCTACGGCACTTAAAGCCGGCTTTTCTTTGCCGGCTTTTGACGTCACTTCATCTGCATCGCTGTTTGCGGGGTTTTCACCGTCAATAGGCATTATAAATATCCTTATAGTTTTTTAATGACTGACTTTAGATTTCCTTTGTCCTTAAGCCATATCCTCACCGGTAATTTTCCTCAAGGAGAGCTGGTATCCTTCATATACGGCAATGCCGTAAAAAACGAGGTCCATACCGGAAAAGGTATCGATCATTAAGGCGGGAATCTGCGCCACATTGATTAAGGGAAGAAGCTCCATGATGGTAATGCCCGATTCTTGAGCGCCAAAATAAACGAGGGTAAAGAAGTTTCCCAGCACACATCCGACAAGCGCCAGAACGGCCCCGAGTATGCTGAATTTCGGCGTAAGGCCCTTGCCCGAAATACGAACCACTGTGGCAACGATAAAACCGACGGCAATAGCTACGATGCCGATCTGGTACCCCGTTGCTACCGTAATACCGGCCCATATAACGGCGCTGACAATAGCACCGATAAGGCCGGCGACGGCTGCCATAGCGAAATTTTCCTCATCCATGAGCGACTGAAGCGCCACTTCAACCTGTGCCGCATCGATCCGGGGTTCAGCGATCCGGGGTTCAGCCTGTTCATCCACTCCGTTTTCGTCCGTCATAACTCCCTCCTGTAAATTAAGATTTTCTAGAATACTTTATGACTTCCTTTTTCCCTGATCTCTTAACATATGATAATATCAAAAAAGTTATATGGATGGGTAATTTTATTTGATTAATTTGTCAACTCTCTCTTATTCCTCATTGAGTTCTTCTTCAATTTTCCCGGCCCGTTCTTCTTCCTGCTTCTTGACGGCCTCTGCCTGTTCGATAGGCGTGCGGATTTTTTCTACAGCCCTTCCGGCGGTCTCATCCGTCATCTCCTGAATGGCCCCTTTTTTTTCCTGGTCAGCGCTTTTTGAACAAGCGGCGAGGAAAAAAACAACAATGACTATTAACATCCAGCAATAGCGTTTCATAAATGACCTCCTCCTGTATGTTATATTACTTCATTTTTTTTGAAGACGCTATCAGCCATTAGGGATTCCTTTCTTGACCCAAGCTTCTTCATTGGGGTATTGTTCTTAACACTATGGCCTACGGAAAATTCTTTTTACAGTTCTCTGCCGCATGGGGCATGCTCTCCCTTCTGCTCCTCATCGTCGCATGGAGAAAGGCGGCAAGGGGAAAGGCGGCGGCCCACAAGACCTTGATGATATTTCTTACTGCAGGCGCCTGGCTCTTTATCATGAGCTATCTTCTCCGCTATTTCCTGCCCGGCTATACCCCTCCCCACATTCCCGGCAAACTTATCCCCTGGTTTGCTCTCCACGGCACGGTCGGCCTTTTTCCGCTCTTTGGCGCGTCAGCGCTCCTTTATGCCCGCCTTCGAAGCCCGAAGAACGCCTTTTTAAACGGCAATCACAAGCCTCTCGGCAGGGTGACAGCCCTTCTCTGGTGCTTCACACATATCGGTGGAATAGTTAATATCTGGCTCCTTCGCTAAAAACCGGAATCGACAGGATCCAGAGGCCAGGGCAAGTCAAATCTTTTTGAAAAGGTATTCAAGACCGTTTACCTTAACCTCATAGACGATGCGAAGCATCTTTCCCAACTCACCTTGAGGGAAACCTTTTTGCGCCGGCCAGATTACATAGGGCTCGGGAAGGTCGACAAGGCGCATGCCGGAATGTTTCCCAAAAGGCATCCTGGCCGCCGCCAGCTTCAACATGGCGGCCCGGTCAGCTGTTAGCCGCTCTTCGTCACCAAAACCGTCAGTCGTCATGTGGCGCCTTACTCCCCTTCTGTTTGGCCATTTTTACTCTTATCCTGCATCCTCCCACATTCTGGTTGTTCAGCTTCTTTATGGCGGTCAGGGCTTCACGTGAATTGGGCATCTCAACAAAGCCAAAGCCTTTGGACGTACCCCTTTCGTTATCATAGACCAGGTTGTGGCTCGACACCTCGCCATAGGGCTCAAAGAGCGCCTTCAACTCCTCTTCCGTTGTCTTTCTCGAAAGGTTGCGCGCAAGTATCTTCATATTAACATCTCCTTATTGATGGCTTATTTTCGCAGCAGATTTGCCCTGAGCCGGACAGGCCCCTATGGGGTGTGCTTCCTTAAAAAACGATCGAGTGAATCGGCAAAGGCCTGGCTGTTTTTCCGGTTGAAGGATGAAGGTCCACCTAAAATTTCGCCGCCTCCTCGCAATTCATCCATCAGGTTGCGCATGGACAGGCGATCATGAATCGTCTCTTCCGTATAGAGTTCCCCACGGGGAACTCTATA
>Ga0224514_10000292_pt1 | contig 15027 bp, 19 predicted proteins | sample SF_May12_sed_USG_3_FD_169107 | JGI IMG/M metagenome (GOLD analysis project Ga0224514, IMG submission 169107) | Sediment microbial communities from San Francisco Bay, California, United States - SF_May12_sed_USGS_24 | ecosystem: Environmental > Aquatic > Marine > Sediment | place: USA... | reverse complement strand
TTCACGATTTAAGTTTACTTTCTGTTTATTGTGTTGGTTGGGATCTTCAAGATATATTGAGAGTCGGATTCAAAGGAGTCCCTGGAAAAATCGAAGCCAAGCCGCCTAAACATTTTAAAACCGCACTTGGTCAAATCATTAACTTTTTCTATACACTTCAGGGTGAGTCATCCGGCGCTCAAGCATTATCAAACTTTGATACATTACTTGCTCCTTTTATCCGCTATGATGATTTAAATTTTGATCAAGTATGTCAATCTTTCCAAGAGTTTTTATTTAATATGAATGTTCCAACAAGAGTTGGTTTTCAAACTCCATTCACAAACATAACAATGGATCTTGTAGTACCATCAACACTGAAAAATGAACCGATTGTTATTGGTGGTGAATATAAAAAATCAACATATGCGGAATATCAAGAAGAAATGGATATTTTAAACAAAGCTTTTGCAACTGTGATGATGAAAGGTGATGCAAAAGGTCGGGTTTTCAGTTTTCCAATACCAACATACAATATTACAAAAGATTTTGACTGGAACAACACAAACCTTGATTCAATATGGAAAATGACTGGAAAATATGGAATTCCTTATTTTTCAAATTTTGTAAATTCTGACATGTCACCTGATGATGCTCGGTCAATGTGTTGTCGCTTGAGACTTGATAATCGTGAATTAAAAAAGCGGGGTGGTGGTCTGTTTGGAGCAAATCCGCTTACTGGATCAATAGGCGTTGTTACAATCAATTTACCAAGGATTGCGAAAAGAGCTGAAAATATAGGTGATTTTTTTAATCTTTTGAATACTCCACTTGAAAACGCAAAGAAAAGTCTTGAGATAAAACGTAAGATTCTTGAGAATTTCACGGATAAAAATCTTTATCCGTACACGAAATTTTATCTTAGAGACATAAAAGAAAGAACCGGTAAATATTGGACAAATCATTTTTCAACTATCGGTATTATTGGTATGAATGAAGCTATTTTAGAAATTATCAATAGAGATATTGGTTCAAACCTTGGTTTGAGTTACGCTATTCAAACAATGAATATTTTACGATATAAATTAAACGATTTTCAAGAAGAAACCGGAAACTTTTATAATCTTGAGGCAACTCCGGCTGAAGGAACGAGCTACAGACTTGCTAAAAAAGACGGCGTTGATATGTATACAAACTCAACTCAGTTGCCAGTTAACTATTCAGATGATGTTTTTGAAGTTCTTGATCTTCAAGATGAATTACAGACAAAATATACAGGTGGTACAGTCTTACATATGTTTTTAGGTGAACAAATAACTAATATTGAAAGTGTGAAAAACTTTATCCGCAAAGTAGCGAACAATTATAAACTGCCTTATTTCACATTATCACCGACATTTAGCGTCTGCCCTTCATGTGGTTACATCCCAGGTGAAGTAAAACAATGTACCGCTTGTGGATCTGATAATGAGATTTATTCCAGGGTTGTTGGTTATTTAAGACCGGTCAATCAATGGAATAAGGGGAAACAAAAAGAATTTGAAAAAAGGAGAACATTTAAGATATGATAACAATATTCGATCTTGAAACGACCGGACTTGTAGGTGCCAAAGGAAAAGACCAACTTCATCAACCGCATATCACAGAATTTTATGCGATGCAAATTGATAACAACTTGCAATTTGTCAGAGATTTTGATACATTTATAAAACCACCTGTTCCTATTCCACAACATATAACTAAAATAACAGGTATAGACGATGTTATGGTTGCCGATGCACCGACATTTTTACAGGTTTACAAAAATATAATTGAGGTTTTTTATTGCTCTCACACAGTTGTGGCTCATAACCTTTCATTCGATCAAGAGGTTATAATAACAGAATTAAAGCGGATCGGAAAAGAATATCATTTTCCATACCCGCCGATTAAATTCTGTACTGTTGAACAGAGTATACATGTGAAAGGTTATCGATTAAAAAACAGTGAACTTTATGAAATAGCAACCGGCAAACAAATTGAAAACGCTCATAGAGCTAAAAATGATGTTATGGCAACATTTGAATCATATAAATGGTTAAGGAGTCGAAAATGATATTAAGTGGTAAAGAAATTAAAGAGAGAATTGATAAAGATATTATAATCAATCCTTTTGATAAAAAACAATTAAATCCGAACAGTTACAATGTCAAGCTACACAATGAAATGTTAGTGTATGATAATCTTGTTATCAATATGAAAAAACCAAATAAAACAAGAAAGGTAATTATTCCGGAAACTGGTTTGAAATTGGTTCCCGGGGAATTATATCTTGGTCGAACAGTTGAATACACTGAAACAAGAGATCTTATTCCAATGATTGAAGGTCGATCATCAATAGGCCGCCTGGGGATTTCAATTCATGCAACTGCTGGGTTTGGTGATATTGGTTTTTGTGGATATTGGACTCTTGAAATTTCTTGTGTCAAACCGGTTATAATTTTTCCATTTGTTGAAATTGCTCAATTGTATTATCACACAATAAAAGGTGAATATGAAGAGTATTCAAGCGGTAAATACCAAAACAACGAAGGTATCCAACCTTCATTAATTTACAAGGAGTTATAGTTATTATGAAAAATTTATTTTATTTTATCATTTGTTTGACTGTTTTTTTTGGATGCGATCAAATTAAAAATGAAAATTGGAACAGGAGTATTCATGTTTCCGGCTATCAATATATATATTTAGCAAGTGATTCAAAGATCACGGAAATATTGATAAATGAAAGTAATTGTTCTGAGTTCGTAGTAACCTGGAACAAAAAAGAAACAAAAATAAGTTATTTTTGCGATGATGAAATATTTATCGATGAAAGGGATATTATACCACCAAGATAAAAGAGGAGATAAATAATGGCTGTTAGAGATATATATGACGAAACAAGAGGATATAAAGATTGTGATGATTGTGAAAATCTCGAAATGGATGGTATATGTATTGATCAATGTCCAGAACACGACCATGGCGTAAATTTTAAACCAAAAAAAGTTTTAAAATTTAAAGGTGAAGGTGGTTCTCACTATAAAGAAAATCGAATTGTTGAAACATATCTTTTGATGGAACAGGTTGCCACAAATATATTTGTCGAAACATCAGATATTAAAAAAGCTTTATGGACGGCCATAGCAATGAAACATCTTGATAGAGTCGGAACCAAAAATAATGATGTTGATGGAGAATTATTAAAAGCTGAAAACTATATTCATCGTGCCAGAACTGGTGAATGGATTGACAAAGAGGATAAATAAAATCATGTGGATCAATATAAAAACGGGCTACTCTTTCAAACAGGTCTATGGACATCTTGATAAGATAGCGGAAAAATGTAAAAAATTATGTGAGGATGCGGGGATAAAAAAGCCATATGGAGGTGTTGCCGATCTTGGCAACACCTTCGCTCACATACCATGGAAAAAGGCTTGTGAGAAAGTTGGAATTAAACCGATCTATGGTGTTAAACTACCTGTTGTTGATGAGCTACAAAGAAATAAAAGATTTTACCATCATAGTTGGATGACATTTATTGCAAAAACTCAAAAAGGTTTACAGGAAATATACAAACTTGTAGATTTATCTTGGCAGCAAATGTATTATCGTCAACGAATCACCTATGATCAAGTGAATGAATTATCTGGTGATGTTATAGTTTTAGGTGGGGTTGCACCAAACGGCGATTTATTAAAAAAAGAAACATGGATGGAATTATCACCGTCAACACCATTATGTAATAGAGATTGGCCTGATGGAATGACAATGGCAAGCATCGACAATTTTTATCCCGATGCTGAAGACGTTGACATCTATGAACCATTTGCAGATGAACGCTTACGTGAAAGAAAAACCTGCCCGATTCATATTTTGACGAAAAATGAATGGTTGTCTGAATGTGAAAACAAAACCGCTTTATACAATACAATAGATATTGCATCCGCTTGCAACGTTGAATTACCCAAAGCGCCGATGGTTAAATATATAGGTGATGATGATATTGAAGAATGGTGCAAGAAAGGTGCAAAAGAAAAAGGATTGATCAACAAAAAAGAATATATTGAGCGGTACAAACGAGAAATGAAACTTATAAAAGAAAAAGGATATGTTGATTATTTCTTGGTTGTTGCAGATTTGATCCGCTATGCAAAAACGAAAATGTGTGTCGGTGGTGGTCGTGGTTCAGCAGCCGGATCACTTGTTTGTTATCTTATGGGTATAACTGAAGATGATCCGCTTGTATATGATCTATATTTTGAGCGTTTTATTGATGTTAATCGTTTTGACTTGCCTGATATTGATATTGATTTTCAAGATGACAAAAGACACCTTGTTACAAAATATCTTGAGAAAAAATACGGAAAGGAAAATGTTGCTCAGATTGCAAATATCAATCGACTTAAGCCAAAATCAGCTATGACACGTTTTGCCGGAACATTAGGTATACCACTTGATGAAATTCACGAAATGAAAGATGCGGTTATCGAAAGAGCCGGAGGCGATGCAAGAGCGCATAAATGTATGGAAGATACTTTCAACGATACTGAAATGGGTAAAACTTTTATCGAAAATCATCCAGCAATGAAAAATGTGAGATATGTTGAAAATCACCCCTCGCATATGGGTGTTCATGCTGCCGGGATACTTGTTTGTAATAATCCAATATCGAAATATTGTGGTGTGAACAGTAAAGATAATCGTATCGGCATGCTTGATAAAAATGATGCTGAAGAAATTGACCTGTTAAAAATTGATGCACTTGGATTAAAAACAATGACAATATTGGCCGGCGTCTGTGATCAAATTGGTAAACCATATACATGGATACACACATTACCAAAAGACGATCCAGAAACATACAAAGTTTTTAATGATCATCGTTTTAATGGTATTTTCCAATTTGAAGGTGATACAATCCAGAAAATAGCAAAAGATATGCCGATTGAAAACATTGAAGATATATCCGCTATAAATGCAATTGGTCGACCTGGGCCGATTGAATCAGGTGGAACAAGACGTTATCTTAATTTTCGATCCGGTAGAAAAGAAACTGAATATGTCAATAATCATCCGCTTGTTGTCGATGCAACAAAAAATACATACGGTATTATAATCTATCAAGAACAAGTTATGCGGATTGTAAAAGAACTTGGAAAACTATCATGGGAAGACACATCAAAAATCAGGAAACTGATTTCGAAATCAAAGGGAAAAGAAGCCCTTGATAAATTCTATTCTAAGTTTGAAAAAGGCGCTGTTGAAAACGGAATAATAATTGAAGAAGCTACTTATATATGGGATCACATAAATGTTATGGGTGCCTATTCTTTCAATAAATCTCACTCGGTTTCATACAGTGTGATTTCATATCTTTGTGGATATATGAAAGCGCATTATCCGCTTGAGTTTCTTGTTTCAAACTTGAACAATTCAAAAAATGATAGATCAGCACTAAAGATACTCAGAGATGCTGTTGAAAACGATGGAGTAAAATATTCTTATTTTGACGCTGAACATTCTATGGTTAACTGGTCTGTAAAAGATGGAATCTTGTATGGCGGTTTTTCAAGTCTTCATGGTATCGGCCCTGCAAAAGCAAAAATTTCAGTAAAAAAACGAACAAAATTACAAGAAGGTGTTCGAAAATCAATTGAAAAAGATGATAGTTATTTCAAATATCTATATCCTGGAAGAGACTTATATGGTGATTATTATACAAATCCAAAAAAACACAATCTAAATCGAGGTGCATCGACTATTGACAAATTGACCGGCGATGGAAAATTTTTGATAATCGGTTGCCTTATCAAAAAGAGTTTGAGAGACGCAAATGAAGCGGGAAATGTTAAAAAGCGGGATGGTAAATTTTTATCAGGTCAAACAACCTGGATTAATATTACACTTGAAGATGATACTGGAAGTATCATGTGTAAGATAAAAAGAGAGGATTATTTAAAATACGGCAAGGAAATTGCTGAAAATGGTAAAGAAGATAAAGACTGGTACATGGTTTATGGTGAGAAAATAAACAACTGGAATATCATGTTTGTAAAAAGAATTAAAAAAATAACAAGGAAATATGGTAAATGATGCAAAATATTTTTCCAATAATTATAATAATTTTAATGGGTTTGGCTTCATTTTTTTATTTTTTAAATAAAGATTTTGGTCGTGGTTTGTATTGGTTAAGTGGTTTTTTAATCAACATTGCCGCAACTTTTTTGATTAAGTGATTATTATGAAATACATAATGCCGCCTGAAAATTATTTTGGTGTAAATTTAGAAGAAGCATATAAAAAAAGAACAACATTATATTCTGAACAAGAAATGGTGGAGGCAATAAACAGAGTGTCTGAATCAAAAGAACAAATAAAGCTCGTAAATTGGGCAAAAAAACAAAGAGAAAGGTGTCTGGAATTAAGATGGTTACATCATATACCAAATGGAGGTGATAGGAACATCAGAGTTGCATCAAAATTAAAACTTGAAGGAGTTGAAAGCGGAGTGTTTGATTTATTTCTACCGGTTGCCAGATGGAAAAAACATGGTCTTTATATTGAAATGAAATATGGAAACAACAAATTGTCTAAAAAACAACAAGAGTTTAAACAATTTGTGATCGAACAAGGATATGCAACCGCAATATGCTATAACTCTGAACAAGGAATTAAATGTTTGAAAAAATATTTGGGGCTTAAATAAGCCCCACACATTTTAATTCCAATTGATTGTTGCTCTTGTTGTTACAACACTTTGTGCTGCACCTGTACCTTGAATTGCAAAAGATAAAGAAGAAAGAGAGTTGTGTATAAAATTATTTGAACCTGTTGCTGAATTACCATGCCACGTACCTAAGAAAACAGAATAGCTACATTCAAAAGCGCCGCCGCCGTTCCCTGTTGTTGTATTGTCTTGAATGTTTGTTATTGTACAATAATCACAACCATATAAACCGCCTCCACCATTTGATGATGATGTATTATCATAAACACCATCTATTGTACAGTAATCACAATCAAATAATCCACCACCGCCTGAATTTGTTGATGTATTACCATGAACATTTGTTATCGTGCAATAATCACATTCGGATAAACCACCACCATCAGCTGAAGATCCAGTCACTGTATTATTATAAACATTATCAACTGTGCAATTATTACATTGAGCTAAACCAGCACCTTGAGAATTTGAGGCCACTATTGTATTGGTGTGGATATTTGATATTACACAATTATCACAATCAAAAATACCAGCACCTTGAGCTGAACTATTTGTTAAATCATGATTATAAACATTATCTATTGTACAATTATTACATGTAGAAATACCACCACCGTTACTTGCTGAAACATTACTATACACATTATCTATTGTACAATTATCACAGTCATATAGCCCGCCTCCAGTAGTTGCTGAAACATTACTATACACATTTGATATTGTACAATTATCACAGTCATATAGCCCGCCTCCAGAACTGGTAGTTGTTGTATTTAAATAAACATTATCTATTGTGCAATTATCACAACCATATAATCCACCTCCATTACCAGTAGTTGCTGTATTTGAATAAACATTATCTATTGTACAATTATCACAACCATATAATCCACCTCCATTACCAGTAGTTGCTGTATTTGAATAAACATTATCTATTGTACAATTATCACAACCATATAATCCACCACCGTTGGCAGCTTCACAATTAAATATATTTTTTATTATTATATTTTGTTGCGTTCCTATCACTGAAGATGAATAACCACCACCATTCGAAGAGGTTTTACAATCAGTAACATAACATTCAAAAATGCTATCTTCAACATATTTTATATCAGCAAAACCACCATCAACTGTAATAGTATAAGTTGATTTAACTCCATCAAAAATCCAATTTTTTGTAAAATGAACTTTTGTCAATGGTGTTCCAACAGTACCAGTACTTACAAATTTTGCTACAACATTAGTCCTATTTATTACAACACCAGGGTCACTATCTATTGTTAAATTTGATCCAAAGTTTACAACAACGCCTAAAGTATATGGACTTCCAGTTTTTTCAAGATATATAACTCGATTTTGTAAAGTTGTAACACCATCAAAAACAACATCAAATTCTGCTTGTGTAGTTATGACAGTCATATTATTTGATACTTTATCTTTCATCCAATTAATCCACTGATAAACTCGATTCATCCACCAATTCATCCATTGGTAAGGTGGTTTTTCAGGATCACCTCCACCATCAATATACCAACCATCATCTTTCCTTGATGTTGGAGCCTCTATGATATCTGTTTCATTTTTATCCCATTCAGGAATATTAGTTGGTTTAGCCATTATTAACCTCCATTATGGTTCTATTATTTTTGCGAAATTGCCGCCTCTTGTTGGATCTGTTGCATCACCCCAACCTTTGCCGGTAGAATCTTCAAAAAAACTAAAAGAATCTTCAATTGTTGGTACTGATATATATGTTGTTCCGACTCCCAAAGTTGTTGGAAAAAAACTAAAAATAAATTCTTCTGATGGTGATATAGTTCCACCAATTACAAAAAAAGGATCAAGGTTAGCGGGTAAATAATATCTAACTCTATCAGCTCCAAAAACAAATTGGAACAATTCAAGAATATTATCAACTGACATATTAGCCATATTAACCAATATTTTTGATTTAATCTCTAAACGATAAATATCATCTGTTTCACCTGAAGGTCTTATTATTCCGACTATCTGACCTAAACCATCAAGTTGTGCTCCGATAGCAGTATCAAGATTTCTATCAGTCAAAAGCTCTTGTTCAGAATCATAGAGTTCATCTGATTCAGCCAAAAAAGCTTTTAAAAAATTAATCAAGTTTGAGCTTGTTGAAAATTGAAAAGACAGTCTATCAATTTCCCTGTTTGTGATAGTATCAGACAATGTTCACCTCCACTCTTGATATATCCCATGCGGATATTTCATCGGGATCAATTGTTATGTTTGATGTTCCTGTTGCCGGACTTGAAGTATCAATAAACAATGATATTGATAAAACACCTGTTGTATTATGTATCGGCCCAAATAATTGAGAATAAATAACATCGTCACCGATTAAAAAATTAGCTTCACCATAATCAACAACACTTTGTTTTATATCAGCAACTCCAGTTCCAGGGAATGAACTATCAACGGTTATATTTGCTTTGACATAAATATTTACATCTGATGGAACAGTGTAATAAACATTTTGACTAAAACCCTGGGCATCTTCAACAACAACAAGTGTATCGCCATGAGATTGAATGCCGACCGGCGTGTTGATCCATATTTGATCAGCAATTTCAGTTCCAGTCCCCCCTTTCACGAAACATTCAAAACTATGAGCGGGTATTCCAAGAGCATCAACCGAATCAGTTTTATTTTCAACGACCAAAGCATCAACAACACCAGATAGATTTTTAAGTTGTGCGCTTAATGCATCAGCTGAATTTTGACCAGCTTGTTCAGTTGATTCGGATTGTCTTAGTCTCAATGCAGCATCCGTTTCTTCAGCTCTACCAGCTACCGCATCAGAAGCGTTTGTTACACCAGTCCAACCATAAACTGGTGTATCAATGATAGTTAATGTTCCGGCAGCAGCTTCATAAAATCCGGCTTCTTTACTTTCTGTTGCAACATCAATAGTTCCACCACCTCCAATAGTAGCATTTGCAAGAGTTACAAAAACTGTTCCAGTATCGCTTGTTGACATTTCCGAGCCAATAGGAATAAGTGTTCCAGATGTTCCTGACAATGTAGCTGTCACAGTTGCTTTTGTTGCAGCAAGTCTTGTCAACCCATTTAATTTTACAACATTTGATAGTTGATTATCAGAAGCGGTATCAGGATATTGAGAATTATAAACATTTTCTTGAGATTCCCATTGATCCGCAAAAGCTTCTGACATTAAACCGACAAGTTGACCGAAAACACTTTGTGACTCAAGATCAATATTTTCTCCGAAAACGGTTTTTAATGCTGTTTCTATATCAGTTTTTATATCAGCTAAACGCTTTCGATTAAAACCGGTTGATGTCATTCCGAATGTCATATTGTCACCTCAACACTTACTGTTTGATTGACTTGTAATGTAATAGCCAATGTTCTTTCATCTCTATCAATCGATAACTCAAGAGAATTTATTTTGTCAACACCTTCAGTATTTAATATTTCAGTTCTGTAAATTGATTGTAATCTTTGAAGATCATTAACACCTTCTTCAAAAATTAACTGAGTGTATGGAAGACCTTTCGATGTATCAAGAAACCATTCATCTAAAAGAAACTGAAGTTTTATTTTTAGTCTTTGGACTAAATCTTCATCTTCAGTTGTTATTCTCAAATCTCTTCCATCTAAAACAATATCGTGACTTGTGTTTAAATATATATCTGGCATTATGGCACCTTTACTGTATCGACTTTTGCACCGCTCATGTCGGCAGTTGATGGAGTTCCTGGTGTTGGACTTGACCCGCTTGATCCTGGGCCCGTCGTAACACCCGAATGAATATGAGCGTTAAAAATAGTTATAAAATTATTAAGATCTGTTTTTAATTGATCAAAAGCAATTTTTAAATCTGTGTATGCGGTTACAAAATCCGCATTACCATTTAATTCAATAATACCTCCAGGTGTTAGAGTTATTCCGCTACCTGAACTTGTTCTAATTTGTAAATTTGTATCATCAAAACTTGATATTAAATCAGTTTGTGGATACATCATTGGTATTGCAAAACCATCTGATAAAGAGTGTTTTCTTAAGTCACCGGCTGATTGAAGATCACCATTGATCAACCAATTATCGATTGATCTTTCAGCAAAAATAACTAAAACATGATCATCTGTTTTTATCGGCCATGTTATTGAAAAATCAGATGTTTTTGGAAAACGTATCGGAACACCAGTTAATAAAGGTAAATCAACAAGCTCACCTTTTATTTTTCTTTTTATCGTTGGTTGAACATCAACAGTTTGTTCTGTTTTATCAAAAGATTGCACAATTGCTGGCAAACATGTATGTAATTCTTTTAATGAAGAATCAATCGCTGTTTGTATTACTGTTTCAAGTGTTGTTCTTGGATCGGCCATTTAAAACACCCTCCCGGAAATTTGTGTTTCCCATGTATCAGCATGTGTATCACCAACATGTATTAATTTATCAATTCGGTAAATACCTTCATTTCTAATTGGTGGAACTTTTCTAAAAAACAAATTACCCGCATTTATTTTTTCAGATATACTTTTGATTTCAAAACGCCTTCCAAGTTTTAAATCAGGCAATAAAAGATTCTTAACATTAACACCTACATCAGATCTTTCAGGACTGCCAATCATACCTGATTTTTGATTGATGACAAAAATTGGAGTATCATCAAGCGGCTTATCTTTTTCGGTCGTTTCAATGATTCCATCATTGATTGAGAAATCAAAACCTCATTCATCAGCGATTTTTTTCAACCAATCTTTGACATTTCCGGTCAATTGCAAACTCCGCAACAATGATTGTTTTCCACTTATACAATTTGTTAAACCTTTTGTTATACCTTTTGTAACACCTTCCATACTCTCAACAAGCTCGTTAAAAATTGTTTCAGTCGTAGCGCCTGGAGCCAAGGTTTTATTTATAATTGAATCATTTATATCTTTAATCGCATCACCACAATATAAAGTGGTTATCCAATCAACACCTTGTTTCTGATGTAAAACGTTGACAATATTCCCTGAAAACAATAATGGTGGATTTTCATAACCAGCGTGTAATTTTACTTCAATGTTTTCTTCTTCTATTTCTTGTCGACTCGATACACTCATGTTGTAAATCTGTATGTTTGCTTTATTTGGATAACCAACAAGTGATTTTTCAACATTGAATTTTACTCTCAAATCTTCAATACTCAATTGTTTAATCAAAATTTTTACTTGTCTACCAAAAAAATTCATTTACTATATATTTCCAAAATATAATTTTCAATAGTTGTTCTTGTTGGATCAACTGTTGAATCAATTTTAACATCAAAAGGTATATCAACATATTGTTGTAGTAAAAAAGAACCTGACACAAGTTTAATACCATAAACAAGCGGAACCGTATTATCATCAGTCAATATGTCAATAGTCCAAAATCCTAATGTGTTCCATAATTGCCTGAAATCATAAACAACTTCATCAATGACAACTTTTATTACTTCTTCTGGACTCGAACTTAATTTTAATTCACCGAGTTTAGACAATTGTTTTCAACCCCCCATTAGTTGCCGGAGTAGTTTTATCCGATGTATCTTGATCCGCATATGTTGTTGTTGGTGGAGCATCGATTCCGACCAAAATAACTTCAGATAATGTCGCTGTAAAATACAATGCGTTTGATGTTTCTTTGTCTTGAGATTCTGAAAGATTTGTTATCAAAACATTATCATATGATTTTAAACCTTGAACAAGTGTAAAAGGTGTTCGACTTATTTGCAATTCAAGTAAATCTTCCCAGGCTTCCCTGGCTTTTGTTTGAGTTGAAAAAACATTTTGCGCTGCTTCAAGAATATTTCTACTCGAATTACTAACAACTCCACTTATTGAAAAAGTCATTGGCTCGATTATCACATGGTCATTTATATCAGCGCCGTTTTCAACAGGGTTTTTTGTTATCCTTGCCGTTGCGCTTGCACTTTCAGTTATAACAACGTCAAGCTCGATTTCACCGATAAAATTTCCTTTTTTAAAAATCAATTGAGTGATTGCCATTAAAATTCAACCTCACTTGATAAGTTTACATTTGCTCCAGTATATTGTTCGTTTAAAACTTCAGAAATTGTTTTTCGAACATCAGCAACATTACCACCATCAACATTGATATTTATGTTTGGTTTTGAGGTATTATTTGTTGTAGTGTTTTGAGTACTATTGTTTTGACCTGCTGCTGCAATTGGAACCGGGTTTGTTTCTGTATTTACAGGTGAAACATTTCCGATATTAACACCCGGTATTTTATTTAAAAGTTCAATTCCTTTATTCAAAGGCCCGATCAATTTGTTTAATAATTCAACACCAACAAATGATATCATTTTTCCAAGGTTTCCGATCCAGATAGTAATATCTTTAATCATCATTTGAAAACCTTCAACCGCATTACCAAGTTCATCAGAGAAAATCAGTTTCCAACCTTCACCAATTTTAGCCATCCAGTTTAATAATATTTTCAGTGACTCTGTTAGTCTTGGAAAATCTTCAAGTAAATTGCCAATCCATGAATCACCATCATTTGCAAATTTTTGAAGATCCTCAATCAACAAAAGAATTGCAGCTCCGGCAGCAATTAAAACAATCGGAATAAAAAGAGCGGCAGCATTGAAAGCGATTAAAGCGGCTGTTGCAAGTTTGATTGCGTTTTCCCAACCTCCAAAAACCTGAACAACTCCATTTATAACATTCCAAACCCGCATAACCACATTGAAAACACCGCTTATCACTTTTATCAATGTTTCAAAAAAACTTTCTAAGCGTTGTTGAATTAGTTTTCTATTTACTTTGAACCATTCAACAAATGTTTTTATAACCGGTGTTAAAACTTTCATAAGTTTTGTTCCGATTGTACTCGCAACACCTTGAACTATTTTTTTAACTCTTGTCATTTCATCGACAAAATTAGCGGCAGCCTTTGCAGCATCTTTATTAATAGTAAAACCAAGTTTTCTTGCTTCTTCTCTTTGTTTTAAAAGAGCATCACTCCCGTCTTGTATTGCCAAAAGAAGGTCACCACCGATGCCGAGTTTCTGTGTGAATTCTAATTTTTCAGCTTGAGTTCCAAGCGCTGCAACAGAATCAGAAATTTCGAGTAGCATATCATCAGCATTTTTAACTTTACCTTCAGCATCGGTGGCGCTTAAACCTAACATTCCAAAAACCTCAACCCCGGCTCCCATACCTCTTGCGGCTTCGGATGTTATTTTTGAAAGATTTTCAAGTGAACTGTTCATTGAGTCAATAGAGCCACCATTCAATTCCGCAACATATCCAAGCTCTTGCATAGCATCAAGATCAACTCCAATTCGTTGACTCAATTTTCCAGTTTCATCATTCGCTTCTGCAATACTTTTTGTAAAAGAAAAAATACCAACAGCAGCAGCTCCGGCAGCAGCAGTGACAGCAAGTAAACCTTTTGCAGCAGTTTCAACACCTTCATTGAATTTTTTGACCTGATTATCATCGAATTCAAATCCGATTTGTGTTATTAAACTTTCAATTACTTTTGCTGGCATTTTTATTCCTTAAATATTCCGCTTCTTCTTTTAAATCTAACATTTCAGACAATTCAAGCATATCTGGATAACTATAAATTGTTTGTAATTCAATTAGTTTTGCCATATTGCCCAAAACTAAACGTGTAGTAAGCGGATCAACATTTAACTCCCTGGCTTCTCTTGTTCCGGAACCATGGTGAGCAAATCTGATCCTTTTTACTTTCCCGTTGCGAAATTTGCCTCCAGAATAAAACCAACAACTTTCCACATATCCATAATCTTTCCAACAAAATCTTTTTCGAAATCAATACTTACTGGAACTTTTAAATCACCATCTTTTTTTTCAATGAAAACACCTTCTTCAAAAAGATACATCACAAAATTAAAAGCTTTTTCATCGTCAAAATTGTCAAGAATCGGTGCAAGGGCTTCAAGCATTTCTGTAGAATCTTTGGTAATTTTTCCTTTACCAAGAATCTCAAAAATACCTTTTCCAAGAAGGGAAATCAATTTTGTTTGTACACGCAATGCCCGAGTACCAGGCATTTGTGTTACAAGATATGTTACTCCATTTATTTCTTTGCGCTTCTGCTCTCTCATTTGTCACCTCCAGTTAACAAATTTATACAGTTGGTATTACAGATGTTAAAAAATCACCTTGAAAAACCCAATCCATTGTATTCGGATTTCCACCACGAACAATAGAAGGAGCTTTCATAATCCAGGCATTGTTAACAACATGACTTTCACCTGTTTCTTT
>Ga0224514_10000290_pt1 | contig 15069 bp, 15 predicted proteins | sample SF_May12_sed_USG_3_FD_169107 | JGI IMG/M metagenome (GOLD analysis project Ga0224514, IMG submission 169107) | Sediment microbial communities from San Francisco Bay, California, United States - SF_May12_sed_USGS_24 | ecosystem: Environmental > Aquatic > Marine > Sediment | place: USA... | reverse complement strand
TTCCTTCCGAACAGTTTGCCTGGCGGCATTAGCAAGTGGGAACCACCCGATCCCATCCCGAACTCGGAAGTGAAACTGCTTAGCGCCGATGATAGTGTGGGAGGTCCCATGTGAAAGTAGGTCACTGCCAGGCTTTTAACAAGTAATACCCGGTCCTTGTGGCCGGGTATTTTTTTGTCTGAAATTTGGTTATCTGGCCAAGATTTACCACCCTGCCGCAATGGTTGTATAGAACAATCCTTTGTTTACCTGCTATTATCAGGCGACACGGTCGGTTAAACATAGAGGGTGAAACCATGGCAAAAAAACACAAAAAAAACAAACCAGACAAACAGGCAAGGGCAGCCCACAACAATAAAAAAGGAAAATTATCCAGAAAGTACTACGAGGACGAGCTGGAAAAGCTGCAGGGCGAGCTCGTCAAGCTGCAGTTCTGGGTGAGAAAGACTGGTGCCAAGGTCATTATCGTCTTTGAGGGCCGCGATGCGGCCGGCAAGGGCGGGGTCATCAAGCGCATCACTGAGCGGGTAAGTCCCCGGGTTTTCAAGGTGATAGCACTACCGGCACCGTCAGAGCGCGAGAAGAGCCAGTTGTATATACAGCGCTATTTAAGTCACTTCCCGGCAGCGGGGGAGGTTGTGATGTTCGATCGCAGTTGGTACAACCGTGCCGGGGTCGAGCGTGTCATGGGTTTTTGTACCGATCATGAGTACCAGCGCTTTATGAGACTGGCTCCAGCGTTTGAAAGGACGCTTGCCGACAACGGTATACTGTTGATCAAGTACTGGTTCGACGTGAGCATGGATGAGCAGCAACGCCGCTTCCAGGACCGTATCGATGATGAGCGCAAGCAATGGAAGCTGAGCCCGATGGATACCGAGTCCTTCAACCGCTGGTATGACTATTCACGTGCGCGGGATGCCATGTTCGAGGGCACCGATACGGACGATGTACCCTGGTACGTTGTGCCCTCTGATGACAAAAAGCGTGCCCGCCTGAACTGTATTTCACATCTGCTCAATACGATTCCCTACAAGGAATTGCCGCGTCCCAAGGTGAAACTGGGCAAACGCGACCTGAAGGGCAAGTACGATGATGAGACGCCGCTCAAGACCCGGCGCACTGTCCCTGCTAAATACTAACCAGCCCTGGTTCGCACTGCTCTGGCCGGAGTGACAGCTTGCTCAGTGTTTCTCCCGGCTGGAGATGCAGGTAGCAGTAAACTTCTCGTAAAAGACTGTCGGGTTTCCAGCCAGAGAAAGGCCTGCTGGTATCTTTTGCTTCAGGCAAAAACCTCTTGTGGCGATGCATTGAAATCTTCTGCCAGTGTTTCGATGGTGATGCGCATGATTTCACGAAACACCTTGTCCCTGTCATTGTTAATGACAATAGGTTTGTTTGCGCGGTCTGCCTCGGACAGAAGGTAGGACTGCAGGCGCCATATTTCATCAAAGTGTTTAAGGTAGCGACTCGCTCTACGCTCCGGCACATTGGCGCCTCGACCTCGAATTCTTTGCTGTAACTGTTTACGCTTCAGCACACCCAGCATGATGGGTATGACAATCGCATCATCGTGTTTTGACAGCTTTTCTTCAATAGCCGAATGAATGTGGACACCTTCAAGGATCAGTGATACCCGTTCACGCAAGGCGCGCTGGGTGACTGCTTCAATGGCAACGGCGAGCAAATCTGCCTGGCTGCGGTAGCCATTCACCAGCAGCGTATCAGAGACATCATCAATGACTTCCGGGTTGCCTGGCAGGGCCGTCCAGGCGGTAAATGATGAAACATGCAGCACTGGTACCAGCTGCTCCGGCATCATGATACGCATGACTTCCCGCAGCATATCGGTTGACTGGGTGCGCACGATATCCAGACGGTTTGCAAGCATGGTGGCAATGGTGCTTTTGCCGCAGCCGGCCGTGCCACCTATAAGAAAAATTATGGGTTTGCCGCTGTTGACGAAATCACGCCATACCAGCCAGCGATGGGCGACTGCCGGTCCGAGTTCGCTCGACTGTCGCAGATACCTGTAGGTCAGTTCACTGAGTCGTCGTGATGTCAGTTTTTCGATGCGTCGGTCAAGCAGATGTTTGTAAACGGTGGCCACTATATCCATGGCCTCATCACTGCTGATGCCGATATTTTCGAGACCGTGTTGATACTCGAGTCTGGAAAATTGCGTTACCTGCCCGTCACGTTGTTCCACCTGCAGGGCAAAGAGATTTTTCTCTTGCTCGTACCGGATCAGTACATCCTTTCCGCCAGGGCTGGCCTTGAGCAGCTTGATGACCCGTTGGCGCAGTTCATCGGTTGTTATCACCGGCTGATTATCAAGATCGTCGCGAATTCCCGTCGCCAGCTCATGAGCTGAATCGAATGACAGTCCTGAATCCTGCAGAGAGCGAATCAGGATGCCGCGCAGGAACGGAACGCGTGTGCTGTCGTCACGGTCTTCAACGAGAATCTTTGCCATATCTCACCTTGTTAATAATCAGTCTTCCGGTAACTGCATACATTCGTTTATCATCAATGATAACGGATTCAGTTTATGCTGTAGACCAGTAGATGAACAGATATCATGGAGGCTTGAAATGTTCAGAATTGCCGAGCTTGGACAAACCGTTCCCAAGAGTGAATTTAACCAACGGGAGCCGCTATTAAGGCAGGGTTTGCTTGAGGTGCAGGCGAATCTCAGTCTCAGTAGCCGATTTCCGGTAATTATCCTGTTTGCTGGGGTAGACGGCGGTGGCAAGGGTGACACCGTTAATGTTCTGAATGAGTGGATGGACCCGCGCTGGTTGATGACCCGGGCCTATGATGAGCCCTCTGACGAGGAACGTGACAGGCCGGAATACTGGCGTTTCTGGCGCGATTTGCCACCAAAAGGCCGTATCGGCCTGTTCCTTAGTTCCTGGTATTCACAGCCGATACTGCGCCGGGTTCATGACAAGGATAATGAGGCCATATTCGATGACCATCTGGACCGTATACTGGCTTTCGAGAAGGCTCTTGCCGACGACGGGGCGCTGATCCTCAAATTCTGGATGCACCTGAGTCATGATGCACAGAAGCAACGACTGAAGAAACTTGAAAAAGATCCCCTTACCAGCTGGCGTGTCACCCCGCAGGACTGGGAGCACTGGCACATTTATGACCGCTTCGAAACGGCAGCGGAACGGGCCATCATGCGTACCAGTACCGGTACGGCACCCTGGACGATCGTCGAGGGCGTAGACCCGTGTTTCCGAAGCCTGACCGTTGGAGAAATTATTCGTACTGAAATCAGCAAGCATCTTGAGGAAACCCGCAAGAAGGAATTATTGCTGGAGGAACTGGCAGTCGGGCGCAGTCTGCAAACGGAGAGCGAGGAGGCGACAGCGGTAGATGAACCGCTTATAGCTCCCCTGAAGGGAACCACCATAGTGTCCAGCCTGGATATGTCGCAGCAACTCAATAAAACCGACTACAGAAAGCAATTGAAGGAATGTCAGGCGCGGCTTAACAAGCTGCATCGCAAGGCACTCAAGAAAAAGATTTCAACCATCCTGTTGTTCGAGGGAGCCGATGCGGCGGGAAAGGGTGGCTCGATCCGCCGGATAACCGCGGCGCTGGATGCTCGTCACTACCAGGTTATTCCTATTGCGGCACCTACTGATGAGGAACGGGCGCATCACTACCTGTGGCGTTTCTGGAGGCACCTGTCCCGTGCCGGCCGGATTAATATTTTTGACCGTAGCTGGTACGGGCGAGTCCTGGTGGAACGGGTTGAAGGATTTGCCTCCGAGGATGAATGGAAGCGTGCCTTTTCCGAAATTAATGAATTCGAGGAACAATTGACTCATCACGGGATTCTGCTGCTGAAGTACTGGGTGCACATTACCAAGGACGAGCAGCTGGAGCGCTTCAAGGCGCGCGAGCAAATACCTCACAAGCGCTGGAAACTTACCGATGAGGACTGGCGTAACCGCGAGAAATGGGATGACTATAACTGGGCAGTTAACGATATTGTCGAACACACCAGCACATATGCAGCTCCCTGGGTGCTGGTGGAAGGTAATAACAAGCGCTTCGCGCGCATCAAGGTGATCAGTACCTTCTGTGACAGGCTGGAAGCAATGCTTGCTGCTAATAAATAGTCGTTTAATCGTCCCTGTTTTCACAGCCATGTTTGATCCATGTCAAACATGGCGAGTGATTCAGGGTCTAAAATCCAAACCATTAGAGCCTGCCTGTGACCACCTTGCAGCGCAGGCCGAAGGAGATCGTAACCATGTCATCCACAAATCCATTTGCCAACCTGTTTGGCAAGTCACCTTTCAAGGCCTTGCAGCTTCATATGCGTATCGTGCTTGAATGCGCCCGCGAAATTCCACCTTTGTTTGAATCCCTGGCTGCGGGTGACCAGGGGGGAGTAGTGGCCGCCAAGGAAAAGATCTTCGAGAAGGAAGCCGAGGCCGACAGAATCAAGAATGATATGCGTGGCGCCCTGCCTAAAAGTCTGTTTATGCCTGTGGATCGGCGTGACTTGCTGGAGGTCCTGCAAATGCAGGATTCGATCGCCGACACCGCCCAGGATATTGCAGGGTTGCTGATCGAGCGCCGCATGGAGATACCGGATTTCATGCAGCAGCCGATGCTGGCGCTGGCTCGACGCAGTGTTGATGCCTGTGAACAGTCGGCGAAAATAATCGAGGAACTGGACGAACTGCTGGCCATGGGGTTTCGTGGGCGCGAAGCGGAAAGGGTCGAAAAAATGGTCGAGCAGCTGAATCTGATTGAAGATGACACAGACGAGCTCGGTATTGAGCTGGCTCGTCACCTGTTTGAGCATGAAGACGAAATCAAGCCGGTTTCCGTCATGATGTGGTACCAACTCATCGAGTGGGTTGGTGATCTGGCAGATTATGCCGAGAAGGTGGGTGACCGTCTGCGACTGCTGATCGCAAGATAAGCTGCAGACCGTTAAATTCGCATATACAGACTCAGGTTGTGGAATAAGCTAATGGAAATAATTGCAACGTACGGTTTTATATTTATGGCCATGGCTGTTGTATTCGGGCTGTATATGACCTGGGGTATTGGCGCCAATGATGTGGCCAATGCCATGGGGACGTCCGTGGGATCCGGTGCCATTACGGTCAAACAGGCAATTATAATTGCCGCTATCTTCGAATTTGCAGGTGCGTTTATTGCTGGCGGCAATGTCACCAAGACGATCCGCAAAGGCATTATTGATCCTTCGTCGATCGTCAACCAGCCGGAGATTCTGGTATACGGCATGCTCGCCGCCCTGCTGGCGGCTGCCATCTGGTTAATGATCGCTTCATCCAGGGGATGGCCGGTCTCGACTACGCACTCCATTGTCGGTGCCGTCATCGGATTTGCTGTGGTGGGTATCGGGGTCGATGCGGTGGAATGGGGCAAGGTTGGCCAGATTGCGGCCAGCTGGGTGGTGTCACCGCTACTGGGTGGGACCATTGCCTTCCTGCTGATGATGAGTATCCGTCGACTTATTCTGAATACTAAAAATCCGTTCCTGAGTGCAAAACGCTGGGGGCCTGGCTACATCTTTCTGGTCGGTTTTATTATCTCACTTGTTACCATGTTCAAGGGTCTGAAGCACCTGGACATCGAGTTATCTGTTGGTATGAGCTTCGTGGTGGCGGTGATTTTCGGGATGCTCCTGGCCGGCATTGGCTGGTACCTGATCAACCGTATTGATATTGACCCGGGGGCTGACCGGGACTTCCACTTTGCCAGCGTGGAGAAAGTTTTCACTCCCATGATGATATTCACGGCCTGTGCGATGGCCTTCGCACATGGATCGAACGATGTCGCCAACGGTATTGCTCCACTAGCCGCCGTTATCAGTATTGTCCAATCCGGCGGTGAAGTTGCACAAAAGGCTGCCTTGCCCTTGTGGATACTGGTGCTTGGTGGTACCGGTATCGTCGTCGGTCTGGCGACCATGGGCTACCGTGTAATGAAGACCATTGGCAGTGGCATAACCCAGCTCACACCGAGTCGCGGCTATTGTGCAACGCTGGCGGCGGCCACAACCGTGGTGCTGGCGTCGCGTACCGGTTTGCCGGTCTCCACTACGCATATCGCCGTGGGTGCCGTCATTGGTGTCGGTCTGGCCCGCGGAGTCGGAGCAATCGATTTGCGTGTAATCGGGAATATCGTGATTTCATGGGTTGTGACCTTGCCGGTGGGTGCCGCGCTGTCGGCACTGTTCTTTTTTACCCTGAAAGGCATGTTTTCCTAAGGCATCACTGTTGTCCCCTAAACTTCCTCTCCCGCGGGGAGATGGGATAAGATGAAGTAACCAGCTGATTTTATCTCTACTCCCGGGATGCTTGATGCCCTTGAATAGTGTCGAAGTTGAAGAGGTTGACTGGGTCAAGGGTGTGGCTGTTCCCCATGGTGTGCGCTTTCGCCAGATCATCGTCACCGGACCACCAGGCAGTGGCAAGTCCAGCCTGATACAAAAACTCGGTGGCTGGCCGGAAGAAGGCTGTATCGATCTGTCGATGGATCACTGGTGGCGTAGCCGGATCCTGTCATTCAGACCGCGGGAAGTACACTTTAGAATACCGTTCAAAGGGTTTCGTGACAGCCATACTGTGTTTGACCGCGCCTGGCTTGACGCACCGGGTCCTGTGGACTACCGACGGATCCATATCCCGCCGGGAAAACTCTGGTTTTTTCAGACCAACTGGAAGGCGCGATTTGTCTTTGATTTCCAGCTTTCGCCAGCGAATCGCATTTACACTATCCGCAAGACTCGCGCTGCGATTCAAAGTCATCCGGTCGACAGGATCTTCACAAAAGCAGATATCGAGCACCAATGTACAGTTTATGCGTTGCTGGCGCAGCACTTTCACCGTTGCGGAATGCGGGTTTATGTACGTACCGATTTCGACGGTATGCCGCGGAAGATTATTGATACGGAAGAGTACTAGACCTGTTCATTCAGCCAGGTGGTTAACGCTTCAACCGGGTAGATTTGTGGCACCATCTTGCCGTCAATACCGATGAATGTGCCGACACGACCGGTTCGGGAGCTGATGACGACATGGTGTTGATTGATTTGACCGACGTTCAGCCACAACGTCTCATCGACAGAGCAGGGGTGATGGCCAACAATAAACGCGGTATCTTTGCCGACATCCAGACCCTTGCGGAACTGGCGGACATCGCCACGGGTATAGCCAGCGGGAAAGGCAGTTGTTCTGACTCTGCTCCAGGTCATGTCATGCACCATATCGGGGAACTGGTGCGCATCGATCAGAATTTGTCTTGAAACCTTTCGTCGCGCGGGCCCTGCATGGCAGGCAATAAAATCTTTTGAGATGACCAGTAAAGGAGACTGTTGATAAAAGAGTTCCAGCCCTGCCTTGTACTCTTCCCCGCGTGACGACAGCACATGCTTTTCCCAGAGCAGACCCTGGGGGACCCCGCGCTTCATTATCTCATGCAGAAAACTGTCGTGGTTGCCAATGGTATAGAAAACATTGTCGGGAAATCGCAGCTTCATTCTGAAAATCAGGTCCATCATCAGTAACGAGCTTTGCATGTCCTCGAGACAGCCAGGATCCTCCGGATGTATGGCATCCCCAAGGATGATCAGTGCAGTTGTACCTTTCTCGATACCTTCAAGGATGGCCTTGTCACTGAGAATCGTGAGTAGATTATCAAGCCGTGCATGCAGATCACCAACGAGTACTGGCGTGACATTGTCCGCTAACTCGAGCATCCCGCCAGGATTGCCGAGTGCATCCTTGTAATGGCCGACCTCGTTCATGAGGAGGGCATTGACCTGTTCCAGGGTTGCGATTGCCTGCGGCGCTGGTAGTGGCTCAAGCGGTCCGCCGAATATTTCCAGAACCCTCATCAAGGCAGACCTGCGCCGTGCCGTAGTGATGGCAATTTCATGGCTATCGCCGGCCAATGAGACATAGGTGCCGAGTTCCGAAACCGGGTCCCTGAAGATCAGGCTGTCACCGCTGTGAGCAACTGAAAACTTGCGGCGAAATGCATCACGTGGTGAGCTGAACAGGTGTTCCTGATATTCAATCTTGCTGTCGAGTGTCAGCGTGCTGCCGGGTGACAGCCTTAGAAAGTGGGCGACACCGCTATGGCGTCGCTCCGGGTCGAACAGAATGAAGTCACAGGATGATTTGTACTCAGCAGCAGCGACGCCAGGGTCTGGCGACAGGATGAGCGTTTGCTTGCCCATCTCGATCCGGTATTCCTGATAGCCACTGAGCGGGATACGCAGTTCCCTGCCCGAGAGTCGAAGCTTTTGTGACTGATCGAGGATGACGGTTTCCGGGTCAGGATCAAAATAATCCCGAATATTTCTCCAAATAGGTTTTTTCGTCATGCTGGAGTGAACCGGTTTCACGATAGGGCTGCAGCTGGCCTTGATGTTGGGTGTACATAGTGTAGCAGATGACTCTCAGGATTTTTTAAATGCAAGCGATATCCGTCTGCGCTGTTTTAGCGTCGTAATATTGTCATCGGTAGCGGTAGTATTTTGGTGTTATGGGTTGTTACACTCGCGGCTGGCATAATTCCTGTCGTGTTGTTTTTCTTACCACTGCAAAGGACGTCTGACTGAAGTGCATCTGACAAGCAGTAGCAACAAGCTGACCCTATGGCTGTAAAATCCGATTATTTTTGCCATCAGTCCGGCGTTATCCCCTACCGGTTACGTAAAGGGAGTCTTGAAATCCTCCTGATTACGTCACGTAAAGAACGCTGCTGGATTATTCCCAAAGGCATCATCGAGCACGAATACAGTGCACGCAACTCGGCTGCCAAGGAAGCGCTGGAAGAGGCGGGCGTCAAGGGCTGTGTGCACAGGAAGCTACTGGGTGTCTATCGGAACAGGAAGTTGGGCAAGACCTGTACTGTCAAGGTCTATCCCATGCGAGTCACCCGGATTTACAAGGTCTGGGCAGAATCCGATCGTGAACGTGAATGGGTGTCGCTGAAGAAGGCACTTAAACGGGTCAGAAATGAGGAATTAAAGCGGGTAATAAAGAAATTGCCGGAAACCATCTGATCAGAACGGGAATTTTCAAATTACTCTTGCAGGCGGGAAGTGGCAGGTAAAGGTGCTGCCGCCGCCCACCGTGCTGATAATTTCCAGCTCTGCCTCGTGGTGCTCGAGTATATGTTTAACAATAGCCAATCCGAGGCCTGTTCCCCCCGTATCCCGTGAATGGCTGGAGTCGACACGATAAAGCCGCTCGGTCAGTCGGGGAATGTGACGGGCAGCAATGCCTTCGCCGGTGTCAGCAACACTGAGGTGAGCGCCGGCAGCGTCTACCTGCCACCGAACGCTGATTTCTGCCTGGTTCGGTGTATGCCTGATTGCATTGCTGACCAGGTTTGAAAACGCGGTACGGAGTTCCCTGGCATTACCACGCAATCCGTCTGGTGAACGAATATCGAGTTGCAGCACGTGTTGAGCCGGACCGCTCAGGGTGCGCGCCTCTTCGATAATCGTTGCAAGCAGTTCCGCTATCGGAACCTGTTCGTCAGCTGCTGATTGCTGCTGCGTCTCCAGGCGTGACAATGTCAGCAGGTCGGAGACCAGCTCGTTCATGCGAGCGGCCTGCTGAAGTATAACCCGGTCGAGTGCTTTAATCTGGCTGCATCAGTTGTATCTGTATTCAGCAATTCAGCAAGTCCGTGTATGACAGTCAGCGGAGTGCGCAGTTCATGAGACACATTGGCGACAAAATCACGTCGTGCTATATCGAGGTAATACTGACGGGTTATATCGCGTGCCACCAGCATCAGCCGCCCGGCATCATGTTGCAGCCGGGCAATAAAAATCGACAGTATGATGGCCGGGTTTGACGGTGAAGTAATGACCTGCGGCAGGGTGAAGTGACCGCCATCCAGATATTCAGCGAGCATCGGGTCCGGTGCGAGCGTTGTCAGTAACCGCCCCTGTGAAGCGGGCCATTCAATTCCCAGCAGATTGCCGGCGGCGGGGTTGCACCAGTCGACCCGGCCAGACGGGTCCAGAATGACCACCCCGTCGGGCAATGAATTAACGGTATCCCTGAAGCGATCAAGCTGATTCGAGAGCTCACCGCTGCGGGTGTGCTGACTGACGTGCAGCTGCCGGATGGTATGGACGATGTCTTTCCAAAGTCCTGTGGGACGCGGCTGGCGAAAACCATCCTGTTCGAGCAAGTGCTTCAGGCCGGCCAGTTGGTACAGGTGCCAGCCGAGATAAACAAGCAGGCCGATTAACAGGCATGGCAGCAGTTGCCCGGTTAGCAGGCCGGCCAGGCCTGCGATGAGCGCTATTCCCAGAAACAGCAGGAGTTCTTCTCGCCAGTGTCTGGGCATGGAGAACATCATACTATTTGATAAAGATAAATATTATTGCCACGGAATTACACGGCAATACTTGTTATAAGGCATTTTTTCTTCCGTGTGCTTCCGTGGCTATTCAAAACAGAGTTTAAGTGGCATGAGGAAAGCCATGCCGTCATGTAGGGAGCCGGGCTCAATTGTGCGTGGAAAACCGGTAGCCGGCACCGCGAACAGTCTGGACCAGACGGTCATGTCCAGACGACTCCAGCGATTTACGCAGGCGGCGTATATGTACATCGATGGTGCGTTCCTCGACCCAGACGCTGCTTCCCCAGACGCGATCAATTAATTGTTCGCGGCTGTAAACCCGCTCCGGATGTGTCATAAAGAACAGCAGTAATTGATACTCCATGGGTGCCAGTTCCAGCGAATTTTTGTTGATGCTGACCCGGTGAGTTGCCGGGTCCAGACGCAGCGATCCAGCCTCCAGTATTTCCCCGCCGCTGTCCTGCCGGGTACGGCGCAGTACTGCCTTGATGCGTGCCAGTAGTTCGGAGATTGAAAAGGGTTTGCCGACATAATCATCTGCGCCGGCCTCCAGTGCGGCCACCTTGTCTTCCTCCTGGCCGCGCGCCGTCAGCATGATGATCGGAACTTGTTTGAAGCTGGCATTCCTTTGCAGTGACCGGGCAAACTCGAAACCCGATTGCCCGGGTAACATCCAGTCCAGCAGGACCAGGTCAGGTATCTGCCGGGCAATGGCTTGCCGGGCATCCATGGTGTTGCCGGCCTGCTGTACTTCGTAACCACCACTCGTCAACGCCAGACTGATCATCTCGCGAATAGCGGGGTCGTCGTCAACGATGAGGATGGTCAACATGGGAAGCCAGGTCTACCGGGATCAATTTAACCAGGGGGAATTCGGTGTGCAGATGGAAAATCATGGCGGTTACATAATCATACACAAACGGAGCGGCTGGGATGTCGCAAAGCCGGTCATCCAGAAGTGCTTGCCATTCGTCCAGGGTGCGAGGTAACAGCATGTTAAATATATATTTTGTATGAACATCCCGGTAACGTTTAACAGCTTTTTATCGCGGTGATGCCGGGCCCGTTATCCGTAGCGGCCCTCGATATAGTCAGCCGTTTCCTGTTTTTCGGGAGTAACGAACATGTCCTCGGTGGCTGTGTGTTCCACCACCTTGCCCATCAGCATGAAGATACATTCCTCACTGGCGCGTCGCGCCTGGGCCATGTTGTGAGTGACGATAAGAATGGTGTACTTGCCGCGTAATTCCCAGATCAGTTCCTCGACGGCTTCGGTACCCTTGGGGTCCAGTGCGGAGCAGGGTTCATCCATCAGCAGCAGTCCCGGTTTGACGGGCAGCAGCCGTGCAATACACAGTTTCTGTTGCTCTTCCAGCGACAGTTCTGTGGCCTTGCTGTTCAGCCGGTCCTTTACTTCATCCCATAGCAGTACCTGGCGAAGGGCGTCCTCGGCGATATCATCCTGTTCACTGCGTGCTGCGCGCTTGCCTTCCGAGTGCAGGTTGTGGCCGAACAGTACGTTATCGCGGATGGATATGGGTAGCGGGTTCGGCCGCTGGAAGACCATGCCGATCTGTTTTCTGACCTGCACCAGTTCCACGCCCGGCGCATAGATGTTGTTGCCAAATACGTTGATGTTGCCGTCGATACGCACATAACCGAGCCGCTCGTTGATGCGGTTGATGCTGCGCAGGAAGGTTGATTTGCCACAACCGGAAGGACCGATGAGTGATGTAATGATTCCCTGCCTGATGTCCAGATCAATATCGAACAGTGCCTGGAATGTTCCATACCAGAGATTCAGCTTGCCGGTCTGAATGGCCAGATCCACCTGCTCGTTACCGATTGCCTTACTGCTTGTGTTCATAATTCAATCATCACAGGGTTGTTATCCGAATCGGCCTTCCACGTAATCCCGGGTGCGCCGGTCCTTGATCTCTCCGGTAAACAGGTCTTCGGTCTCACCAATCTCCACGCATTCGCCATTGAGGAAAAATGCGGTTCGACCAGCGAGCCGTCGTGCCTGCTGGACCAGGTTGGTGACCAGGATGATGGTCATTTCTTCCTTCAATTCCTTGAGCACATCCTCGATGCGCATGGTGGTGACCGGGTCGACAGCAATGGAGAATTCGTCAAGCATAAGCACCTCCGGTTCCTGGGAGAGTGCACGGGCAATAGTCAGTCGTTGCTGCTGGCCACCGGAGAGCAGGCTGCCAAGGGAATCGAGCCGGTCCTTGACCTCGTCCCAGAGTGCGGCACGGCCGAGGCAGCGCTCGACGATGATATCGAGGTCGGCCTTGTCTTTTATGCCGGACAGGCGCGGGGCAAGAGCCACATTATCGTACACCGTCATCGGCAGGCCGACTGGCAAAGGGAATACCACGCCGATACGGGAACGCAATGCATAGACATTTTTCAGGTGACGGATATCCAGACCGTTGAACAGAATTTCGCCGTCAACATGCATATTGGCGTTAAACGTGTTCATGCGATTGAGTGTCTTCAGGAACGAGGTCTTGCCGGCATTGGCCGGCCCGATGATGCCAAAAATTTCGTGCTCACGGATGTCCAGGCTGACGTTGCTCAGTGCGGGTTGATTGCCGTAACGGATCGTCAGGTCACGGACCTCCAGCTTGACGGCTGCCTGTTCCGTTTGCGCTGCAGGCGGGATGGCTGCCCCCTGTATGCTGGCTACCATTTCTTTTTCCCGCGCAGGTAGATGCGGAAGGCAATCGAGAGGCTGTTCATGATCAGCACCATGGCGATCAGCACCAGCGCCACACCGTAGGGCAGGTTCTCGGGAACGCCGGGCACCTGGGTGGAGACCACGAACAGATGCAGTGACATGGCCATGGTCTGGTCAAAGATCCCCTGCGGCAGGAACGGGGTGAAGAATACCGCGCCGGTGAACATAATCGGTGCGGTCTCACCAGCAGTGCGCGATACCTCGAGGATGACGCCGGTGAGAATGCCACTGACAGCGTTGGGCAGCACCACGCGGCGGATGGTTTGCCAGCGAGTGGCGCCCATGTTCCAGCAGGCTTCACGGAAGGCGAAGGGAACCGCCTGCAGTGATTCGCGGGTCGCCACAATGACAACGGGTAGCGTCATGATGGCCAGTGTCAGACTGGCGGCGAGGATGCTGGTGCCAAATTTGAAAAACAGCACGAAGGCCCCGACGCCAAACAGTGCATGAACGATAGATGGCACACCGGCCAAATTGATAATGGCCAGATTTATGATGCGGGTGAACCAGTTCTCGCCGGCATATTCACTCAGATAGATGGCGGCTGCGATTCCCAATGGCACGGAGATCAGCAAGGCCACCGCCACCAGCCAGACGGTACCCAGCAGGGCGGGGAAGATGCCGCCCGCTGTCATGCCATCTGTCGGGCTGGTGAACAGGAAGTCGATCGAGATGACCGAGCCGCCTTTTACTATGAGGGTGCCGAGGATGAGTAGTACCGGTGCAATCAGCAGCATGGTCATCAGCAGAAACAGGATCTTGAACAGACGCTGGACCCGCTGGTTTTTAATATTGAGCTCAGAAGTCTCGAACATTACCTTATCCCTTGCGTATTCCGCGGACGATCAGGTCGGCAGTCAGGTTAATAACGAAGGTGATCAGGAACAGGAAGATGCCGATGGTGAACAGTACCTGGTAGTGATCGGAACCCACGGCGGTTTCACCCAGTTCCGCGGCAATGGTGGCCGTCAGCGCGCGTACCGAGTCGAATACGCTGCCCGGCATGTTGATCGAGTGACCGGTGGCCATCAGTACGGCCATGGTCTCGCCGAAACCGCGGCCGACACCCAGCAGCACAGCGCCCAGTAGACCGTTTTTTGCAGCGGGTAGTACCGTTTTGTAGATCACCTGCCAGCGGGTCGCGCCCATGGCTTCGGCTGCTTCACGATAACGGTCGGGCACGGCTTTGAGTGCGTCCTCGGCAATGGAGGTCATGATAGGGGCTGCCATCAGTCCCAGAATGATGCCGGCATTCAATACATTCAGTCCCACCGGGACATCAAACAGTTCAATAATCAACGGGTTCATGATGCTGAGCCCGATGAAGCCCCATACCACCGAGGGAATGGCGGCCAGCAGTTCCACCAGTACCTTGAGGGTCTCACGCGTCTTGCCGCTGGCAAATTCGGCGATATAAATCGCTGTACCCAGTGAAAAAGGGATAGCCACCAGCATCGCCAGCCCGGTGACACTGGCAGTACCGGCAATCAGCGCCAGGATGCCATATTCCGGGGCGTCCTCATCTGCGGGGTACCAGTAGGGAGAAGTAAAAAACTCCTGAAAGTCGAAGCGGTCGAGAATGAAGCCGAAGCCTTCCTTGGTGACGAAGGCAAAGATCCCGACGACAAAGATGATGGCCGAGATGCCACCGATGAAGACCAGCGCCTGCACCAGTTTGTCGATATACCAGTCAGCATTACGGCGATCGAACGCTGCCATATCCACAGTCTTCGTCATTGGCTGGCCAGACATCTCAGGACGCTTCCTCACCGCGCAGGATTTCCATCAGGTCCCGAATCTGCACAGCCATGTCACGGTAAAGTTCTTCCAGTCGCTGCACGCCGGCTGCATCCCCACTTTCCGGGGCGGGGCCGACATCCCATTCCAGCGGGGTGGTGTGGAAGGGAATCTGGTCGAAATAGGACTTG
>Ga0224514_10000289_pt1 | contig 15091 bp, 23 predicted proteins | sample SF_May12_sed_USG_3_FD_169107 | JGI IMG/M metagenome (GOLD analysis project Ga0224514, IMG submission 169107) | Sediment microbial communities from San Francisco Bay, California, United States - SF_May12_sed_USGS_24 | ecosystem: Environmental > Aquatic > Marine > Sediment | place: USA... | reverse complement strand
TAACTTACGCACTAATTGAAAATAAATACATTATTTAGTTGCATTTAGTGCAAAATAGTGTATAGTTAAGTTGTACTTCAAAAAAATACAAACAACTTAAAAGGAAATTGACATGGAATTGACAACAAAAGGTAAGCTTCACGGCGTAGAGCGGCGGAGGTTGGAAAAGCAAGCCATGAATGGGCGTTTCCGCGACATTTTCCGTGGCGCGATGCAAACCAGGGGGGCGTATACCGGAGATTACATCGCGTGGTTCGAGGACGTTTCTGGAGACGCGGGATTTGCGGGGTACCAGCTTTGTCATGGTAGGGTGAAAAAAACATACCTAAAAAACGACGGCACCTATATTTATACTATTTTAGCAGACGACGGGCAAGAAATGAGAAAAAAGTGCAGTGATTTATATAGAAACTGCTGCTATTTGATCGAACGAAACAACCAAGAGAATCAATAACTTACGCACTAATTGAAAATAATTGCATTATTTAGTTGCATTTAACGCAAAATAGTGTATAGTTAAATTGTACTTCAAAAAAAACACAAACAAACTAAAAGGAAATTGACATGAACAATCTAGAGTTAGCTGCTTCAAAATTGAACGGGAGAGTCTGGCAAAAGCATGGCAAGAACCGCGTTTATCTTAAAGCGGACTTCAAAAGAAATCAAAGCGCATATCTTGACTTTGACGAAGTATTGGAAGATGCCACGACGGACAACATGCTGGATGGCGCAGCCTTGAAAGTGTATACAGATGTCTGGAGCCAGGGCACCAAGTGGAATGTCAACGCAACCAAGCAGTGCAAGCATCGGCTGATGCAGGAAATAGCCGAAGCCACTGGGGCCGAGGTCTGTGAAACATGGGAAGAGGTGGTACTGGTATGAATTTTCTAACAAAAAAAGACACTCTCCGCGCCGCTGCCATGCGCCAGTTTGAGAAAGAGGCGAAGGCTGGCAGCGCAGAAGGTTACTATACTTTCCCGCTGACCATAGGCGGCTGCGAGAAGGCACAAGAGGCCGTGGTGGGCGACTACGTGGCATGGGTGATGGAGGTGTTTGAGGGCAGCTTCCGCAACGCGACCTTTGCAGGTTACCGCGTCGAGCACGGCAGAATCCTCAAGGATTCTTACGGCGAAAAATCAGCCCAGCACACTTTTACGATTAAGCTGGACAGCGGCGAGACCGTTCGCCGAAAAGGCCGCACACTTTTCAAAAAAGGATGCTACCTGGTAGATCGCCCCGCTGGCGCAGAGGCGCGGCTGGAGGAAAAACACGAGCGGGGGCTGGCCGCAAAAACAGCAGCTTTGCAAGGGTGGTTAGAGACGCATACACAAAGTCACTCGGCCTACGATCAAAAGCAGTGGAGGCTAAACAAATTACTGGCAGGGGAGGCGGCCTAATGAGAGAAGAGCATCTATTCGATCTGTGGTTCGCTTGGAAAACTATCAAAGATCTAGGCGAAGTAGATGTACGAAAAACACAGATTAAAGAAGACGCGGCCAAGGCTGCGCTGGAAGCACAAGTGGCTGCATTGACTGCAAAAATAGCCAAGCTGGAGGGGGAGTGAAAATGAAAAACAAACATTTAACCGAGGCAGGCACGCTCCGCGCAACCACGCGCAGGGCTTTTGAAAAGTTGGCAGAGGATGCGGATCCCGGCGGTGCCGCCTTGCCACAGCAGCATTTAGGCTGCCCCCAAACCACGGACGTTCAGGTTGGAGATTGGCTGATCTGGCTGCTACCTGCTGTAGGCGGCTACGTGCTGGGCAGCGGTGAGGTGGCAGGGACAGTAACACAGCAGCGCGGACGCCTCCGCGAGTGCTTGAATTTTACAACGACTGAGGGGGCGGAGGTCTATCCTATCGATTGTGGGGCAACGTGCTATCGCGTCGGCCACATCCCGCCGCACGAGCGCTTTGAGCCGCTGGAAGACTAAACGAAAAAGGGGGAAGAAAATGGAAATTCAAAACAAATATTTAACCAAGGCGATGAAACTCCGCGCACCATTGCGACGTGAGTTTCAGCACTTGGCGAACGCAGCTATCAATTCAAAAGAGTATAACTATCCAAGCGATGTTGAAGGCGTGGGGCTTGTGCATGACTTGATCCCAGGCGATTATATCGTTTGGATCAAGTCAGAGTTTGCTGGCGGTCGCAGCCCCAAGTATATGGGCTTTGGGTTTGAAAGCGGGACAGTGATAAAGGATGAGTATGATCGCAACGCGCACTTCGTAACAATCGTTACCGACGACGATCAAACAATTCGCCGCGCAGCTTACACAATTTTCAAACACGCCTGCTATTTAGTTTGGCGAGATCCCGCTGTCGAGCAGCGCTTCTTTGACGAACTGCGCGGCTGGGTTCTGTCCCACCACCCCGCCGACAAAAGCTACGGGGCGAAGGCTTACCGCCTGTCGCGGATGCGAAAAAGCAGGGGGCTGGCGGCATGAGCGAATCCTCGATGCAATTTTACGTCAGCGACGTTTTGGGGCGGTATGAAAAATTAGCCGCGGCCAAGCAAACAAAAAAGGATTGCGGGAGCTTTAAGGGGTTGGCGATGGAGTTGCAGGAAATGGCCGCAGTACTTACCCCAGCCGACCATGCCGCGCTCGCCGGGAACAAAGACTTGACCTCTGAGCAGATGGAAAATTTACACACCTTATGGGTGCTCGTTCGCGGGCTACAAACAGTTGTCGAGGGTATTGAAAACGGCAAAAAGTACAGATACGACGAAAAAATTAAGGTTAGCTTGCAGATCAAAAAGGGGATCAAAGAGATGAGCAAAGAATCGCCAGAAGAATACATCGCAACCAAGATCAAAACATATAAAAAGTTGGCAAAAGAAAACGGAGACCAAGGAGCGCTCCCCTCGCTGGTCGCTGCGCTGGAAAAAAACGCCGCAGAGCTAACGGCGGAGGATTTTTCCTACGCGCGGATAGGTGGTACCGTGGTACACGATGATGGGGCGAATCTTCGTGAGATTTATTTAATTATCAAAGTGCTGCCTGTCGTGCTTAAAATGGATGAAATGGCGGCGAAGCGGAGAAACGAAAAATGAACGACAAAAAAGAAGATAGTCAGGGCATTGCCGAAGCCCTTGATCTGCTTCTGGCTGCGGTGTCTCGCCTTGAAAAAAAAATGGAGAAGGTGGGGCGGCGCAGGCGGGGGGGCAGGGATGAGGCAGACAATAAAAAAGGGGGCAGGTTTTTACGAAAAGATGGGCGATTGCGCCCCAAAATCAAGCGCAAATTTAAGCGCTATATTTGCTGGGCAAAATATAAGCGGGGCTATGATTTCCCGAAAAAAATTGGGGGCGCGCAGAGGCGAAGTGCGTTAATTAAAGGCGACCATGTGATCTGGCTTGAACCGGATCGCCCGGATCACCCTGAGTGGACTCTTTGCCATGGCCAGGTCGCAAGTGTCGGGGAATGGTTGGTGGATGCTGATTTAGTGATTAAGCGATTTAACGAGACCGATCTGCGCGTAAACGAGAGGGGTTTCCTGCGAAACCGCCCAGTCTATGTCGTGCCGCGGCCAATAGCCGATTACAGCGCAGCGTGGCGCGAAGAGTATGAGAGGAACAAGACTTGCACCCCCGAAGATCCGGATTATATGCAGCGAATGAAAAGACTAGAAAGGCTGCTAGTGTCGCCTTGGCTTACGATAGAGGATCATGATGAAAGGGGCGGCAGCAATGAAAAAAGCTGACAGATACTTGCGGAAAGATGGACGGGTGCGCCGCAAAATTGGCCGCAAATTCTGGAAAAAATTAGAGGAGAGGAGGAGCAACCCTTGTTACATTTTCCCTCAGAAAATATGGCGAGCGCAGCGGACGAATACGCTGATCGCTGGAGACTATATTTTTTGGTTTTCGCGCAGGCGACCGGGGCAGGATGGCCCGTTTCGGGCCTACCGTGAGGCAGGCTTTGTGCAGCCAAGGTGCGCGGGCTGAGATATGAAAGCTTTAATCGCTTGTGAGTTTTCAGGCGTAGTTCGTGATGCGTTCATTACCAAAGGCCATGAGGCGATCAGTTGCGATTTTCTGCCTACCGAATCACCTGGCCCACACCATCATGGGGACGTGATCGAACTACTCCAAGATCCTTGGGACTTGGTGATCGCCCATCCGCCATGCACCTATCTGACCAGTTCCGCGGAGTGGGCCTACAGCGATGGCCCATACCACCAGAAAGTAGGTGAGGGGGTGCTGGTCGGTGCAGAACGAAGGGCGGCGCGACAAAAGGCCATTGATTTTGTGACGTGGATATATGAGTGTGCAAACAGTCCGCGTATCGCCATAGAAAATCCTGTCGGTGTTTTGTCCACGGTTTGGCGCGAGCCAGATCAATATATTCATCCATACGAATATGGCGACAACGCCTCTAAGAAAACCTGTCTGTGGTTGAAGAATCTGCCGCTGCTCCGGCCCACTGGCCTTGCCACCCCACGGCTCGCTCCAAGCGGCAAAGGGTACGCGCTACGGTGGGCCAACCAGACGGACAGCGGCCAGAGCCGGGAGCAGCCAAGCGCAGACCGCTGGAAAGTGCGAAGCACGACATGGCCGGGTTGGGCCGAGGCAATGGCCGATCAGTGGGGTTCTTTGTAACAATAAAAAAACCGCCAGCGATGTTTTGCTGGCGGCAAAGGCCGCTTGGCAATTACGCCTCACGGCTGGGGGAGGATGCTATACGATACACTAAAGTTAGTTTATACCATATTGTGCCACCACGCGATCATTTTGCGTTCAGCCTCACGCATCAAAGTGACAACCTCTCCATGGGGTACCCCGGCGTGCATCCACGACAACATAAATCGACGAAATGGGCCGCTGCCTTCCTCGACTGCGATAACTATGATCTTATTTTTATCTTTCCACTCACCATCCATTTTTTTCAGCGCCGCAGTAAGAACTTCTTTCGGTGTGCTCTGCTCTGGCATCGTGTGTTTTTGTAAACTAACAAAGCTCATTTTTTAAGCTCCCGCCTCAACGCAAAATCCTGGATCATATGGATCGTAGCAACGTACTTTTTCATCTGCTGCGCTGTCGTGCTTGGCTTTATTTCCAATATCTTTTTTTCGGCATCCGCCATATCGACTGGCAACTTTTGTTCTAGCATCCACTCCAGCATTTGCGGCATCACGCCGCCACCTGCGCGCCTACCGCAAGCTAACTTTGGTAATGTAATATTCTGCGCTTTTGCGTATCGCCTGATTGCGCGGTGCGCCAACGGCAAATCGCAGCGAGGGACTGCTGCTGCAATGGCGTCGGCGCAAGCGGTAACGTCGCTTGCCGCTTTTGCGTTGGCGAGCTTGTCGGCCAGTTGCTCCCGGATGAACTTGTCGCATTGTTCGCGCCTCTGCTTTGCCGATGTTTCAGTCACAGCACGCCTCCATCTTTTCGTTAAAATAGATTAAATAATTATACACTTTTTAACGCGACTTGCAAGGCGTTGATCGGGTTATTTGGTGGTACCATAAAGCCGATCAAGAAAAGCGGTGTAAGACTCTGTATTGCCATAAAGCCGATCAACCAACGCAACGTAGCACTCACGAATCATGGCTACCCGCTCTGCTGCGCGCTTTGGCGCGGAGACCTCTTTTTGAAAAAGTGCAGTGTATACTTCGGGCAGTGTGCTATTCGTCGGCTCGCCAAGTAGCGCAAGATCTCCAGAGCCGCGGGGCCAAGGAAACCGGCAGACGCAGCCGATTTTTACTAGCTCGGCGTAAAGTGCGCCACTCCCCCGCGACTCTTTATCCCACACGACTTTGCTTGCACCAAGGAAGGCATCGGTAATTTCAGGAAGCTGTTGATCAAACGTGCGTGCATTGCGAACCATTGAATCGGTGATGCCGGTCTCCTCCGTCACGCTTTCAGCGATCAGATAAGGCGGGCGGATCAATTCATCATACCTTGCTACCTCCTTAAATTCCTTGCACGTCCGCACCACGCAAAGCTCAATAGCTCGCGGCTCAGTGCCTCCGCTCGTGATTATGCTGACAAAGACAATATCACCAAGTTGCTTTTTCATATTTCCCCCTTTTTGTAATCGAAAGCCGCTATTGCGATGCGGCAATGTTTTTGTTCCATTCAAACCTTGCATCAACGACAGACGGGAAGCCATTGTCAGAGTTAACGCTGATCAAAACTTCCGTCGGCGTGTGCAGCAAATTAGAGTTCAAGTATAGCTCTGAAAGGTTGGCAGGCAGGCTGCCGTGGCCTCGCCAGCGATTGCGTACCCACGTCAACGCTCTTCTGCCCATAAGCCCGGGCCGCCCGTAACAAACCCACTCACTATAAGATGCAGCAAGCAACCCTTTGGATGTTTTATATGTCACACGCAAACTAGGCTTGCCGGTACCTGCGGCCTTGTGCATATTGTATTCAACTGACGCCACCGGCACCCAGTAATCTGCAACCTCTTTTTTTCGCGAGCTTATTATGGCATCGTTGTGTCGGTCTGATTGCGTTGTAATCTTCTGCAAGAACTTAAACTCTGCCCCACAAAAAGGACACACTGTTACGCGAGGGTGACAAAGCGTGTCGCAAGCGTTGCACGTTTTGACAAACTGCCCGCCTTTCTTCCCTTTGCCTTTTGCCCTTACGTGTATATCATTTATCGGCCCCAGGCGCTCAATGTTGCCCGCAAAGTCCAGCACACGGCAAAAGGGCTTTGGGCCTTTGTTTATAGCATCTAAGCGGCCTTCCTTTGTGCTTGTATCATAGCCAGGAGCGTACACCACGCGAGCGCCTCGGCCCAACATTTGAACATGCAAAACGGGCGACATGGTGGGCCGCAGCAGGACGATCAAATCTATGTTTGGCAAGTCTACTCCTGTCGTTAAGATGTTAACGTTAACCAGCGCGGTGACGTTGCCTCGGCGTGCATCCTCGATAGCCTGCACGCGCTCCTCTTTTGATGTTTTTGAGTGTACGCACTTTGCGGAGATGCCATGCTGGCGTAGCTCCTCCGTGATATTTTCGGCATGGGCAATATCGATTGCAAATATCAGCCATGTTTTATATCTTGCGCCAACTGCGACGACTTCTTTAATTGCGCTTTTCACGATAGCATCACGATCAAAGCGGTCAGCTAAGTCTGCGACACTGTACTCGCCGCCTACCACCTTGACGCCTTCGACATTGAAGCGGTCTTTGGCATTGCGGGAAAGGAGCTTACTAAGGTACCCATCCATTACTAATTGGTTAAAGCCGACAAGGTTTGACATATCAAAAGAGATGGCATTGAACAACGCGCCCTCGCCTTTGTGCAGCAGGCCATGCTTTGCGCGGTATGGCGTGGCGGTGAGGCCGATCAAGCGAGCATCGGGGTGGTGGGCAAGGAAGGAGCGGTACATCCCCTCGCCGGTTCGCGGCACAAGGTGGCATTCATCTATGATCACTATATCGGGCGTCCAGCCGTCAGCTTTGTAGATTGACTGAATGCCCGCGACGGTTATCTGCTCTCGTTCGCGCACGCCAAGCCCAGCCGAATGTAGCCCGATTGCAGTACGGCTTTTTGCAAAGTGGCTAGTCAGGATTTTATGGTCTTGCGTCAATATTTCTTTATTGTGAGAAAGCACCAAAACCGAAGGAGCCGGGTTGTTATGTTCTTCTGTGTATAGCTTGATCAACTCTTCGATCAACAAACAAAGAACGTGGCTCTTGCCGCTGCCGGTAGGCAACGAGATTATCGTTTTACACGCCGCGCCGGCCTTTAGTGCTTTTAATGTTGCCGACACAGCGTCAACTTGGTATTGGCGGTACGTGCTCATTTTATCTTAAAGCCGCCACCTGGAGCTCCACCGTTGCAAAAAGGCAATACGTGCCTCGTCGGCTGTCCAAGGAACTACCTGCCAAGGGATTAACGTGACCCCTCGAAGGATCTCCCAGCCCCTCCCACGGTCGCCCAACAGGTCTCTTTGCTCCGCAGCCAACAACTGAAGATTCGCACGACTAACGCTATCAGGAGAATCACCTGAAAGACCAAAATACTCCCTAAGCGCCGTAGCCACCCACCCTTCCAGCTTTACATACTCAGGTATCAAACTCTTTAACGGGAGTACCATCTCTCCTACATAAGCCTTGTGAGCATCATGCAGTAACCCAGCAAGCATATCCTCTGGAGGCACCATGTGAGAGAGATACACACAATGCTGCGCCACGCTGTAATGCTTTTTGATGTGGCCTCCGAACCTACAGGTATTAGATAACGCTAGAGCAATATCTTTAATATCAAACTCTTGCGGTCTATTAAAATCAAACTCGCCACCGTTTGTAATAATAAAAGGTTCCATACTATCTCTCCTACTAAAAAACCAATCGATCATCGCCCTAGGGTCTGTTTATTGGGGCACCTGTTTCCGGGCACCACTCCGCCACCAACTCGCCATCTTTATAAGCCTCGATATCCCCAGTATGTCCATTAAACGCGATCTTGTCTGGGTACCCGCACTCTTTCTGAATATCCTCGTCAATTACCAAGTTAGCAATTAGTTGGCCGCGCTTTCTGTCCCATAATTGAGGCGGAGATTCATCCCGCATAAGTAGCACTATTTTTTCACCAAAGGGCCGCGAAGCTGCGTCTGAGATAACAGCGAACGCACCAAAGTTAGCCACAGTAACGAATGCATCAAATAGCTGCTTTAGCTCAAAAGTCGGCTGCATGAATATCTGCTGCCTTCTTTTTTGATGCACCAGCACATCTTGGCCCAAGTCTGCCTCAATATACCCCCGTTTGAAATAGTGCTGCATTTTTGAATCGTCCCAGTGCTCTTCGGGGTATTCAAAACAGAAGCGATCACCGAATATGCTGAATACTTTTTCACGATCTCCCCACACCACAGCCACGCAATCTTTATCAAAAACCTTGTCGCCGATAGTATGCGTATGATCTTGCCCAAACGTCACATATGTTTTCATACTCTTTGCCTCATTGACACAATGGTTCGTAGTGTTCGCAGCCTTCTTTTTGTTCTGCGAAGTCCCGCGGGGCGAGAACATCTACAAGTGAGCACCATATTTTTTCGCCGTCGGCTTCGACGGCATCGCAATATACGCACGCCCTGCAACTCTTTCCAATTGGGAAAGAGTTGGCACAAACTTTAATGTGTGGGCAGAACTTGCACTCCCAAGACAGCGCACCGCTGGACGTGGTGAGCTTCGGGGGCGGCACTCGTGAAAAGATAACATCCCGCTGCACTTCGCGGAGCCGCTCCGCAACCGCTGGATCGCGCTTGACCCGTTCAGCGTGCATGGCCTCGTTATTTTTATTTACCGCGACGAACAGACACCGCTCTAGCTTGGTAACATCCATATATATTTGAACTTGTGCATAATACTTGGGGTGAGACTTCTCCACTCCATCTTTAATCAGCTTGTTAAAACTGTTCTGATTCATTGTTTTAATTTCTAGCAGGTGATCTTTGTCGCCACCGCCCGGTACGTTTTTGCACCGCCCATCTATTTTGCTTTTAACGTGCGGGAAGTGACCTAACACTTCCTCTTGTTCTTCGCCAGCCGTTCCGAAAAGCTCGCGTTCAGGTGCATACTTTGCCGCCTCCGAGCCGGGCGGGTTCAATGCGAAAACAAGGATGCCTATGGACTTCAAGTCACGGATAACGCGCTCTTCCTCCAGATGCCCACGGTCAAAGATGCGCTGAAGATTGTTGCTGATCTTCCTTTCCGTGGCCCACCGGTAGTCATACCACAAGCGGCGAACGCATGGATCGCCAATGCCCGAAAGCCCCAAGAACTCGCGGCGCGGCGCGGTGCTTTCTTCCTCGCTCCAAGCGCGAAGCACGTCGTTAACTGCGTCAACTGAAAATGTGTATTTCATATTGGCACTCCTATGTATTATATCCTGGTAACTGGTGATACCAGTTCCCCCGTTTCCGAACGCCACCCGTAGATGACTTCGTTGTTGTGCGCTGCGTAGATAAAACGTCCATCGCCGCTAAACCATATTCCCTTGCCGGCGAAGTCCCAGTCTCCGCAGCCTTCAGGCCAAACAAGCCTACTAATGAATTCGCCCGTGCCTACATCCCAAAGCTCTGGCCCAGAGTTTTCAAACTCCATCGTGATCAGCCGTGTGCTGTCCGGGCTAAAACATGCGAAGCGTATGCATTGAAAATCCGCCTCCAAACTTCTGAGCGGCTCGCCGGTTGCATTTAAGATCCACGCCCTGCCATCATCATCCGGAGATCCGCCAACCGCTAAAGTGCGATACGTATTCTGTTGAATGCATCGCGTACGATACATCGGGCCACATAAGTTGCAGAACTCTGATTCCTCGTCACAATATCCGCACCCCCACCCACCATGTTTTCTGTTAGTCATATTTTTATCCCCTAATGTGTCTCATCAATTTTGGTGCAGCAAGTGGCGATCACTTGTCGCATAACCACCTCATTGACTGTCAAAAGGTGGCTGGCCTCTTCAGCACTCATGTTTTCCTCGCCCTTAAAAAAAGTGCCTAAAATCGCCGCTTTCTGGAATGCGGTAAGTGTTATCGTTATATCGCCGTCTTCCACCGTGCATCTAATGTTTGGCTTTAGCTTGTCATTGTCTGCCTTGCCCATTTTGGCTCCTCTTTCTCCTATTAAATAAAGGCCGTCCCTGGCCTACGGGACACGCCTTAAAAAGGGATATCGTCTGGCGCATTATCGGCTGGCGTCGGAGCCTGCCGCTGCACCGGAGCGCTGCCCGACGGGGCTTTTGCAAGAGCAGCGGAGCCAGCCACATACGACTTTATTACGTTTCGCATTTCACCCCCCCGCTTGCTCTCCTCCTCCGCCACCTGTATTGTCAGCGGGATACCGTGCAACTCCTGCGTATCGTTGATTACCTTTTTGCCGCAGGCGCGGCAAAGGTCGCCAAGTTGCCGCTGGCCGATTTCGGTCGCGGAGGCGTTTTTATTTTTTAAGTTGATAAATTCCATCACGACCGAGTTGGCGTGTTCACCTCCACTGATTCGAAAAGTCAGCGCGAGCAGGTAAGCACTGTACTCATGGATCTGCAAGAACTCCCCCTGCTCATCTTTCGCCGCTTTTGTGGGACGCAAATCGGAATCAATGATCGTTGCGTTATAGACACCCGCAGGGATCGTGGTGTACTCATTCAGGTGCTCGCTTTCGTTGAATGCTGTTGGCAGTCTCATTTTTTTACTCCTACGTTTTCGGTTTGTGGTTTACTTTGCGTCGGCTCGCTTTGCCGGTCAAAGATTTTAGATTCAATATAGCTTAAGTTCGGATGCTCCGTTGCGTCCAGCCTGCCGCTCCGGTCCTTGGCGTCATAAATTAAATCACGTGCAGTATGTAACGCTCTCCGCTGTTTTTTCGTGCCGTCCGCCGCCTCTGCGTCGACGACTTCCATCGCAAACACTTCGTCAAAACGGTAAGGCAACTCTGGCGCAACTTTTTTGCCGGGCATGGATGGGCCGCGCAAGATCAAACCATTGTACTCATCTTTGACTGTGGACTGCTTGGCCGTAGCAATAAAATGGTAGTCAAGCTCCTGGAACGCTTTGATCAAAGCAAACACACGCGAGGCATAAAGCGGGTAAGCCGCTCGTCCGTCCGGGTTCCGCTGTAGCTCTTGGGCCAGCACCAACTCCGCGTAGTCCGTGATTGAGTCAACTGCTACCCATTCATACCTGCGTTCGCCAGCCTCAAGCGAGGCTGCCAACATCTTGTAGACTTCCTGCATATCCTCTACCGTGGTGATTTCCACCGCGTGAACGTGCGCTGGCGCGTTGGCTAAGGATAGCAAGCCCTTCTCAAGGCTTATGATCAAAGTGGGCTTCCCGGCAGTGGCACAAAGTACCGTTTTGCCAACTCCTGCACCGCCATATACCAATATATTTAGGTATGCGTTTTGCGCTAGGCTATTGACTTGTTGAATCTCCATTTACCACCTCCCCTCTGACTTTATTTCCGTAACCGCCAGCATCGGCGCGGCTTCTTTCTCCACTAGAAAAGAGTTAGCCGCCTCGCGGTCGGCTGCTTGTAACATTTTGTAGCGAGACAAGATAACCTTTGGCGACCAGGTGAAGCACTCTTTAACGGGTGGCGGCAGCGTTTCAAAGACCGCCGTGAGCGCCTCTTGATCCATAATCTGCAACGATGTTTTTTTCGTGGCTTTCACCGAAAGATTGCCAAGTTTTACCGTGGCTGTTTTGCTCTGGCCGAACGAATCTGCGGCGCTGAGCGCGTCAACTATTTTTTGTCGCAAATCGGACTCCAGATTTCGCAGCGCTTTAAGCTCCGCGGACACATGCCGCCACTGCCGCACCGTTTCCTCAAACGTGCTTTGTTCATTAGTATCCATTGTCTACCCCTTGGTTATATGCGTAAAAGTTCGCGAACGCGGGCAAAAATAGCGCTCCTCTTCTTCCAGTTTTTTAGTGGATTTATTCCACCCCGGCAGCCTGCCACAACTCCGCCGAGGATGTCAATACACTAAATAAAAACAATTGTAAACAATGTAAAGTGGGGGTTCCGCCGCTTCTATTTTTCTGGTAGCTTCCAAGGCCATGCGCCGAAAAGCGCGGGAAAAATAGGCTATGCACAGAGACTAGGGGGAGGTATGGAGCTAGATGCAGAACAATTCTTAGATATGTTTGATCGTGAACTATTCGTCTTTTTATCCAAAGACGACGGGCAAGGTAAAAAGGACCCGAAACTAACAAAAAGGTACGGGGCTATCTGGCACAAGGCCGGGACGTTTGATCAATGCGAAAAATGGCTTGGGAAAAACAATAGTGAGGGGTGGGGGTGCTTCTTTGCAGTCAATAAATTAGACCCTCGCCTGGATGCTGACCACAAGCGCACGGAGGCAATGTTAACTCAAATATCAGCTATCTGGTGCGAGGATGATACGCCAAGGGGACAGGCCCGCATGGATTGGCCTATCACGCCTAATTTAGTAGTCAACACAAGTCCGAACAAATATCACTACTACTGGCTAACAAGCCTTGGTGTAAGCGCTGAGGAAAAGGAGGAGTGGAAGCGGGTAATGGCAACGATGGTTGATGTGCATGGATGCGACAACCAGGCTAAAGACCTTTTGCGTGTGCTGCGGCTGCCGGGCTTTTATCACGTCAAAAACATCAAGCAGCCGTTCAGGGTTACTTGTGAACTTACAAAGGCAACAGAGTACGCTTGGAGCGACATAACCAAGGCGTTCCCGCCTGCCGCAACCACCATCACACAGACCCACAGAGAGGCCGGGGAAGGCGGAGAGAGAACAACGCTTGCCAGTCTAGTGGCAGCCTATGAAGAGGGGCACAGGCATGGCCCTAGTTCGCGCGGTGCGTGGTTATTGGCTAAGCAGGGGATGGGTAGTGACGATATATATACAGTCATTTCCACGCTCTTCCCCGAAGAAGACGAGGCACACCACCGGCAATCTATAAGTAGTGCCGTTGAGAAAATCGCGCAGGAGAAAGCGGGGGAGCAGCCCGGTTCCGTGGCGAGCGCAGAGGATGCGGCAGGCCCACCGCCGAAGTTTAACCACGCCACGGTACACGGCTGGCCTGACCCCTGGCCCTTGATTTTCAAAACATACCACGACGCTATATACCAAGTCATCGAAGAGATATACATCCCCGCATGTTTTGCTTTGCATACCGTGGTACTGGGTAGCATTTTCCGCACAGTCAGGAACCGTGGACCTAATTTAAACATTCAAATCATAAGTGCGTCGGGGATTGGGAAAGATAGCAACACAAGCGAGCCTATAGGGCTATTGCATACAGCAATAGAGCGGCACGTGCGAGACAATGGAAACGTTAACCTTGCCCCGCTAATAAATTTATTCAGCCCTATTTATCAAGGAGTCACTGGAGACACCACGTATCTCAAAGCGCTCCAGGATGAGCGGCATGTGCGTGGTGGGCTTGTGCTAAACACCGAGGCAAGTGGCCACTGGGATATGGTCGCAAGTGCTGACAACCCGCATACAGAGGGAGTTATGCGGATAGAGATCAACGCATGGGATGGGCAACGCATCACCGGCAAGCTGGTGGGTAAGGAGCAGTACGGCAACATCGTTAACCCCAATTATACTTGCGTGCGGCTCCAGCAGACCGAAGCGCTGGAGCAGAACCTAACACAACGGATGGTAGATATAGGCCTGGGCAATCGCATTGATTTCTATTTAGATAGCGAGGACCGCCCCGAAACGGCATCAACTGAATTTAACTCAAAAAGAATAGAAATAGACGAGGAGTACCTGGACTTTATCTCATACGTTTTGAACTTTATAAACACGCACCAGGGGCTACAAATAAAGGTCCGGACCGGAGCGGCTGGTGGAGAGATTGCGAAGTTTGAAAAAGAGCGCCTGCTGCCGCTGGTGAATGGCAAGGATGGGAAGCCAGGAGAAGTTGATAGAAATGAATATAAATTTATTAAACGAATAATTGGATCGGCGGAAAAACAAGTTACGGCAATAACCGCTTTTGCATATCTTTGGAGGCTACACAAGCGCCTCCCCACGACAGACATTGTGGCAATGCAGGTAGGCGATGTTGTCGTGGAATTGGACGGTGGGCAGTTTGAGGAACAGGTGGCGGAGATGATGGAATACCAGCTTGCCGCCAAGCGGTATCTCTATAAAAACGTTATTGCAAATTCGCAAGCGTCCGCCGAGAACGACGCAATATCGGAGGCGTGGGCGCGGCTGATTGAGCGAGTTCCTCAACGCGAGGCTCCTTGGTTTAAGCGAGGCGGAGTGGTAGCGGCAACCTTCCATCGGCGCGTCAGAGTGCATAAATTTTTCCGAGGCGCGGCAAAATACGACGCAGAAAAGATCCATCGGGCCATTCAAAACTGGACTTCAATTCATGGGATTCGCCGTGAAACATTGAGTTGCGAGGAAGGACGGAGAACATGCTATATTGCGCTATGACACGCCAATGGCATAATATGTCATGATATGTCATGCTCAAGAATTGTACAATAACCACACGCTTTGAGGGGTGGTATGCAAAAATATGCAAAATTTTTTTTTGCACGGTTAAAGTATTGATTATAAAGGAGAAAAAGGCACTTTTGGGGCGTATGCAAAAATGCAAAAAAAATCAAGACCCCCCAAA
>Ga0224514_10000287_pt1 | contig 15150 bp, 13 predicted proteins | sample SF_May12_sed_USG_3_FD_169107 | JGI IMG/M metagenome (GOLD analysis project Ga0224514, IMG submission 169107) | Sediment microbial communities from San Francisco Bay, California, United States - SF_May12_sed_USGS_24 | ecosystem: Environmental > Aquatic > Marine > Sediment | place: USA... | reverse complement strand
AAAAATCTCATTAAGCGTGTTATAGGACGCCCGGTAAGGACATATAAAGACAATATTAAAAGGAATGAATTCAATAACATGATTAGAGATGAATATAATGAAAAAGCACTCGTGTTTGATCTTGCAAAAATAGAGGCAACCTATCCAGACGGGGAAATGCTAAAAATTACAAAAGAAGGAAACACATTTCCAAATATGGTACCTGCCTATACATATGATGGTGGTCATTTGAATGAAAATGGAAGAAAAAGGATTGCAGAACAGCTTTTAATTTATCTGGCTAATTTGCCTGAAAAAAAGAGCGATCAGTAAGGAAGATAGTGTAGATCTATCAAAGTGTAATATAAAATGTGATATACAAAATGATTTTTAGTTTCTGGTTTTCATTATTTATAATTTTTTATGCATATCTGGGTTATCCATTGACTCTTTGGGTTTTATCATATTTTTTTTATAAAGGGAGAAAAATATATGTAGAAGAAAAGTCAACATACCAGCCTAAGGTTTCTCTACTCATCTCGGCCTACAATGAAGAGGGGGTAATAGAGAACAAAATTAATAATTCCTTGAAATTGGATTATCCAAAAGAATTATTAGAGATTGTAGTGATATCAGATGGTTCAAACGACAAAACAAATGAGATAGTAGATAGGTTTAAGAACAGTGGTGTACTCCTGAGAAATTATGAAGGTCGTATTGGGAAAACAGCATGCTTGAATAAAGCAGTACCACTAGCAAATGGAGATATAATTGTATTTTCTGACGCAAACTCATTATATGATCAAAATTCAATAAAAAACCTGGTTAAACACTTTAGTGATGATGGAATCGGTTTTGTTACCGGCTACACAAAATACTCGAAAGCAGCAGGTTCCGATGTTGTAAAGCCAATCGGCATATACTCAACTATTGAGAAAATAACAAAAAAACTTGAAAGTAGAATCGGGTCCTGCGTGGGAGCAGATGGGGCAATATTTGCTATTCGAAAAAATATATATCAGCCGTTAAAAGATTGTGATATCAATGATTTTGTTATCCCTTTGAATATTGTCAACAGGGGTTACCGAGGCATAATTGAAGAAAATGCATTTTGTGTCGAAGGCACAGCAAAAGACTCTAGTGGAGAATTTAATCGTCAAGCAAGAATTACTAACCGAACAATTAGAGCTCTATTTAATAATTTAACAATGTTAAATCCACTGAAATTCGGTATATTTTCGCTCAAATTGATTTTCCATAAATTATTCAAGTATCTAGTTCCACTGTTTCTAATGCTGTTATTAATTACAAATTTATTTTTGATAAATGAAGAGATATTTTATGCAGTATTTTTTGTTATCCAAGTAGCATTATATCTTTTTTCATTTGTCGAATTTAAAGGAAATTATTTTAAAATATTGTCAAAGTTAACTGCATTCGCAAGAACCTTTTTAACTGTCAACGCAGCGATTTCACTTGGCTGGATCCAGTACTTTAAGGGTGAGACATACACAACTTGGAATACTGTTAGGTAAATGTATCTAAGTAAATGGTCTTTAAAAAATGAAATTGAAAAGAAATCTTCTTTATAGCGCTTACAGAGTGCTAAAGAAAATTCAATACATTGATAGGATGAATGAAAACAATCATATTGCCAACATTGTTACGTATCATCGTGTTAATAATTATGATGAGGAATCACTTACAGTACAAGTAGACGAATTTGACAGAATGATGCATCAAATATGTAGCAATTATAATGTCATATCACTGCATACGCTTATTGAACAAATAAAAAATAAAAGAGCTATAGAGCCAAAAACTGTTGTTATCACATTCGACGATGGATATAAAGATAATTATCAATATGCTGCTCCAATATTAGATAAATATCAGATCCCCGCGACATTCTTTATTGCTAGTGGTTACATTAATACAGACAAAGTCTTTGAATGGGATAGAAATTCGAAAGTAAGGCATCCAATGATGACATGGGATGAAGTGCGCGAGTTATCGCAGATGGGATTTGATATCGGTGCGCATACTATGAATCATATTAATCTGGGGAAAGCACCGATTAATATTGCAAGAAATGAAATAAAAGGTTCAAAAACTCATATAGAGAAGGAAATAAACAAACAGATAAAACTATTTGCATTTCCGTTTGGAAGAAAAGACTGTATAAGAGATGAAATTATAGAAGTTGTCAAAGAAGAAGGATTGGCTTGTTGTTGCTCTAATTATGGCGGCAAAGTAATAGATGATAATAATTTATATAATCTTTGTAGAATACCAACATATACGAACACCATTGAATTAACGATGGAGTTAGATAACTTCATGACATACTACGATGGAAAAATGAGTATTAACTTTAAAAAACAGTGAAATTGGATTTAACGATATTATTATACTAACGAGATATTTAAACAGTTAAAAGATTGACAATCATATTGTTTATATTATTGAAGCAATAATAAAATATTACTGTTATGAGAAAAAATACGTAATTTAAGGAATTGGTATAAATGTTAAATGGATTAATTCTTAAAATAAAGCGAAAAGAAAATACATTATATGTATTACTATATAAGCTCGGAAAGTTTATTTTGACATTTAATCTGCCACTCGTAAGAATTATTCATCTTCCACTCTATCATCTAAGTAATTTTATAAGGATAATTGTAAGAAGGATTATTCATGTCTTTTGGTCTATTCCACTATTTAAGGCAAGGTGTAGCATTGCTGGAAAGAATTTAAAATTACCAAATGGGATACCATTAATCATAGGGAGTCACCTGACAATCAATTTGGGAGATAATGTAACTATCGGCAGATCAACAATTGGCGCGAACAAAATATTCGATAGCCCCATATTAACTATAGGAAATAATTCATCAATAGGGTACGGAACCTTAATAAGTGTAGCTAAGGAAATAAATATTGGTAATAATTGTTTGATTGCAACGAATTGTATAATTATGGATAGTGATGATCATCCAATTAATCCAAAGAAGAGAAAAGCAGGAGAAGGAATAACTAAAGAAGATGTTAAACCAGTAAATATTGGAAACAATGTATGGGTAGGTAGTTATTGTACAATTTTAAAAGGAGTCACTATTGGTGATAATTCAATAATATCAGCTCATTCAGTTGTTACCAGGGATGTAATGGCAAATTCTATCTACGCAGGTAATCCTGCGCGGCCAACATTAAGAGATATTGATAAAGTGTAAATTGTTTGAATTATATACTTACTGACTCAAGTAACGATTTTGAATAAGACTAAAACAGCTCGATTATATCCTGAAAATACAAAAGTTCAGTTTTTCTTTTTGTTTTTGTTGTGGGTATTTTATTCTTTTAAACCAGAGTGGACTATACCAGGGTTTAAATTTATTGCGCCTGTTCAAACATTAATTCATTTAATTTTACTAGTCTATTGGGTTTTGTACTCTAAGAAACAAACCGATAATCAATTAACCAAGTACTTTTTCTTATTTGTTATTTTGATGATTATATCAAGTAGTTTAGCTCGAAATACAGGGCTGCCGAGAGAAATTATCATAAGTTTTTTACTTTTATTAATAATATACCTTGTGACAATCACATACGCGAATAATGGCAAAAGGACATTTTCATTATTTAGCGTCTTTTTACTTGGTAATCTCTTCATTGCTATTTTGGGTATTAAGGGTGGAGGATCAGCGCGCGGTGTAGCCATATTTGAAGATCAAAATGATCTAGCATTAGCGATGAATATAATATTTCCTATTACAATATTCTTGGGTATTGGTGAAAAAGAAAAAATCAAAAAGTTATTTTATTTTGCAATATCCGGGATATTTTTGACGACTATAGTCTTAAGTAACTCAAGAGGAGGATTTGTAGGACTCATTGCGGTGATGCTTTATATTTGGTTTAAGTTACCAATAAATAAAGTTAAGTCAACAATTATAGTTCTATTTATCGTAGTTGGATTAATGTTATTAGCGCCAAAATCATTTTGGTCTGAAATGAGTACAATACAACAAGGGACTCAAGGTGGTACAGCTAGTGCACGCATATATTATTGGAAAATAGCAATTAGGGAATTTGTCGATCATCCTATCATTGGTGTGGGTGTACGTAATTATGGTGCTTGGTTACCAGATTACGTAAAACCGGATGACACATTAAACGATGGAAGACCGATTCCAGGCATAACCAGAACTTGGGGCAGGGTAAGCCATTCATTATATTTTACATTATTAGCAGAATTAGGTGTTATTGGATTGATACTGTTTATCTTAATTTTATTTAATTTTTACAAGGAAGTAAGACCTATAACACAATTACAACTGCCAAAATATTATATACAAAATAATATATCAACTGATGAATACCTTTTAATTCAAAAGCTAGAAAAATGTCGAAGTCTGGGGTTAGGACTGATTGGTGGCATGATTGGTTTTCTCGTAAGTGGCGCTTTTCTATCAGTATTATACTACCCTCAATTCTGGATATTGTGCACCCTAGGTGTAACTTTGGGAAATTATAGTAGAAAAACTATAAAAGACGTTACAAAACATTCAGGAGAATATTCTAATGAATGAAAATAATATTACAAGAGATTCAACATTAAGTATTTATGGGAATGAAAACAATTCAGATAAAACGCTAGATCTGTCAATAGTAATTCCAGTATATAATGAAGAAAACAATATTGCGGTACTATATTCGAAGTTAAAGGAAGAGGCAGAAAAACTCAATAGAAGTTATGAAATTGTGTTCGTAAATGATGGAAGCATAGATGGTACCGAATCAGAATTAAAGAAATTGAAGGAAAAGGACCCAAATATTCGATGTATATTTTTTCGTAAAAATTTTCAAAAAGCAGCAGCTTATTCAGCAGGATTTCGATATTCATGTGGTGAAATAATAATAACAATGGACGGCGATTTACAGGATGATCCTGCTGAGATGATTAAATTTATTGAAAAAATAGAAGAAGGTTACGATTATGTATCTGGGTGGAAATATCAGGGAAAAGGAAATCCATATAGAGCATGGCCATCAAAATTTTTTAATTATATAGTAAAGAGGACAAATAAATTAACACTACATGATTTTAACTGCCCCTTTAAAGCGTTTAGAAGAGGGGTAATTGATCCATCTGAAGTATATGGTGAACTGTATCGATTTTTGCCCGTATTAGCAAGAAATAAAGGTTATAGAGTAGGTGAAGTAAAGGTAGAAAATCTGCCGAGAATACATGGCAAATCAAAATATGGTCTTGAAAGATTTCTTAGAGGATTCTTTGATTTGTTGACTATTCTATTCCTAACAAATTATTACAAAAGGCCTTTACACTTGTTTGGAACTGCTGGACTTGTATTATTGTTTTTTGGTTGTACTTCAATATTAATTTTATACGCTATGAAGTTGCTTTTTGGCATTTTGATATCAAATACTCCATTCTTTTTTGCATTGTCTGTTCTAAGTATAATACTGGGTTTGCAATTCTTTACTATAGGTCTTATGAGTGAATTGATGATTAATTTACATCGGAAACAAGAGGACCATTACGAGATAAAAGATATATTATAAGGTCAATTGGATTAGAAAATATTTTGAAAAATAGATTATTTATTTTAAAAATTATTTTAACGATAATTGTAGTTATATATCTGATTGATTCAATTGGATTAAAAAATACCTATAATACCTTAATTATAGGTAATATGGGCTACTTTATATTTGCTTGCATGTTAGCTCCATTGTTTATTTGCATAAAGACATTGAAGTGGCATTTAATGATACATAATGCAGGTGCAAAAGAGGACTTTTCAACAAGTTTTAATGCGATGTTATCTGGACTTGGTTTTGGTATTTTTACGCCAGCGAGGGCTGGTGAAATTATGCGCATAAAATACTATAAGAGTGTAGAAAAGATAACATTAGGTGGATTAGTAATAATTGATCGTATTATCGATATAATTACAATTTTATTATTGGGAATATATTTTGTCCTAGTTCAATTTGGAATTTTATCGGCGCTAAGCCTTCTTTTTATTTGTATTTTTTCTTTATTAATGCTTGGCCCACTAATGAATTCCTACAAACTTTTACCAAATAAATGGAAGTCAAAAAAATTATATGTGTTTCTGGAAAAAATAGGTTATGGATCTAATGTATTAAAACTAAAAAATTTCAGTGTTCTCGTCATAGTTTCAGTATTTAATTGGCTATTAATAACCTTGCAATTTTATTTCATTCTTAATATGTATTCTTCTTGTAATTATAGCGTCGCATTAGGTAGTTTGCCCGTTATTCAGTTAAGTAATTTAATACCGGTAACTATTGCCGGTATTGGCATTCGTGAATATTTATCTGTATTAGTTTTGCAACTTTATGATGTGCCTAACCAAATAGCCGCGATAAGTGCGTTTTTTCTTTTTATTATTGATATCTTTATTCCCGGAATAATAGGATTGCTGTTATTTGGTTTTAGACGTAACCATTAATTAGTATCACTAACAACTATTCAGCTCAACAGGGACAAATGTTATGAGTCAAGACCAATACAGATATACAAAATACCAGACATACAATCCAGTAGTAATTCACTTAATAAATGGCTTTTATCATAAAATCGGCCAAATCATGCAAGGATTAACTTATAAAAATCTTCTGGATGCGGGATGTGGTGACAGTGAAGCACTAATTAGGCTTTCGAATTTGTTACCGGATGATACCGTAGGCTTTGATTTAAATGAAGAACAAATCAGACGCTCCAGAATAAGGTTGCCAACAACAAGCTTTGAAAAACAAGATATTTATAATTTATCTTACCCTGATAACTCTTTTGAGATGGTTATCTGTTTTGAAGTAATGGAGCATTTAGAAAAGCCTTTAGATGCTTTAGAGGAACTTGCGCGAGTTTCATCAAAATATTTACTTTTATCAGTACCACATGAACCATACTTTATGCTTGGAAATCTATTAAGAGGGAAGAATATTTCACGACTTGGTAATGATATAGAACATATAAATCATTGGGGGAAAAGAAAATTCTGTAATTTCTTAACAAATAAAGTAGAGGTAAAGTCAATAGAGAAATCATTTCCCTGGTTGATTGCACTATGTGAAAAAAATAAAGCCTAAGATACCTCACAATTCTATAATCGTCATATTCTAATTTATTAGAACGCGATAGATGTGGCATCTAAATGATGGAAAGCTATGATAACTAAAATTAAAAACACACCATGTTATATAGAAAGCAGCTGGCATTTGAAACAATTTATTATTGTTTTGTGATTGTTGTGATACTGAAATATTACGACACACATAATTTAGAAAACCTGGTGAATATACTTAAGTTATAGAAACATCACGTGTAGCCACTGACAAATTAAATAACGAACGTCGATTTAAAAAGGAATCTTATGGAGAATATAAAGTGTAATATTTGCAATTCGGATCGTATAAAAAATTTCATGATGAAAGATAGATGGAATATCGTACGATGTGACGATTGTGGGCTTGTATTCTTAAAAAATATTCCTTCCGATGAAGAGTTGAAAAATATATACGATGATAGCTTTTTTAAAGATGGTCAAAAATCACCAATCGAAGGCTCAAATTACGAGGAAAACCCGACTTTTTACAATGCACAAAAAAGATTAGAAAAAATAAAAAAACTTGGACATGAAAAAGGTAATTTACTTGACATCGGATGTGCGACAGGAATATTTATGAAAGCGGCTTCATCTACCTATGATTGTACAGGGCTAGATATATCAAATGCCGCAACAGATTTCGCGATAAATGAAATGGGTCTTAACGCCAAATGTGGGACAATATTTAACCTTGATTTTGAAAGACAATATTTTGATGTTATTACGATGTGGGATGTTATAGAGCATGTTAGAGATCCCAGTAAATATATTGAAAAAGTAAGTCAAATATTAAGGCCTGGAGGCCTACTTGTGTTGTCAACAGGAAATATTGAATCATTAATGTTTAAAATCCAGAGAAAAAACTGGCACCTATTAATCCCACCATTTCATCTTTATTATTTTAATAAGACAAATATTACCAAATTATTGGAAAATCATGGTTTTGAAATAAAAAGACTTACCCATGACAGTCAATATACGAATATTGGTTATATAACAAATAAATTAAAAAGAATGCATGCAGGTAATAAACTACTGGACTTGGGCGATAAGATTGTAAGGACTTTTAAAATAGATAGATTAAATATAAATTTAAATTTGTTCGATGTGATGACAGTTTATGCCGTCAAAAAATAGATTTAACTAAAATTAAGAACATCTCTTTTTAGATGATTTAAAAGGTAATTTAGTGGAAAAGATAAAAAAAACATTATTCTTTATAAAGAATAATACTTATATAAAGCTGCTCATAATTATTTTAAGTATAGGGGCAATTTTACGATTCTATGGGCTGCATAACGCAGAAAATACTGATGAGTATAATGAAGTTATGGAGGCGCTACGCGTCGCTTCTGGAAGGTTCAATTATGAGCGTTGGATGAAAAAAGGCTTTCAGAATTTATTAGCAGTCGAGTTTGGAATATATTTTATTATTGGGTACCTTATCAACATCTTTTCAAGTCCAGTGGACTTTGCTGAAAAAGTGGTCAGAGATATGGAGCCATTGTTCCTGATTGGAAGATACACAGTTGCTTCAATGGGTGTTGCATCAATCGCATTAGTATATATGTTAGGTAAGCAGATTTATAATGCCCGAGTTGGATTGATAGCAGCACTCTTTTTATCAGTAGCTTCACTTCATGTCTGGACATCACACCTGGTTAATACAGATGTGCCCTTGACATTCTTTTTTTTACTGTCACTGTATTTTGTCGTCAAATTTTATTCATCTGGAAAATTAATTGATTATATAGTCGCTGCATTTTTTGGTGCAGTAACAATCAATATCAAGCTAACCGGAGTGGGTATAGGTTTTATCTTTATCGTAGCGCATATAATTAGATGCAATGATCAGCAAAGAAGTCTTATTAATTATATATTCTGTAAAGAAATATTGTATTCATTTATAGCTTTCATTATTGGGTTAATAATTAGTAATCCACCCATTGTTATCGGTTTAAAAGAATTTATACAATATAACTATGCAATTTATGCGAATGTATATGATGAAATACCTTATGCTATTGATGATAATGCATATTTTACTTATCTAGTTCTCCTCACAAAAGAATTCGGTATTCCATTATTTTTATTGTCTATCGCAAGTTTATCATACGCAATCTATAAAAGAGAAAGTTGGGATTATATTTTTATTATATATCTAATTGGTATATATCTTATTCTCTCAAGTACAACTTTTCTTGTACAAGATAGGTATTTAATGACTTTGATACCTATTTTATATTTGTTAAATGCGAGACTAATAGATTCGGTTATAAACAAAATAACACTATTGTCTAGACAAAAAATTATAAGTTTAACTATTGTTTGTGTTTTAGTTTTGTTAATTCCAGTAACTAATTCCATAGTATATGTAAGAACTTTGACAGATGAAAATACAAGCAAGGTATCTAAAAAATGGATTGAAAAGAATATACCGGCTGGAAGCAATATATTAATGGATGCAGGGCGTACAATTATAACAAGCGGTCCAAGATTGCATCAGTCAAGAGAAAAGTTAGAAGAGAAGTTAAACATTATAAGGAATTTAAAAGAAGGAGAAACGTACGACTCACCTATGGTGAAGATCGTTGATTCATATTCATCTATATATTTTGAATTATTATTAAAAAATATACCAGAGATAACTTATAACATCACATCAACAGAGTTAGGGCGTAAAATAGAAAGCATAGAATATTATAAAAATAATGGCTTTGATTATTTTATACATAATAAAGCACTGGAGTTCCGGATAAAAGATACATTATGGAGACAAAAATATCCAAAATCCGCAAAGTTTTACGACTCCATTGATGAGGAATTTGAATTAATAAAAATATTTCGTCCGTCAGAGACAAGAAGTGGCTCGACGATCGTAATTTATAAAATAAATTGAATTGAATAAACATTATATAAAAAATTTACCAACAATTTCACTGTTAAATACCAAAAGATTGATTTTTTATTATCCTATTTTAAATACTTATAATCTAATAAAAAAATATGTCATTCAGTCGCCCGCTTAAAAATTTAATAGCCGTCTTCGCAGGGCGAATTCTTAGCAAACTGTTTGGGCTAGTTACCGCAATGATTCTGGCAAGATATCTTGGGCCAGAAGATTACGGTAAATATGCATTTATAATTACCTTTGCATTTATTTTTACTGTAATTTCGGATTTTGGCCTGAATGACCTATTCGTTAGAGATATCGCCAAAAATCGTGAAGTAGTCTCAAAATATTTTGCGTTTGGATTAATTGTAAAACCTGTTATTAGTATTGCAGGAATTATCAGTTTGATAATTTCAGTATACCTTATGGGGTATTCGCAAGAGATAATATTAAGTACGATTGTTTATTCTATACATATCATATTTGTAACTCTTACAAATAGCATTGCGTCTATTTTTAGAGCATATGAAAAAATGGAATTTGCATCTTTAATTTCTTTAATTGGTGCAATGGTAGGGTTAGTATTTATATCTATCTTGGTATATTACGAAGGAACTTTGCTTCAAGTCATTTTGGTAAAAGTTATTGCTTTCTTCATCGGGTTCCTGATTGGGTTGATTCTATTATTAAAGTATATTGCAAAGCCTGATTTTTCAATTGATTTCGTTTTTATAAAAATTCATTTATTAAAAGCATTACCTTTCTTAACAATAGGGCTTATACATGCTTTATATTTTAATATAGACATTATAATGTTATCTAAAATGCAAGGAGACATATATGTTGGATGGTATACACCAGCAGCAATGGATTTGTTCTTTGGCATACTTATAATACCAGCTACTGTAACAACAGTAATTTATCCTATGTTTTCTCGACATTATAGTGAATCAATAGTTAAGTTACGAAATTCACTAAACTTTACATTAAAGGTATTAATATTATTAGCTGTTCCAATATGTGTAGGAACATATATATTAGCATCTCAAATTATCATTCTGATATTCGGCGAACAGTATACGGAGTCAATTATAGTTTTACAGATTATTGCACTTGCAATTCTATTTGCATTTATTCAAGAACCATTTGGTTATGGGTTAGCAGCAGTTGGTAAAGAAAAAGTGCTTATGTGGTTAAATATTCTATCCTTGGGAATAAATGTAATATTAAATTTAATTTTAATACCGATATTAGCGCACATTGGGGCCGCAATAACAACAGTAGCATGCATTTTCATATTTTTACTATTAGACTATTATTATTTAAATAAAGTGGTTAAAGGGATAGTCATTGCAAAGAATCTATACAAGCCACTGATTGCCACCGCAATTATGGGTCTAGTTGTCTATAGTCTGAAACAATATAACTTGTTTTTTATTATATTATCAGGGGCTATAGTATATTTAATAGCTCTTTATTTATTAAAAATATTTGACCCAGATGAAATGAAAATATTAAAAAGAATGTTTAAACAATAATCTAACTAGCAAGATCTTTAATAAAATACTAAAACATTCATACATATAATGTATGTGAACATTAAAAGAGTTAAAGATACAAAATAATAACAATGGAAAGAGTATTACATTTGATAGATAGTGCAGGGATGTATGGAGCAGAAAAAGTAGTGTTAACATTGCTTGAGGAGCTGAAATTCTCAAAATTTCCTGGAACCCTTGGCTGTATAAGAGAATCAGTAAATGACGTACCAAAAATAGCAGAAGAAGCAATAAATCATGATATTCAAGTAGTATTTTTTACCATGAAAAGAGGTTTTAATCTTTTCGGAATATATAAAATATACAAATATATTATGGCAAATAACATTAAACTAGTTCATTCACATGGTTATAAACCAAATATATTTTTAGGATTATTTCCTAAGAGAAAAATTAAAAAAATTACAACAGTACATGGATGGTCAAAAAACACTGCAGGGTTGAAAACAACTATTTATGAATATCTTGATTCATTATCAATAAAAAGAATGAACGCAGTAATTGCGGTATCTAGAGCCGTTATAAATGACTTATCAACAAGAAAAATAAATAATAATAAAATATATTTAATATATAATGGAATAAATACTGCCTCATATAAGATAAAATACGATATACGACAAGCACGAAAAAAATATGATCTTGAAAGTGATGATTATGTTTTAGGGTCCGTTGGACGTTTGACAAAGGTTAAAGGACATGATTATCTAATTGAAGCTGTGCCAGCTATTCTAAAAGAAATTAAAAATTGCAAAGTTATTATAGCTGGAGACGGCCCATTAAAAGAACAATTAACAAAATTAATTTATAAGTACAATCTTTCAAATAATATAAAATTAATAGGATATTCTGATAATGTTAAAGAAATACTTGCAGTAATTGATTTATTTATTTTGCCTTCACTGTCGGAAGGATTACCCATCTCGCTTCTTGAGGCTATGGCGTCCGGAAAACCGTCAATAGCTAGTGGAGTTGGCGGTATAACAGAAGTAATATTGGATAATGTAGGTGGAATAGTAATTCCTCCACATAACTCTGAGTCTATAAATGATGCAGTTATAAAGCTCTATAGAGATGAACAACATTATAAAAAATTAAAAGAGGAAGGAATAAAAGTTGTAGAAGAAAAATTCTCCACTAATAAAATGGTTGAACAATATATCAATATTTACTCTAATCTTTCAAATGAATAATAAAGTCAAACTTGTAGGATTAACTCTTGGTGACCCATTTAGCAAGACAAGTCGCTCGGGGGTTAACTATAATGTTTTTTCAAGATTCTCGGAGAGATGTGAATTAATAAATGTATTTGATTTAGACCTTAAAGGGTTAAACAAAATAATATTAGCTTTAACCAATTTCTCAGTTGATAGAAGAAGATGGGGTAATAAAATTCATCAAAATCCGCGTGCTTTCAATATCAGAACACAAATGGCACAAGAAAAAATTAATAATATCTCATCGCAAATTGATTTGGTATACCAAGATGGCGCAATGTTTATGCCTGGATTTAATACTAAAATACCATTCATAACTTATATCGACAATAATGTCATCTTATCAAGTAAAGGTGGAAAATATGCTCATGGTATGCATTACAAGGGTAAAAGACTAAATACAACGATTGAACAGGAAAAAAATGTATATGATAAGGCTGCAATGATATTTACTATGAGTGACTGGCTTAAAAGGTCGCTTATCAAAGACTTTGATATATCGGAAAATAAAATAAAAACTGTCTATGCAGGCACAAATATTAGATTAAATAAATTTCAAAAATATTATGATGGAAAAACTATTGTATTTATTGGAAAAAACTTTGAACGTAAAGGTGGAAAAGTATTATTAGAAGCATTTAAATATGTAAAGAAAGAAATACCAGAATCAAGATTGATAGTAATCGGATCTAATATAAGAATTGATCAAGATGGCGTTCAAGTGAAAGGAATCATTAATGATAAAGATAAAATTACAAGTTATTTATCACAGGCATCAGTGTTTGCGCTCCCATCCTTCTTCGAACCATTTGGCATTGTTTTCGCAGAAGCATTTGCATTAAAAACACCGTGTATTGGGACAAACATATGTGCGATGCCAGAAATAATTGAAGATGGTAAAGGTGGATTTTTAGTTGAACCAAGTGATTCGAGAAATTTAGCTGATAAATTAATAATGATTTTAAGTGATGTAAAACTCGCGGAAGAAATGGGGAATTATGGGTATCAAAAAGCCCAAAATATATTCAATTGGGATGTTGTTGTAGATAAAATACTTAGTTATTCTTCGGATATAATATAAACGCTTATCTGAATAATACATAATTGTTTATATATAATGAGATATTTTATAAAAAAAATTATTTTATTACTTTTATATTATTCATTTCGGGATAGACAACATAATGGTCTTCTAGTTTTAACCTATCATAGAATATCTGACACTTCAGATTATGAGGATTCCTTAAAAGTCTCTAAAAATATATTTGAAAAACAAATACAATATTTAAAAAATAATTATACGATTCTTTCAGGAGAAGAATTGTCAGATATTATAAGAAATAAAAAACCTTTCCCAGACAATTCTTGCTTAATTACGTTCGATGATGGATGGAGAGATAATTACACGAATGCATATCCGATACTTAAAAAATATAAAATACCTGCAATCATATTTATAAGTACTGACTTTATTAGTACATATAATATATTTTGGCATGAGCAACTGCAAGAGTTGCTAAAGAACATACCGGCTAATACAATTAATAAAGAATTAGATAAATTATTATCAGATTGGCCTGGCGATATAAGAAAATTAATAAGTGAAGCATTGAAACAACCAAACTCCAAACGCCAGTTAAAAATTAGTGAATTAATATCAACATTAAAATTGGTTGACCCTGAAAAAATAGACGAACTAATTATTAAACTATCAAAAATATATAATCAAAAATTAATTGATGAGTCTTTAATGTTGTCATGGAATGAAATAAATGAAATGTCGCAAAATAATATATGTTTTGGGTCGCATACAAAAAGCCATGCCATACTAACACAAGTATCACATAATTCAGTTATAAAAGAGTTAAAAGAATCAAAAGATATAATTGAGAATAAATTAGGTAAGCAAGTTCATTATCTTTCATACCCAAATGGCAATTATAATAAAGATATACTTAATGTAGCAAAAAAAAATGGTTATCTAGCAGGATTTACTTGTAAAACTGGTTTAAACATTACTTTTGAATCATCATTAGAGTTAAAAAGAAAGCATATTCGGGAAGATCAGTCACTAGGAATTAATCGAGGATTTTCTGACCTTTTCTTTAGAATCGATCTTGCTGACGTTAGAAGGTACATATGATTGTAAATACGATTTATTTATATATTCGCACATAAATACCATCTTGGATAAATATTACATTTGTCTATACATTTTAAATGTTTTAGTAACATTAAATCTCCTATTAACTATAACGAAATAACACCTGATGTGAATTGATTTACTTTGATTATGCATAATTGTTCTGTGTTGGATAATAAGTAGGTCTTGTCTCGGA
>Ga0224514_10000286_pt1 | contig 15155 bp, 23 predicted proteins | sample SF_May12_sed_USG_3_FD_169107 | JGI IMG/M metagenome (GOLD analysis project Ga0224514, IMG submission 169107) | Sediment microbial communities from San Francisco Bay, California, United States - SF_May12_sed_USGS_24 | ecosystem: Environmental > Aquatic > Marine > Sediment | place: USA... | reverse complement strand
CTCCAAATCGCAATGTGCGGGTGCTCGGAGGTGCGAGGGGTTGAAAATAGGTTGACTTGGATGGTTGAGTATACTAAGATTGGAAAATGGGAGGAATAGAAAAAACAGCGAATTTGCTTTCACAATCAGCGTTTGCGAAGCTTTGCAAGGTTAGTGCAGAGGCTATCAGGAAGGCTTGTGCCGCCGGGAAAATAAATATCGTTGGAGAGGGGAGGAATAAAAAAATTGATTTGGATGGCTTGAATACGATCAGCTATCTGCATGATAAAAATTCACAACGCAATAAACCTAAAATCAAAGAAACCGTGGTATCTCCTCACAATGTCGAAAATTCCGCCAGGAAGATTGATGATGATTCGCGATCTGGATCAGTCGGCAATGTAGTTAATCTGATTGATGATGATACTGATTATCGAGATATTTCAGCATCTGATATTAAAAAACTGAAGGATTTAGAATCTGCAAAAAGATCAGCACAGGAACGAATGAAGATCCGTGGTGAGTTAATCGATAGAAAGCTTGTACGGATAGTTCTTGGCAGAATTTATACAATCGAAGTTAACGAGATTAAAGTTATAGCAGACAAGGCCCCTCCAAAAATCGCCGCTCTTTTCGAAGATGAATCCCCTGAAAAAATATTAGCGGTTAGTCAACTCTTATCAAGCGATTTCGCGAAATGTTTTGAGCATATTAAACATGTCGTGGATAAATTTATTACTGATATAGACGATCCGAAAGGGATTACGCACTATGTATCATAGTGATTTCGATTTCCTAAGAATTGAAAATTCCAAAAGACCAACTTCTCTCCCTCTTGAAAAAATTTCGTATTATGCTGAACAAAAGAGAATTCTACCGCCAGGGACCCCTTTTCCTGGATTATGGAACAATGAACATACTCCCTATGGCATAGAGATCATGGACAATATGAGTCCATGGAGTCCTATCCAACATACGGTCGTAATGAAAGGGCCGCAACTTGGGTTTACTGCCATTGCTGAAAATATTTTATGCTACTGGATGGATGAAAGCCCGGCGCCCATAATATTTATGTCAGCGACTGATGATCTGCTTGATGAATGGACATCGAAACGACTCGAGCCCGCGATCGATTCGTGTGGTTTCAGGGAAAAGATTTTCGCCCAGACGGAAAATACTAAAACGAGAAGAACCGGTGATAAAACAATGAGCAAGGATTTTATCGGCGGTTTTTTAATTATGTCGTCAGCACAATCTGCAGCAAAAATGCGTTCTAACTCCGTACGCATATTGATTAGAGATGAAGTTGACGGAGCGCCGGCAGAACTCAGAACGGGAGAGGGCAACTGGCTCGATGTTTCGTTTGCAAGGACTGATGCCTGGGATGCGCGGAAAAAAATCTTTGATTTTTCGACACCAACGACTTACCAGCGATCTGCAATAAATCCGGCTTATGAGTCCGGCGATAAACGCAGGTATTTTATCCCTTGTCCTATCTGCGGTAAAAAACAAACACTTGAAATGGGCTCTCAGGATTCGACATTCGGGCTTAAGGGTGATTACACGGCGGGGATACTGACAGAGGCATATTACATCTGTGATTATTGCCATGAAGCTTTTTTCAATCACCACAAAACCGAATTTTTGTTAAAGGGTCATTGGGAACCTACCGCTGTGAGTTCAGACCCGTTGATGAGATCCTATCAAATCGGCTCGCTTTATTCACCTGTGGGAATGTTATCCTGGAAAGATGCCGTCAAAAGATTCGATAAAGGGAGCAAAGATCCAAACAAGGCCCAGGCGGCAAGAAATCTGGTTCTCGGATTGCCCTTTAAAGAAACCGGAAGTCGCCCCAAATTCGAAAAAGTCATGGAGTTACGAGGTGATTATGAAGAAGGTACAATCCCAAAGGGTGTGCTTTATCTCACTGCCATGATTGACGTACAAATGGGAAGCAAAAAAGACGCGAATAATCCTCCACGACTCGAAATGGAAGTTTTGGGCGTCGGGTCTGGATATAGAACGTGGTCGATATTGTATGCCAGATTTGAAGGTGAGGTGACAGACGCTTTTGATGGGGCCTGGGAAAATTTAAACAAGTGGGCAAATGACGGGGGTTTGAATTTTCGAAGGGATGACGGTTTCGAATTCGATGTGAAAATAATTTTTGTTGATTGCGGATTGGGCATCAGTGATTATTTGCATGCCGTTTACGCATTTTGTGAACGCTGGAATAATACCTATCCATCCAAAGGTTTTGGTTTGATACAAAACAGAAAGGGAGAAAAAAAGGAAAATTCATCGGCCGGAAATATCAGGCGATATCGGGCAACGACAGTAAAATCATCAGGCAGTCAGATCATCTATGAAATCTCGACGCGGCTTTACAAAACGCGCATCTATAGGCATCTACAAACAGAACGTCAATTGACGGAACCACAAAAACCCGGGTTTTGCAATTTTCCGTCGGATAGATTTGAAGCATATTTTAAAATGTTGACGTCCGAAGAGAAGCTTTCAGATGGGTCATATGAAGCTGGCGGTAGGAGAAATGAAGCACTTGATTGCCGTGTCGGCTCTGTTTGTGCTGCAGATGTTTATCTTGATGCATTGGTTGAGGAAGAAAAGTTGATGGCGAAGCAATTGGGCGCTAATGCTGTGGAATTAGCGGCTATAAATAAAAAATGGATTATCACAAAACTTGAAAAATTAACGGCTTACAATTTACAGAGTGAATTAAATATTTGACATGCTCTTTTTTTTATTTTAATATTTCTGTAAACTTAATCTCAAAATGAAAGGAGTCTTATGAAAAATTCTAGAAGCAAAAGCATATTCGTACCACTTTTACTGTCATTGTTCTTTCTTGTGGCGTCACCATCCTGGGGTGAGCCTCCCGGCAAAATTGCGCAGGATATGACGATTTCCAATGCAGATATTTTGGAAAAGGAAATCGTTTGCAATGTCTTTGCAGACAATTTTGAAATGGTTTATCTGTATGATTCCCCAGGTGGATTCTTTGTAAAGAATGGGGAAATTTTAAAATTAACCTCCCTCACAGATGAAATAAAAGGAAAAACTTATAATACATCAGGTAAAATCCGGCCACCTGATCTATCTGCAGGAAAGAATCTAAATAATAACGTTATTACAAAAGAAATCGACTATGCTTTTAAACCTCAACGGAATGAAATCTTACTCTGTTAACTTCAATGCTGCGGCAATAATCCAGGAGGGCGGCATCTGCCCGCCCTCCTTTTTAAATATTTAACAGAAACCAATCAATGACATGTCTCTCATCTATAGTCAGGGCCGAAAAACAAGCCGAAATCGATAGGCTCGAAGCAAGACTCATCAGTCTAGAAGCAGCTCTCGATGGTGTTTTGGCCGGCGGCGGAATTTCTTCATACCGTTTTGACTCAGGTGAGGGTTCTCAACAGGTAAAATATTCAAGTACTACCGAATTAATCGAAGCTATCAATTTTACTCAATCCAGAATTAACAGACTAAAATCGGAATTACGGGGCACTGCAGTTTTCACGGGAAATTTAAGACGGCGGAGATAATGGCAGATAAGAAAAAGAAAAAAAAGAATGACTTTATAATAAACGAAATTACCTACAGGGTTTTTGGAATCCCTGTATTTAGCATAATCAGAACCGTTGATGAAGATCTTCTTTATAAAAAAATGGAGAACAGATTCGAGAATGCTATGTCAAGGGCGATAGATAAAAAATTATCGGGAATTAATAATGCTTGATAATCTGGCCTCAAAAATAGTCGATGTTGCCACGCGGCCTGTCGTGATAAATAATAGGCCGCAAAAAGGGGCTTATCATTCCGGCTATATTAATTCATCCAGGGGATCGGACGGTTCTAAATATCCCGGGGGTATATCGGGCTCCGGTAGTGGTATTGTATTTAATCACACTGTTTTGCGTCGTAATGGCAGAGTTGCTTATCACCAGACATCGCAGGCCCATGCTCTCGTCACACGCATGGCTGATACCGTTGCCGATGTGGGGCTGCGATGGGAGCCCACGCCTAATGTCCAGATTTTAGGAATCACGCCTGAAGAAGGGGAAGCCTGGGCCAGAAATGCAAAACCGCGCTTTGACTCATGGGCTAAAAGCAAGAAACAACACCGTTCCGGAACAATGACCTGGTATCAATCACAGCGCTTATATCAAGTATTCCAACATCGGGATAATGATATTTTTACGCGTCTTTATTATTCATCCGATAAAAATCTATTGAATCCTCTTCAATTCGAATCAATCGATCCGGACCAGATCAGGGGCGATGCTTTTACATCAACATCTGGTTTTCAGAGCTTCCATGACGGTATTTTACGAGATAGCCAGGGTCGCGAAAAAGCTTATCAAGTATGGATAAAAAACTCTGACGGTCAGTTTGAAGCTAAAACGATAAATGCCGACAGTTCGAATGGCTCGCGGCTTTTAATGCTTCATGGTTTCATGCCCGAATATGCCTTTCAGGGCCGTGGTCTTTCGAGGCTTGGAAATGATATCCAGGAGTTTCAAAAACTGACTGATTTAACTCTGGCTGAAATCCAAAAAGCAATTTTGCAGTCAAGTATATGGGGTTTTGTCAAGCCATCGGATAAAGAAGACGCCCATAATGTTTTCCAGGGGATGCTTACAAAGGGTGGGGCAGGGCCCGCGGCTGAACAGTTCGGAGCTGCTGCCGGGACAGAAGAGACCGGATGTGCTGACGATAATTTAGCCCCTTTACAGTGCTACGATATTCCCGAAGCAACATTTGACAAACCGGGTTTGTTTTTAACAAATCTTCCTGCCGGTCAGAGTATTGAAATGGTGAAAAACACGGCGCCCTCTTCTGAGTTTGACCGTTTTGTTGATTCATTTACATCGTATATCGCCAGTTCCAAAGGCATGCCCATCGAAGTTTTATTAATGAAGTTCGGGCAAAACTTTTCGGCCAGTCGTGGCGCCTTGCTGCTTTTCTGGCGAGTTGCGCAAATCTGGCGAGATGAAATGGCAGCGGATTATCTGAATCCCGTTGTTGAAATGTGGATGAGCGAGGAGATAGCTGCCGGGCGTATCTCTGCGCCGGGCTGGAGTGATCCGAGATTAAGAGCGGCATGGTTAAATAGTATGTGGGTTGGGCCTCCGGCGCCGGATATAGACCCCGGCAAAACGAGCAAAGCTCGTCTTAATAATATCGAGGCAGGTGTAACGACGATCAGTAAAGAGTCACGGAATCATAACGGGTCAGATGGCGATGCTAATAAAGCAACATTGAATCGCGAGCTTGATGGAATGGCAATCCCGCCATGGAGCAAGTCTTATGCAGGTAATAATCCTGTTGATAATGAGGGATTGCGAGAAGCAATCAGAGAAGCTATTACTGAAATGAAAGAGGAGGAAGAAGAAGAATGAGAATAAGAATAATAGCGTTGGTGGTGTTTTTATTTGTAATATTGTGGGCTGAATTGGGATCGGCAGCGTTGAATCAAAATTTTGTGCTTTTTAATAACGCCTCGTCATTAGGCCCAAGAGCTCCACAGATAGTAGCCCAGGCTTATGCCTTGTGGGTTTGTGATGTTACAATTACAGGCGGCCCGACAAATGTTAAAGTGCGTGTAGAAGGAAATGCCGGCGCCTCTATATTTGATCCCACAGGAATGGCAGAAGTGACTCTTGTAGGTCCGCAAATTGCTGCAGGCATAGCAACTATCGAAATAGCAAACCATAGAGTTAAAAAAATCCGGGGTAATTTGATAACATTGACAGGAGGCACGTCACCGACGGTCTCCCTGAATTGTGTGGGAGGTGATTAATGAAATCTTTTCTATCGGTTTTACTCCTCACTTTTGTATTGTCTGTCAATAGCCATGCATATGAAGTTTTTGGCGTTGATGGTATAAACGAACTTCATTCTAGTACGGGAGTTTGTGTTAATGGGCTCGGAGAAGATAGTTGCAGTATTTCGGTGAGTGCTGCTGATAATACAAAAATCGATGTTGAACATTGCTGTTTTTATGTTGAGGGGAAAAAATATTCTTTTGCGGCAATCACATCTTTTTCCCCTCAGTTCGATACTGGCAAAAGCAGGACATTTGTGGGCGTCACTATGAATGGCTATACATCGCAATCATCGAGGTGGACGGTTACACAAAAGCTGACGACAGTACCTTTGGCAAGATTGCAAAAAGGCCCTGGCTCAGCGATTACACTAATTAGAGATGATCGATATAAACTGAAAAAAAGGGAACATAATGACAGACTCTGGCGCGAGGAGGTTTTGGGCGCCCAATATGTCTCCGGTGGTGATATTTTTGCTAATTCGACGAGCGGGCTAATATTGGGTCAAAATGCTGGTGTAATGTATGATCGTCTTGGAAACCGGCATATATTACAAGCGTTTGAAAATCAAACAGCTATATTCCTGCATCTTTCGTCTAATGAAACCGACTGGGTTGGGCAAAAGAAACCATTAAGTGTTGATCTTTTAAATTATAATCCGGCAGGCTCCAGCCTAGTTCCCATGCTGGATAACAATAAATTCAAAGTGGATACCATACTTAAATCTCCCCGGCAATCGGGCAGATTGTTTCTAGTTTATGGCAATGTGGAATATTTAACAGCTGCTGAAGCAATTTCCGGCGCTTCTGAGCGATACGGCCTTTTTCTCAATCATGGATCGTCCGATCTGGTTCCCGTCGCCTTGATTGTACAGCAAAGAAATGTAACGGATGTAAATACTATCATTGATCGACGGCCTTGTTTTGTTTGCTAATCCATAATTAATGCAAATTAAGTAAATGCAAATTAAAACTAATATAATTGATTCATTTTTGAACGTCTCTTTGCCCACAGAAAATTACGGCATAACTCCATTTCGCGAATTGCAATATATTAGTCCAACTCAAATTAATATCGGTATAATAAAAGCAGATTTATCGGCTCTGAAAGGCACTGTGATTAGTGCGCGATTTGGCATACATATCAGTGGTGTTTTTGACGGACCTGCAACACTCGAGTGGTATGAGATTTTAAGAGATTGGGAGGTTGGAACTAAAAATGGTGAATCTGAAATTGGCGCAGTTTGTGGTCAATCATCAAAATTAGGCTCGACAGATTGGACTGTCGTTGGTGCGCGTGGTGATGGAACAGATAGAAATCCGATTCCAGACGGCAGTGCGCTATTTCCTCTTGTGGAAACAGAAGATTATTCAATACCGGTTTCAACTCCATTGGTTCAAAAGTGGATTGATAATCCCTTAACAAATAATGGATTATTGTTAATTCCAAAAGAAATACCTGGATTATCAGTTGCAATAATGCATGCAAGTGAAACAACTACTGGAAAGACTCCCTTTTTTTTAATGGATTTTATACCGGATAAAATTGAAAAAAAATTAAGTATTAAGCAAATAACATTGAATAGAAAATTAAAATTAACAACATAGGCAATATAATGGAATATGCATATCTTTCAAATGATAATAATATAGGAGTGCAATTTCTTATAAATGAAGTTCCCGAAGATATTTCTGAAGCCACCAAGATTTCTATAGAATTTTTTTCAAAAGAAAGCGATAGAATCAGAGGAGTTGATCCGGTTGCAGAATTTAATACTACAGATAATCCGACATTATTTGATCTTAGTGGATTAATAATTGGTCAGGTAGTATTTAAACCAGGTCCAAGCGACTTGGGTTTGAATGTGGGAACATATTATACCCGATGGCTTATTTATGACATTATGTATGCAGATGGTTTCATTTGGGGTAATGATCTTATTAAATATATCGTATCAAGATAATGGATAAAGATCAGTTAAAAGAGACCATGGAAGAAGTGATGGAGGAATCGAGAAGAAAATTCTGGGTTGATCCTGAAACGCATTTTCTGCATCACAACAGGATTGATGGTTGGATTAAAACGTTGGGATTGGTTAATAAAAGTATTCTCGTTTCTTTTTTGACCGGTCTCGTTGCCGGTTTAATCAGTATATTCTGGTTGGGTTTTGTGGCATATATGAAATTAAAGGGGCATAATTGATGTTAAGGCAAATTACGGATCTGGTGGGGCCGGCACAGGGGGCTTATCACGCTGCAAAAAAGGAGTGCCAGGAGTCAGGACTCGTTATCGTTGAGACTTGTATTAAACGGAGTCCTTTAGAGCATATAGCTCTTTACGCTCAAGGACGCAGGCCTTATAATGAAGTTTGCAGATTAAGAACATCAGCGGGGCTCTGGCTTATCGATGCATTTACGGCTAACAGGAAAGTTTCCTGGACTTTCCAGAGTAAGCATATTGCTGAATACTGTTTTCCGAAAAACCATAAATATTACGGAAAAGTACTGGCAGTCGATTTTTGCATCAAACACCATGCAGATAGACGGCCCCGTCAAAATTGGAATATTAAACTGACAGTCAATGACGATGAAGTGCATGATTATAACAAGGCTGGAGAAATATTTGAAAAATATGGGTTTATTTGGGGTGGAAAGCTCGAAATACCGGACAGGTTGCATATTGAGTGGTCTGTGAATAAATTATGAGGTAATTATGGATATATGGCAGTTTCTCGATGGCAAAAAAACGGTTATAGCGGCAATACTCAAGGCCAGTGCAGACATATTAACATCTGTCGGACAGCCCGAAATAGCAACGTTGGTTGATAATATCGGTAATGCCTTGTTGGTATTCGGATTGACGCACAAAGGGGTTAAGGTTGTTAACAAATAAAAAAGAAAAGGGGTTAAAAATGAATTATCTGATAACGGTTCTTTTAGTGTTTTTAATGATTAATCTTTCTGCATGCAGTCTTTTTAATGATCTTCCATCGGTTGAGGACGTCCAAAAAACGGTCAAACAAGTTGAGGCGAATTTGACGATTGCCGATTTCGCCAATGGGCAGCTTTTTTCAGCCGGCATTATTGATGCAGAACAAAGTGAAGAGAACGAAAAAGCGATTGACAGGATAAGAGGTAATTTAAAAGGCGTTAAAATGCTCCTGTCGCTTCAAAAAGAAACGGAAGCTAATAATATATTGGAAGAAATACAAAGAGAACTGGATGATCTGAATAGTGCCTCCTCCCGGCAATAGCCGGGTCTCCTTTATCTGCTTCCACCTCCCGACGGGTGGTGGAAGCAGACTTTTTAAATTAAATCGTTTATTTGTTGCATGGCATATATACAATAGGTGAGATGTGTGGATAAGTGGATAAGTGTTGATGATAGAAACGGACGCAGACATATTGGTGATGCCATATATTTTAGCGGTGATGTTTGCTGGGCTGCGGTGTCTATAGAATCCCGTAAACTCTGGAATCATAGCAAAGAATATTACATTGATTGTGGCAATGATTGGGATAGATGGGAAGGGCAGGGCCCTTGCCGATTTTATCAGGTTACGCATTGGATGGAATTACCAGGTAGTCCAGCGCATTGTCAACCTAATAAAGGAGTTGCATAATTACTTTTGTATAAAATCAAGGAGTGACCAATGTTTTTAGACTTTTTACTAAGGCCAATACTTGACAAAAATACCTTAATTGGTGGAGCAGTTGATACATATTGTGAAACGAAGGATAGACAACGCCATAGCGAGTTTCTTTCTCGCATTGAAGAAGTGAAATTGAGGCGAAGAGAGACTGAGGCTTTAGAGCGTATAGATTCGGCATTGAAGGAGATATAATGGGATGGTCATTGAAAACGCTTCCTGGGCCTGAATGGTATTCATAGTGTAAAATATGAGAATATGAGGTTAATGGAAATGCATACAATTATCGTGGCTGGATTAGTAAGGAGCGGTCTTACAGTAACTATGCAAATGTTAAATGCCGGGGGTTATAAATGCGCTGGAGAATATCCGGCATTTGAACCATATCCAACTGGAGATATCCCCTGGCTGAAATGCGGAGGTAAAGCTGTTAAACTTGTGGATTCTCATTTGCATTTTCCACCATCGGGTGATTATCGAATTATTCGTTTGAACAGAGATTTAACAGAACAGGCAAAGAGCTTTAATAAATTCATGAATGCTTTCGGAATATCAAATCTATCAATTTCAAAATTAATTGATTCTTTCAAGCGGGATTATGAAATTATCGATAAATGGGCGAAACAATATCCTGTTTTATCCTTGAGTTTTGAAGAGATCATTAAGGATTCTAAAAAAGAAGCAAAAAAGATATCTTCCTTTGTTGGTATTTCTATGGATATCAAAAAAATGTCTCAGTGTGTAATTAATAGAGATTCTGATTGTCATGAAGAATTGCTTGAATTGCAAATGAATTGATATTCAGCACATTAATAAAATCTTGCAATAATGAAAAAAAGGATATATGATGTCGGTTAAGGTAAATAAAAATGTTCTCATTGTTATTATAAAATCAATGAACGGCATTATAGAGGCCCTTAAGGGGATAAAAAGACAACTTCAGAAATTATTAGAAGATTAAATTTAGTCTAAACCTCTTGCAAAATGAGGACAAAGGCGAGCGACGGGAAACCGTGCTCGCCTTTTTGCGTTTAAATCGATATGAGGATTGAATATGCTTAACGGCGAATATTTATTAGTGAAAAAGGGCTTTCTTGTTGAATATGCAATGAAGCGATTTAATGCCCGTAAGAATCCCGATTCCGAGGAATACAGGGATTTTTCCGCAAATCGTTTTGAACAGGCCCTGGCGTATGCCCGCAATATCTACAGTTTCGACGGCGTTAATGCAACGATCAGGATTGAAGGACCAATGAGTGTGGATGGTCCCGACATTTGCGATCTTTTTTGCGGTCTCGGTGGTTGCTCTTATATTGATATATTTGATGCCGCTGAAAAAGCTGCGGTCGATGTTAACCCGGACATAGGTGAAGTCATTATAAAGATGAATACGCCAGGTGGAACTGTCAATGGTTGCGATACTGCCTTTCAGGCGTTATGGAAGCTGAGTGAGACTCATCAAATAGTTGTCTGGAATACGGGGCTCATCGCTTCGGCCGGTCAATGGCTGGCATCGGCAGCACATAAAATTATAGCTAAAACGCCTGTGGCTTTTCAGGGTTCCATCGGTGTTGTTCTTAATTTCTTTGATTACTCGGGTATGCTTGAAGATTTTGGCATAGAGGAAATCACTATTACCAATTTCGAAAGCCCCGATAAATGGCCTGATCTAAAAACAGAAAAAGGTAAAGACGTCGTTATTGAAGAACTCAATGCAATTTATGATGTTTTCAGGCGAAGAGTGATACAGGGCCGTGACCGGGCGTTGGGCAGTGGAAAAGTGACGGCCGAAACAATAGACGGTTTGAGGGGTCGTGTTCTTATTGCCGAAAAAGCTATGGAGATAGGTCTAACTGATATCATCGAGGATAGTTCAACGCAGGGCTCCGGGGATGGAGTTAGTACTCTTGATGCAGACGGGCCTGAAGTGCAGGCGAATATCGATAAATACAATTCAATAATTCAAAGGGAGGATGAAGAGAATGAAAATGAAGGTACAGAAAGGGGAAATAATATGGATTTAACGAAATTACTGGAAGATAATCCGAAAGCAAAAGCTCAGTATGTCGATGCAATTGCAACGGCACGGGAAGAGGGCGCTCAATCGCTGAGGGCCGTTGTTGATAAGGCGGTGCCTTTTCTGCAATCGGAAAACTATCCCGTCGCTATCAAAAATCTGGCTGTTGATGTTGTAAAAGGTTCCGTCGATCCTATGGCGCTCACTTCTGCCGTTGCTGCTGTCGATGCAGTGTCCGAAAATAAAGCGTCAGCTGCGGCGGAAAAAGAAACCGGTTCAGCTCCGGAAACACCTCCGGCATCGGCAACGGGATCTGTTGATAAGCGAGGTAAAATTGAAACTCCGGAAGATTATCCTGTAAGCGTGGCGGCATTAAGGCATGCGCAGGGTATACCCGTTGAACAGACAGGAGGTGCGTAATGGGTGTACAAGTAAGTCGGGACAACAGTACAGTTCCATTTATCCGATTCCCATTTCCCGGGGCTATCGATACAGAAGCAATCATCGCCCAGGATGGAGGCCGGGCCATACCGCTTGCGCCGCTAACTGTCATGGCGAAAGTGGCGGCAACTCAAAAATGGGTACCCTTCACTAATGAAGCCGCCCTTGATGGGTCAGCCATTCCACAAGGGGTTTATCTCGGTCCCTCCATTCCGGCTGCTGATATTGTCGCCGGTGATATCGTTGATAATCAAATCCTCACGGGTGCAGCATTTGTGGACCTTAATCAATTGATTATCGAAAACAGCAAAACGCTCGATACAATCATCAATGCAACCGGTGGCGCTGATAACATAAACATTCAAACAGTCAGGGACTACCTGGCGAACCGTGCAATATTCGTCGAAGATACCGTCGATATTTCAGGTTTCGAAAATCCATAAGGAGGTAAATCATGTTTGAAACACCACAAGCCGTCGATACTTATCCACGTGTGATGGTTGATGCTTTTGATGAACGATCTATCATCAGCGTTCCCACAGGATTTCAATCCATTTTCGGGAATCCCGCTTCTGCGGCAAAAACTGTTTTTTCTGCCGATGCGTCCGTCAATGATATCGACATTTTGCGAGGTAATGAAAAACTGGCCGCAACGATTCTGCGTGGAAGTAACGGCAGGGCCCTTAATGGTCAGAAAAACACGAATGATCAGAACTACACTTCTCAATCGAGGGTATATCCATTGATTGAAGAAGAGGGCGACATTACGGCCGATCAGATCAACAAACGTGTTGTCGGTGAAAATCCTTATATGAATCTGAGTAAGGAAATGCGCATGCAGATCCTTTCTACCGGTCATCACCAGGAGCATGTAAGGCGTATTGTGCGTACGTTCGAGTTTCTGGCATCAAAGTCTGTACTTGAAGGTCAAATGCCTGCAAAGATCGGTACAACCAATGTCAATCTCATCTATGATTTCCATAGAGCGGCGGGTAATACGATTCCCGGTGCCGTTGCATGGGATGACGCGAGTCCGTTGATTATGGATGATATTGACGGTGCCTGTCAGCAGGGCAGAGAGCAGGGTCATGTCAATATCGATATGGGTATTATCGGCGGCGGCGCTATAGATGCCATGCTAAACGATACCCTTTTCCAAAGTCAGGCCGACAATCGTCGTATCGAATTGATTGAAATATCGGACAAAAATCCTGTACCGCCGAGATTTAACAGATTCGTCGAATCGGGTTTTGTGGCCAGGGGTAGACTGCGTACGCCAAAGGGTTATGAAGTGTGGCTTTTTACTTATAACGAGGTTTATGAGGACTCAGCAGGAGTACCACAGAAATATATGCCTGACGATAAAATGGTTCTCCTTTCTTCCACGGCCAGATTTGACAGATATTTCGGACCGTCTGAAGTATTGCCCATGACTGCATCGAGGGAAGCGTGGTTTACGGAAACCTTCGGTTTTAATTCTACGGGACTTATACCTCCGAACATTAAGAATGTTTCCGCCGTCGTATCTCCTGCCATGTTTTATTTTGATGGTTATCCGGCGCCGGGCGGAAAGGCCGTAACTATCAGATCGCAGGCAGCTCCCATCTTTGCGACGACTCAAACTGACGCCATTGTCGTTTTGACAGACCTTTTACTTTAGGAGATGAATTATGAGTAATAAAAAGTTTATCTGGGTGGGGCCTGGTGTATTGCGGCCGTCAACTCCCACATTCAAAGGAAAGAAACCACTTATGCCGGGAGAGGAAATTCCCGTTGATTTTGTTCGGGCGGGTCGGATAGATCAGCTCAGTAAAGTAAATAAGATTGTTACTTCTGATGCTTATGCCAAAAGTATGGCTGCTTCCGGTATAAAGCCTGTAGAAAATGCAGCAAGCAAGATCAAGACGCTTGAAGCTGAAAAAAAGGAGCTTCAGAAGGAAAATGAAGCTCTCAGGAAGGAAGTGGAAGAGCTTCAGAAGGAGGGAAAAGCGGTAAATAAGGGAGAGAAGAAATGAGCAATCAAGAGGGCCTCATAGAGCTCCCTAAAAATGTCTCCATTACTGTCGGCGGCAAGACTTTTCGGGGTGAATGCCCCGAAAGGTTTTGTCCGTCTAAACATCGCACAGCAAAACCCGAATCCAAGCCCGAAACCAGGAAGGCAAAAGAGAGCGGTAGTAAAAAGGACTAATGACAGACCTTCGGGCATTGGCAGAGAGTCATCTTGGAATTACTCTTGAAGGGGATTTTTCAAAGGAAGTTATTTTGACGGATCCCGATGGCGATATTCAGACGGTGCGTGGGCAGGTTCTTTACGATAGGACGGCGCAAAATCCTATGACGGGGCAAGATCAAGTGCTCAATGAGCCCGTCGTCACCTTAAGAATCTCTACCTTAACAAGAGTGCCTGAAAAAAGAGAGCGTTGGTTGATACAAATGCCTGTTTCTCCCGTTGTTGGGGCTCCCCTGGGAGATTTTGTTCTTGATGGTGGCAGAGCGGCGGAAGGCGGGGCCTCCATTGGTTATATAAGGCTTTATCCTAAAAAGGCTAAACAATTATGATGCTGTTTCGGCAAGTTAAAAGAAGTATTACTGATAAGGTACTCGGGCCGTCTGAAGATGGAAGGTACCGGACAATCGGTTATCAAAATCAAACGGAAGATGCCGAGAGTTCGCTCGATAATGAACGGTCTGTGCAGGTTTTTTGGTCGGATTTTAACGCCCCTAAAAATGCATCGGCATTGCAGGGGCCTTTTAAGCATAATGTGACGTATAATATTGAACTTTCGGCAGCAAAGGCAACTGAACTTGACCTGGAAGTTTTAAATAGTATGAGCGCAACTCCGGAAGATAAAGCAGAAGCTCTTTATGGTTTCCAGGAGGCGGCCGAATTAGCCGATGAGTCTTTTGATGAGCTTGTTGATATTATCTTCCAGGTCATTATGGATGCCAGAAATATCGATCTCGGCATGCCAAAAGGCGTCGTTGCAAGCCGTTGGCTTTCTCAGGCGAAAAAAGATGATCCCGTTCCGGCGGGGGAATTTGCACTTTTGACAGGATCGATGACTCTTACTTGCTCCTTTTCTGAAGAGGCGGGCGGCGATCCGGGAGTAGAAGGCGCAGCAAGTATAAATACCGTCGTCGATATTGCCGATGATGATGTGGAAAAAACAGGAGTTGAAGTAACAACAACAGAATAAGGAGGGATTATGCCGTTAACAAG
>Ga0224514_10000284_pt1 | contig 15174 bp, 24 predicted proteins | sample SF_May12_sed_USG_3_FD_169107 | JGI IMG/M metagenome (GOLD analysis project Ga0224514, IMG submission 169107) | Sediment microbial communities from San Francisco Bay, California, United States - SF_May12_sed_USGS_24 | ecosystem: Environmental > Aquatic > Marine > Sediment | place: USA... | reverse complement strand
GAGCGAAGCGAGTTTTTGTGCCCGCCGAAGGCAACGGTGGAAGGAGGGGAGTCCCGCCTTGGCGGGACCAAGTTTTAGGGCGGCCTTTCTTTTGTTACTTTTCTTTGTCCGCAAAAGAAAAGTAAAATTATTATGGCATAGCCTTTTTGTAATTTAACAGGGGGTATGGAACCAAGAGATATAGATATAACAAGGATTTAAAGTTTAATAAGTTGTTGTATTGTTTAAGAAAGTTTAAAGGTTTTTAAAAAAAGCAAAAAAATTACGGTTTGGAACCAAAACGGCTTGAGTTTACGGTACAAGAAAAAAATGACACGCGGTTTGGAACTATCTCACGAACCGTTATTGTAGCTGTAAAGCCTTTACTTTATAAGGTTTATATATAACAGGCCGGGAATAACAGCTTTATTTTGAATGTCTTACACCTCTCTTTAAGTGTAAACTCCAGTGTAAACTGAGCAATTTAAACCTCATTCCTTTTAAAATCAACAGTTTAAACCTCTATTATGGATAATGGCAAGTGTAAACTGGAAATGTTGAAAGCGCTTTTAAACTTTCTTTAAAGCCTCAATACTGTTCCAATATCTTAAGGACGCTACCACTTAAGTCCACTTTTGCTTTGATTGAATTTTTAACAAGAGCGCCAAAGGCATTTTTCCCCCGAAAAGTAGTAAGAACAACTAAATGCGATTTCTTATCCCAGTAAACTGTTTTAACATGTTCATAGCTGGAAGGGTCATTCATTGACGACTTTATTGCTTTTTCAAGACTTCTATGAGAACCATCCCAGGCACTAAACTGATTTTCTATTTGATCTTTTCTTTCGGCAGCTATTCTCTGTTTTTCTTTTTGAGCCTGGATTTTTTTTAAATAGGCATCGTATTTTACTTTGTAGCTTTTGTTGTCAGGGTGAAGAGATGCAAGTTGTTGATAAAGGTTTTTGTTTTTTTCAAGGTCAGTTGCCGGGATAGAGCGCAAGTTTTTGAGAATTTGTTCTGTTTGTTCCTTTTTTCTTTTTGCAGCAAGCATGTTTTTCGATTGTATATGTATGTTGATTAATTCAGGGTCCTTGCTAATAAGGTATTTTGCAGCTTTTGCAGTCGCTTGCTGGTAGTTACTTTTATCATGGTCAGATTGAATTTCCGCCATTATAGAAGATTTGTTTGTTGTAAAATGGTCAATCTTCTTTTTCTTAATGGCTTCATTTGCTGCTGCTTGTTTTTTAGCCTGCTGCTGTGCAAGTAATTGCTCCTTTTTCTCCTGGCTGTTTCCGGCAAGAACACCAAAAATTATAAAAAGCGCAAATATAGAAAACGCGCGTACCTTTGCCGGGAAGGCAAGGTTTGTTTTCTTGAAAACAAATTGTCTTACAAAGGGGAGCAGGAGAGCAGCTATTACAAATAACGGAATACTAGAAAGAGGATCATCGAAAAGTATCACAACCCCTAATAGAAAAAAAAGTACGCCGAAAGCCCAATTTAAAACCAGATAAATATGATGCATAAAAACATTCCCCCTTTATTTTATGATTGAAATGAAATTTCTTTACAATTTTGTTATAAGACTAAAGCATTTTAAACCTATGCTGTTAATAAAAAAATAAATGTGAGCGTAAAGAAAACGGCTAAAACGGTTATACCTATTGATGTGCGTTGTGAAATACCCGGTTTATCTTTTTTGAATACAATAGACAGTACTCCTAAGAGAGCCATACCGGTATATACAGTAGTCAGTGTTTTTGCGTAACCGACTGCGCCCACTGGTAATTCGGATCTGCAAGCCGTAAAAAAGATTAAGATCAATAATATGGAAATTAAACGCTGATTGATCATATTGTTATCCCTTCACTCCTCCCAAACCCTGATATCATACGTATCCGTCACCAGCTTGAGCCGTTTCAAATATCGAGCGTCTTTTTTTTTTCGGTTATCAAAAGAATTCCCGGTTTTTTGCCGGTCTTTAGCGCATAGTAAAGGGACTGGCCTACGGCCTCGTGCCATTTATCGGCAAAGTCGACTTCCACGGCGTATTCATCAGTTAGGCAGTCAACGCGGGAGCCGTCATCAAGGACATACTCGGTGATCCCGCCCATCCGGGCACACCATTTTTCCTGGTAATACTTTTCATAATGCAGTCGTTTTGCTTGAACTGGTACCGAAATTAATAAGCAGGCCGCTATTAATACTAATATTTTCATTTAATTACCACTTGCGAGTGATTTTATTCAGAACCGTAGCCATGAATTTGAGTTGACTGATTTCGTCAGGACTCATTTCTATAGGTGCAATGCTTAATCTTCGAAGCTGTAAAGTTAAAAGCAGCATGGTAAGCATAAGGGTGAAGAGAATAGCCGAAATGATATAAGTGCTTTGATTGGCGGGTTCAATTCTTTTTACTTCAGAAAGGCCTCTATCCGCTTCCCCTCTTTCCGGATCTCCCATGTTCTCCGAAACTGTTTCATCTTTACCAAAGCTGAAAAAAGGCGAAAGGCCTTTCATGAATCCTTCAACCGTGACGCACCCCGAAAAGAAGAAAAGCATTGCAAAAACAACAAATAATTTCCCCACCTTTACCCCACTCTTTTCACCTCATTCAAAAAAGTAACTTTAAAATCATCATATGAATTTTGAACCTCGTCATCGTCCATGGCGCTTACATAGGTGCTGAGCATGCCGACAAGCCCCATCTTACCATCAACGGGGAGTGAGCGAAAGAGGGAAGTTAGTTTGTTTGTCAACTTAGGTGTCACTTCGCCCCCGGAATTTTTAAAACAGAATTGCAGGTCATCGGCCAAAGACTTTGACTTGCTATCTTCCAGGGTGCTTGAATAAGTCCTGATGAGCCCTATAACACCCCCTCTGCCCTCGTCATCTATCTGTTTAAAAAACTTGACAAGCCTTTTTTCTGCTAACGATCTAACCGGCGAACCAGCTCTTTTCGGCTGTTCATCATTATTCGGTTCTTCTATATTTTCACTCTTTTTAAATGTGTTATTTGATTTTAAGGTAAATCTGTTGTCTTCCCGTTTTGTTGGATCATCGGGCGTTTCCAGAAAAGCATCAAGGTTGTTTTGTATGGCGATTACTGTTTTTTTCTTTTTTGTTCTAAGAATTGTTAAAAGCTTGTTTAGCCATTCATATTCTTCTTTATCGCAATTAATACCGGTTTTTAACTTGTTTTCATGACAGGTCTCTCCCTCTTCAAGTAATAGCATGAGATCAATGCCATGTTCTTTAAGAAAGTAGTAAGTATTGATAAAGCCGTTGAGATCATCGGGAACAGGAGTCTCTGATTCTTTAAATAGAAGAAGTAATTTACTGTTAAGTTCTTCCAGGTTCTCTTCTAATTTTGATAAGGTTTGACGTTCTTGTACCAGTTTTTTTTGCAGGGTAGCAGCATCACCTTTAAGCAGCCAATCTGCCGGGATGTCGACTGTTTCAGCAATTCTGTATAAACAGTCAGATGGTGGTATCCGCTCACCTGATTCATAACGTTGATATGTTCTTAAAGGAATATCAACTTTTTTTGCAAAATCCTTTTGAGAAATATGCCCTCTAACTTCTCTTAATCTCTTTCCTATTCCAATATCTTTCATACAAAAACGCCCAAATGGTCATTTATTTATTGACAACGCCCGAATGGGCGTATATATTTATTTATAGCAATGGGAAAAATCCTATTACAAAGATAAAAAAATATAAATCTTACAACAAGAAGCCTCTTCATAAGGAGCAGTGTAATGAAAAGAGAACCAACAAAGCGCCAACTAGTGAAAGGCTATCTTTCTATAAATGCTGTTCAACTTAAAGATATTGTTGATTTCTCCGGCGCCAAATATAAGACCGTCAATAACGTTCTTAACGGGTATGGCAAGTCAGATAAAGTCCGTAAAGCTGTAATAGAACTCATTCGCCGTTCCAGGCCTGCTGATGCTGAAAAGATCGAAGAAATCTGGCCTGAAGGAGAACAACTCGCTGCGTAAATCATATACCAGACAGGCCAATAAGTCAAAATGTTAACTATAAAGGGGCAAAGCATGATTATCAACAGACAGTTACCCAAAAAAGGCATCATCCGTTTGCCTGATAATTCTGAACTGTCTCTCTTTCAGGCTGATCGAAGCCTGTTCCGTTACATTTTTCAACCATTTCTTCTGGACCGGGAGCCTTCCATCCCATACGTGAAAGTCCAATTCGAAGCTGGCGAATGGCAAAGGATAGATCTTCATTCTGTTTTATTGCCGCCTTTACACAGTTAGGGGAGTTATGAGTACCGGTGCATATATTTTTATCAAAGCAATCCAAAGGGCCGCAGATATCATGATTGCCGCAAACACCATGAGGTGTTTGAAGAGGCGGGTAATAATAAAGTACGTTACCGCATTTAGGGCAATATTCATGGTCCTCTTCTCTTGTCTCGTATCCGCAGTTATGTGTCGGACAAATCCTTTTTTTACTCATTTCACCACCTCCAATAAATACACCATTAATCGCTATGGTGAAAGTCTATCAACAGCCCAGGGGGGAGGCAATGGCTAATAAGAAAAAAAGAATAGACAACCCTAACCAGCTCACCATCTTCGACATGATCCAGCGGGCGAAGGAAAAGGCCTTTACAACGCCGCCACGGGGCGGATCGCTAAAAATAGACATAGAGCAGCGCCATCTTGTCTCCGATATTTTAAAGGGATGCCGCTGGTCACGGTATGAAGTGGCAGCAAAGATGAGTGAACTTACAGGCGACAGCATTACCAAAGAAATGCTCGACAGCTGGACTGCCGAATCAAAACAGCGCCACCGTTTTCCTGCCGAATATGTGCCTGCCTTTTGCGCCGCCACGGAAAATAAGGAGCTTGTAGAGTTCCTTTGCCGCAAGATCGGCGTTTTTGTTATGCCCGATACAGACGCCCTGCGCGCCGAGATCAAGCGTATCGAGGAGGATATCAAGAAGAAACAGAAGGAAAAAAAGAAGCGTGAAACACTGCTCTTTGAAGTGGAGGGGTGTAATGAAACTTAAATTGCCGGATATGAGCAAAGGTCAGGCAGAAGTGCAGGCCCTGAGTATAGAGGCAAAGCAGTTTATAAGGCATTACTTTAATAATGCGCTTGGCTCGTTAATCGGGGCGCTCGATATTGCTGACCTTGAAGGCGCGAAAAAAGAGGCCTGGCGCATTGTAGATTTGCTCAATGAAATCGGAATCGGTTCGGGAAGCCGCTTAAAAGATGAGGAGAAGTTTAAATGAACGAACATTTCACCGCCAAATACCTGGCAGATATGAAGCTCGACGGCTACCCGAAAACAAAGGCGGGCATTCTTAAGCTGTCCGAAAAAGAGGGCTGGCTCTTTGAGTGGAAAATGGACAGGGGTGGTCAAATCAAGGTCTTTCCCTACAAGACGCTGCCCGTCCCTTTCCAGGGTGAAATATCACTGAGAACAGGAACGCCGCCCAATATAAAAGAGACGGGAGAACACCCCACAGAGCTTGCCCTTAAGATGGAAAAGCCACTCACAAAAAATGAGCAAAAAAGAAAAGAGGAACTGGAGGGAGTGATCGTTAAAAACCTCCGGGCCTTTGTCGAGGTGGGCCTTGCACTCAGAGAGATAAGAGATAACAGGCTTTACCGCAAATCTCACACCAACTTTGAAGATTATTGCCAGGAAATGTATGAGATTGTCCGGCGGTCGGCTGATAGATATATTGCTGCTGCCGAAGTTGTTGAAGATCTCCAAAATCAGACCAATTGGTCTCAAAGTGTAAATTCAGAAATCCCTCTTCCCCTCAATGAATCCCAGGTAAGACCCCTTGTTAGCCTACCTCCTTTAGTAAGAGGAGATGTTTGGCTGGAGGCCGTAAAAGCTACACCTAACGGCAAGCCTACAGGCCGTATTGTAAAAAAAGCCGTTGAGGAATTCACAGGTAAACAGCTGGAGAAAAACTACCGCAAGCCGACAGGAAACGGTGTGGACCATGACAAGGAATCCCTTGAATACGCCGCCGCCCTGGATACCTTTTTTGAAGCCGTTAAAAAAGAGAAAAAGGGGCGGTGGAAAAAAACCTCCCGCAGCCTTGTATTAAAAGACCTTAAAAAAATAGAGGACTATATAGGGATCTGATATGAAAGAGGCCTATACAGCAAAAGAGATTGCAGCAATGAAGCTCCAGGGTTTTCCATCGACAAAGGCGGGCGTCCTGAAGAGGGCGGAATCTGAGGCATGGCCCTTTGTTGATGCAGGCAAGGGCAAAACCTTTGCCTTTTCAGACCTCCCTGAACCGCTGCAAAAGGTCATGGTCTTACATGCTGAAAAGTTGGTAAAGCCTCAACATGCAAGCGAGGCAGAAGCGGCAGGAGCCGATGCAGGGCAGTTGGTGAAAGAGAGCAGCCTGGCGAAGTTTAACACGCTGCCCCAAGAGCGGCAGGAAGAAGCCAGAGCCAGGCTGATGATAGTAAAAGCAAGAAACGCCTTCCTCACTGCCTCCGGTCTCGGCCTGAAAAAAGGAACGCTGGAATTCTGCCGCTGTTACAACGAAGGGACTTTAAAACTCCCGGCCAATATAAGAAAGATTATCGGTGAAAAAACGTCCCTGTCATCAATCAACCGGTGGGCAAAGAGCTATAAAAAAGACGGTCTCCATGCCCTTGCCAGCAAGTACGTTGCTCCCAATAAGGGTAAAACAACACTATCCAAAGCGCATGATGATTTCATTGTCGGCGTTTTATACACTTTTCCTCATATCTCCATAGAGGGTGTTTACGAGTCCCTCTATGGCCGGTTCGGTAAGGCCATTCCCCATATTGCGGCGGTAAGGCGCTTTGTCAATAAATGGAAGCAGGACCATGAAGACGTTTTCCTTTATATGACCAATCCAGACGCCTGGAAGAATAAAAGCCAGGTTGCCTTCGGAAGTATGAGTGAGCATGTCAAGGCCCTCAATCAACTCTGGGAATTTGATTCCACACCTGCAGACCTTATGCTCATAGATGGCCGATATACCTTGATCGGCGTCATCGATGTTTATTCCCGGCGCTTGAAACTGCTGGTCAGCAAAACATCAAAGTCCGAGGCCGTTGCAGCGTTAACACGCCATGCCCTTCTTGATTGGGGCGTACCGGAAACGGTAAAGACCGATAACGGGGCCGATTATGTGTCTAATCACCTGACCAGCGTCTTTGACGCCCTGGAGATAGAACAAAAACTCTGCCCGCCTTTTACGCCGGAAGCCAAGCCGCACATAGAGCGGGCATTCAAGACCTTTGCCCATAGTTTTGTCGAGCTTATGCCCGGCTACATCGGCCATTCGGTGGCTGACAGAAAGGCCATAGAAGCGCGTAAGTCTTTTGCAGCCAGGCTTGGCAAAAAGGGGGGGACTGTAGAACTGCCTAAAACATCGGCTGAACTTCAGCAGCACTGTGATATGTGGACGGAAGAGATGTACCACACAAAAAACCACGGATCTCTCGGTATGAGTCCTGAAGAAGCGGCACGCCGCTGGACAGAGCCGGTAAGGACAATAAACGATGAAAGAGCCCTTGATCTGCTCCTTGCTCCCGTACCGTCTCAAAAGGGAATAAGGGTTATCGGCAAGAAAGGGATCAGTGTAGATAACTACTGGTACCAGGCGGCAGAATTCGGCGCGTACATGAACCAGCCTGTCAGTGTCTTTTATGATGTGGCCGATATGGGCAATATTTACGTCTACCGGGAGACGGATAATGGCCGGGAATTTCTGGCCGTTGCCGTCAATGTGGAATGGCAGGGTATTGACCGTGCCGAGTTTGCCACCAGAGCCAGAAAAAAACAGCTTTCTATCATGCAGGAAGCCTCCAGAGAGTTTAAGCAGATAGCCAAAAAAACAGCGCTTCAGGATATCCACAGAGAGATCCTTGACCGCCATAAAGAAGACAATAATAAAGTCGTAAGCCTGCCGAAAGCGGGAGAAAACTACAGTACCCCGGCCCTTGATCAGGCGGCCCTTGCAGCGGAGGCCATTATTAACCGTGAAAGGCCGCAAAAACCGGCCACCATATCCGCTGAAGACGATGCAAAGGCGCTTGCCATCCTTGATGCGGCTGATAAAAAAGAGGTAAAGCCTCCTGTTGTTTCTCTCTCTGAAAGACGGGATGAGAAAATAGCTGACGACTGGGAAAAGCTGGACGGCTGGGAGCGTTATGAAATGCTGTTAAAGCTCTCTCGCTTGAATGAAAGCCAGGTCAAGTGGATTGAGTACTACAAAACAACACGGGAATTTGAATATTTGCAGGATATTTATGAGGAGGGAGGTGAAGTAAAGATTTAGGTATGTAGGGGCTCCCCTCGTGGGTGCCAAAAACAAAGGGCAGGTACAAGACCTGCCCCTACAGTGTAAAAAAGGACGGCCCGCCAGCCGTCCTTTAAAGCGGGTGTAAACACCCATAAAACAATGATAGGAGGTAGTTTAACGTATGAGAAATAAAACGGCAATCACAAAAAATGTAAAGCGGCTTCTGGTAGCGGCGGGATCTCTTCAGGATCGGGCTCAAAACGTGGAGGGTATGAGTTTAATTTCAGGCCGTCCCGGAACGGGCAAGACCTGGGCATGCACCTTTGCCGGTATCAAGCTGGAGGGGTATTTTGTACGCGCCAAATCAATCTGGCGGCCTATATCCATGCTGGCTGATATTACCAGTGAAATGGGCGGCGTACCCTGTGGGCGTACAAGGCCAATGTTTAATTACATTGTCGAAAAACTGATGGAAACAGGGAGGCCACTATTTATCGATGAGGCAGATTATCTCCAGGATATAAATCTGCTGGATCTGGTGAGGGACATTTATGATTCATCGAGAGCGCCCATATTTGTTATCGGTGAAGAAAAACTCAGGCTTAAGCTTTCCAAGAATGCACGTTTTATGAGGCGTGTCACTCAAGAGGTGGAGTTTACGGCTATCGATATTGATGATGCCCGTACCGTTACCAACACGGTCTGTGAAGTGGCTGTTGCCGATGATCTTCTTGAAAAGCTTCATGACCAGGCAAAGGGAGAAATCGGCCTTATGGCAAACGGCCTGGAGGCAATTGAGAGCTGGGCAAGGACTAATGGTAAAGAAGGGGCTGACCTTGCTAGCTGGGGAAAGAGGAAGCTCTTTTTTACAGGTACTCGCTAATGAATGCAAGGCATAAGGCATGGAAGGCGATGCGTATCATAAAAGTTTTTACCGTTGCCGATATCGAGGCAACGGCAGAGATAAAGCATTGGAACCTCTCCAAGTTACTTCGCACCCTTATAAATTGCGGCTATGTAGTTAAAGTCAACGGCAGAAAGGGAAAGAAGAGCAACCGCTTTAGGCTGGTAAAAGATACAGGCCCGAAGGCGCTTGAGATCGAGCGCTCTGAAAAGGCCCTTTATGACCATAACCTGGAAAAGAGAGTTGCAGCATCGGAGGATGAAAATGGAGTGGCTTGAACTGCTAAACAAGGCTGTCAATGCTTCGAGCCAGGCCGAGGTCTCCCGCAAACTGGGAGTTTCCAGTACAACAATCTCACTGGTCTTGAAAGGCAAATACGGTGCGTCAACGGACGCTATAGAAAAGAAGGTAAGGGAAGTTTACGGCAATGAAAGTGTTGATTGTCCCGTCATGGGAGAGATAGCCCTTGCCCTTTGCGCTGAAAAAAGGAGGCTCCCTTTTTCGGCGTCATCACCGCTGAGGGTGAGGCTGTTTAAGGCCTGTAAGGTTTGTGAATTTAAATGATTTTAAAGAAGGGCAACCACAGGGGGTTGCCCGTACAAGGAGGGAAATATGGAAATAATGTCTGATAGAGAGCTTAATCGCCTGGGGGCAAGATTCAGGCTGAAAAAGGTATTGATCCGGCTGCATGTGCCATTTATTCAATACCTCAATGATCCGGCACGATACGACAAGATCATCGGGTTTATCGATAATAACAAGGCCATAGAGCCGCTTATTAATTACGGAGGTCGCCGTGTTTTACATTAGTTTGATTTTTAAAGGGAGGAGGTTTTAATTGTTTTTTTGCATCTGTAGGGGCAGGCCCCTGTGCCTGCCCTGGTTTTGATGATAGAGAAAAAGGGCAACCACAGGGGGTTGCCCGTACAAGGGAGGAGATTTTAGTAATGGAGAAAGAAAGGACAGAAGTTGTGGTGCCGGAAGGGTACATGCAAGACAGTATGGATCGTATGATCCCTATTTCGAAAGTAAAACCTATTGACAAGGCACGGGATGAATTAGTACGTGAGCTTGTCGGTAAGGCTCTTGATTTAGAGGGAGCTATTACTGCATTTAGACAGCTGGTTTTAGGAGAGATGGCTGCTTTTATCGAAATGTCTGCTGAAAACCATGGTGTAAAAATGGGTGGGGATAAGGGGAACGTTACTCTCAGGACCTATGACGGAGAATACAAAATTCAGAGAGCCGTTGCAGAGCACATGAGCTTTGATGAACAGCTACAGGTAGCAAAAACTCTACTTGATGAGTGTTTTATGGAATGGACAGAAGGAAGCTGTGATGAACTTAAACTTATCGTTCAGGATGTCTTTCAGACAGATAGTGAGGGGCGATTGAGTACGACTCGTGTCCTGGGTTTGAGTAGATACAATATTACTCATGAAAAATGGCAGAAAGCAATGGGAATCATACGTGAATCTCTGAGAGTTGATGGCTCGAAAACCTATGTCCGTATTTATAAGAGGCGGGCTGACGGCAAATATGAGCATATCAGTCTTGATGTGGCGGCTTGATTTAAACTTTTTTAACCACGGAAAGAGCTGGAAAAGAAAAAATAAAGGCCGAAACGTCCCAACACGGGGCGTCTGCCGGTAAGGCCGGTACTGATGAGGCTAATTAACAGGGATGAACAGGATGGACAAGATAAAGGAAAAAAAGCAGATCATGAATGAGATCAAGTGTGTAAATAAAGAGATCGAAAAGAGCAGGCGGCGTATCGAGTTGCTTCAAAATCTTGGTATGGGATTGACGCATCAGCTTTGTGAATTGGAGAAGGAATTAACTGCAGAGGGCGCGGAGAGGAGATACGATAATGAATAGTGTTGAATGCCCCGGAATTAAAATCTCTACGTCCTCTGTGTCCTCTACGTCCTATATGTTTTCTGCGGTGAAATCATGAAAACTCAAAAGAACAAATCACCCCGCGCAAAACTCCTGGCAGCGCTCTTTAAAAAAGCGGCTCAGCAGGGGATCAATCAGAAGGATCTGCGAGAGAATATCGCGCAGCAGGTCAACAGTAAGAGGCTTTCAAAATCTTCTCTCCAGGAGATCGTGAAGGTCATTGACCATATCACCGGGGGGAAACAGACAAGGCCGAGGAAATACGCGCCGGGGATCGCGGGGCTTAAGTATGAGATCAAGGATCTGGCAATGACGCGCTGGGGTGATGAGTGGGAAGGATCGCTTAATAAATTCTGTAAGGGCTTCGGGGTGGATCGTTACCAGTTTTTGAATATAGCTATTGGGAAGGTCGTTAAAAAAAGGCTTGTTGAGTTATCGCGCAAAGCCGCAGAGAGCGCGGAGAAATTAAACATAGAATAAAGGAGGATTAAATGAGTTTTGAAGAAGATAAGCTGATAACGGCGCGAAATGAATTTATCGCATTTTTTGTTAGGGGTGCAATCTGGCTGGCCTTTTTTTTCCTGGCCATGTTTTTGATGCATCTGTAGGGATGTACTTCTTCCAAGATTTAACCACAGAGATCACAGAGGACAGGGAGTGATATGCCTATCAGACCTGAAAACAAGGACCGATATCCTAAAGACTGGAAGTTGAGAAGCCGTTTTGTCCGATTTTGCCGGGCTAATAACAGGTGCGAATGGTGTGGCGTTGAGAACGGCAAGCCTCATCCGGTAACGGGAAGTAAAGTTGTTTTGACAACAGCTCATGTTTATGACCACAGGCCGGAGGCTGCCAGCCTTCTCAATCTGGCTGCACTCTGTCAAAAATGCCATAACGGGCATGATGCGAAGATGAGGAAGAAGAACCGAAAGCAGAGATTAAGACTTGAGAGCAAGCAAATGGAACTGGAGTTGTAAACAGTTGAGGTTATGCTGATGAAAGTAGACGAATTAAAAGAAGCGTTTATTAACATGGTCAAGCCAGAGGACCTCAATGAAGATCTTCGCCTTGTTGCCGAACAGTGCGGCCTTGATGTGGCTATCCGGCTGGCGGATAAAATGCCGAGCATGGGGATCTATGTCCGTCCGATCAAGGGAATGGGGGAGATCAAGGAAAGGTTTGTCTCCAAATACTTCACCGGCTCCAATCGCAAAGAGATAGCCCTCGTTTTGGGTGTTAGTGATCGCTGGGTATATGAAATATACAAAAAGGCCCGGCAGGAGAAAAAGAACCAGCCGGGTCTTTTTGATTCCCTCTCCCCGAAAACAGAAAAAGAATAGCATTCCTGCACTTGCTGTGTATTTCTTCCTGAAAGCAATAATTGAAAGTTTAATAAAAACCTTATATGTTACTATTGGGAATTGATTATTATATGTGAGGCTATAATTGACTGATTCATATCTAGAGCAAATTCGATTGCTCGCTACTAAATTCCATAATGCGATTCTAAAATTTGACCCCAATGATAGGCTTTGCTCTTTTAGGGATTTCCCAGTTGGTAGTTGTTGTGATGCAACTGACCTTCTCGGAACTTATTTTCTAGAAAAAGGATTAGGCTCCTTTGACTTCGTTAAAGGTAATAGAGGAGAAAAAGGCAATTTGGAAACACATGCATGGTTACAAAAAGAAGATATTATCGTGGATATCACAGCATATCAATTCCCAGAAATAGATAAAGAGGTTATTGTGACCACTGATTCTCAATGGTATAGTTCAGCTTTTCAAATAGTAGAGCGACGCACGGCAGGATGTAGTTATTATCAAAAACATAACGATATATGGCAAACGATGACTGAAAATTATTATTATATCGTTTCAACAATAGATCATAATTTATAAAAATCATATTAAGTTGCTCTCGTTCCGCGACTTTCTTCCTGAAATAAACAAAATCTACCGTCCCAGAATATTACAGATTACAAATGACAAGTTGCAATCTATTTACACCTATGCTAAATATTCATCAGTGTGAATAGAGTTATATTTAAAAACTCTTTAAAAATATATTTTCCTCAAAAATCAAGGACATTAAATGCTAAAAGATTTTTCAAAATTTGAGCAGTTGTTGGTAGTTTTAATAGTTTCATTAGCTATCTTCGATGTTGCGGTATACATGGGATTGATTCCTGTAAACCCGAATGCATCTAAAGTACATTTACAAAATAAAGAAATTAAAAAAGCTACACCTGTAACTGAGCAAAATAATTCTCAGTTACAGGAAAAACCCTCTAAACCAAGCTCCGCACCCGAACTTACACAGGTGCATACAGAAACTTATGATCAATCTACGCCAGAATCTTTGGGCAATGCACTCGTTAAAGCCATTAACAATAATGACTTTAACGGATATAAAGCACTACTTCATCCAGCATCGATTAAAGGTCTTGAGCAAAAGAATAAAAAAGATTTTTCCAAGAGTATCAAACGAAGTATTGAAGATACAATCAGGGAAGTAAAGAATGTTAAACTCAAAGATATATCAAGCAACAAATACTATGATCCATCTATACCAGCTTTTAAGATGGGTCCTATGCTGCAAGTATTTCCTGTTAATGTAGAAAAAGTTCTCACAATAGAAGCAGTTAAAGAAAACGGCAAAGAGACAGTACAAATATATTTTATTAGCAGATTAAAAGGCAAGTGGTACAATATCTGGCCAACGGAAGAACGTATGGTAAAAAAATAAGCCTATCCAAGCTACTCAAGAGGGACGGTTAAGGCCGGTTTTCGACCGGCCTTCCCGCCCCTAAGCTGGGTCGTTGGGCTGCAAAAGGTAATTTATGAAAGGTAAACTATTTAAATCAATTGGTATTTTGATTTTTCTCATCATTTCCTGCTCAGTACAGATTCAAGATGAAAGTGAAAAGTCTGAGATTATCCAATCTTTTGAGGGGGACCTAAATGACCCCGAAGGGGGCAAGAAATTCAACAATTCTGTTATAAGTCGATTTGATACCACAAAGTACGGAGAATTTATTTTTAAATCGGCTAGCGTAGTCGGCGATACGGCCTGCCTTATATACCATGCAGAAGATCCAATGCAAAGCGAAAAGGTTTGGGGAACAAAAATAAAGAATTTTGCGATTAAGTTAATTAAAGAAGATGGGGAATGGGTGGTTAACGCCATAAATATCATGCCAGGCGATAAAGTTGAATCTTATAACAATTGGTTAAAATCACAAGGCTGCATGGAGGATTATTGAATACAACCCCAACACTGCAAGGGACTTGCTAACACGGTGTTTGATTTAAACGGATTGCTTTAAAATCATTAATTTAGTCCAGAGGCTTTGCCATCAAACCCGCAAGCCCCTGAGTTGAGTCGTTCAAGCTGTAGAAAAACCCGATTTTTTCAATTTATTTTAATTGAGAAAGATTTTTCAAAAAAAGACCTCTAATATCAGCCTGTAAGAGGAGTTCTCACAGAAAAGAGGGGTTTGGAGACCCCTTTATTTTACTAATTATTTATTTTAGGGGTTTTTCTACAGCCTCGTTGGTTGCCTGTAGAAAAACTTCCTCTTTCCACCAATAATCATTAATTCTTGAAGTTTCGGTTTCCGCTGCTTTGTAGGTGTAACAAACACCCCCAAAACCTTTCATTAAGCAAGCGTAGGATAGGTGAAACCCATCATTGGTCTGTGCCCACCCGACAAAACTTTGACAAAAAATAAAAAGGGCAATCACAAGGTGATTACCCCTTTTACCAACTGCAAAAAACAGTTGTCAGTTTATTCACGTTTTTTATAACAGTATCTTGCCTCTTTGGTCAAGTTGTTTTTTCCCAGGTGTTAATGCTGCAAACCTAACCTCACCCCCTTGATTTTTAAGCTGCCCCTTATTATGTTAATACTTAAGTGGCGCTCGATCATCTTCCAGAACTTCTTCGGTATTATCTTTTTACCCCACAAAAAATGACAGTCAGGCAGGGTGGGCAGTGTCCGCCTCAAACCATATTCCCAGGGGATAAAGAGAAGCGTTATATATAGATATATCAATAGGTTATAGAACCCCATTTGATCATATAATAAATTATTTCATAAGCTACCCAAAA
>Ga0224514_10000282_pt1 | contig 15225 bp, 12 predicted proteins | sample SF_May12_sed_USG_3_FD_169107 | JGI IMG/M metagenome (GOLD analysis project Ga0224514, IMG submission 169107) | Sediment microbial communities from San Francisco Bay, California, United States - SF_May12_sed_USGS_24 | ecosystem: Environmental > Aquatic > Marine > Sediment | place: USA... | reverse complement strand
ATGATCGTTCTCGGCACAAAATCGGCAGAAGGGTCTTCCTTGATCCGGTTATAAAGGGTAACAACGTGAAGCAGGTTGAGCATCTGCCTTTTATACTCATGAAGCCTTTTGACCTGGCAATCAAACATGGAATCAACATCGACATGGACACCAATTTTTTCCTTGATATAGTTTGCCAGCGCTTTTTTGTTCTCACGCTTCACTTCATACCAGGCTTTTCTGAACTCCCCATCGTCGGCAAAGGCTTCCAGCCTCTTCAATTGACCAAGATCAGTTACCCAGTCATCTCCAATACGTGAACTGATAAGAGCGGAAAGCCCCTTGTTCGACTTTTTTAGCCACCTTCTCGGTGTAATTCCATTGGTTTTGTTCTGGAATTTCCCGGGCCAGAGTTCATAAAAATCTTTAAAAACCCTGTTTTTCAGAATTTCCGTATGAAGGGCTGCCACGCCGTTTACCGTATGGCTTCCACTGATGGCGAGGTTCGTCATTCTTACCATTTTTTCGTGGCCCTCTTCAATAATGGACATGTGGGAAATTTTTTCCCTCCTGTCTGGAAATTCTGCTCCGACCTGCTTTAAGAGACGGCGGTTGATCTCATAAATGATCTGCATATGTCTCGGAAAGAGCTTCTCCATAAGCTCTACAGGCCACTTCTCGAGCGCTTCCGGCATGACCGTATGATTTGTATAGGCAAAGGTGCCTATGGTCACCTCCCAGGCCCTGTCCCAACCGATACTCTCTTCATCGAGGAGAATTCTCATCAGTTCAGGAATGGCAATGGCAGGGTGCGTATCGTTAAGCTGGATAGCCACCCTGGAAGAAAACTGACCAAAACCGTTATGAGTCTTCTTGTAGCGCCTGATAATATCCTGAAGACTTGCCGAGACAAAGAAATACTGCTGCTTAAGCCTCAGTTCTTTTCCTTTCTTGACCTGGTCACTGGGATAAAGGACACGGGAAATATTTTCTGTCTCGTTCTTGTGCTGAACGGCATTAATATAGTCACCGCTGTTAAAAAAATCGAGATCAAAGGCCCTCGTCGATTTGGCAGCCCAAAGTCTCAGGTTATTTACCGTATTATTGCCATAACCGGGAACAGGCGTATCAAAGGGCATGGCCATAACATCTTCCGTATCTACCCATTCATAGCATTCCTGGCAAAGTTCACTCCTGTATTGATTGACCCTGCCGTAGAACTTTACTTTATAGAGACGCTCGGGACGTGGGAACTCCCAGGGATTTCCATGCCTTAACCAGTTATCGGGCGTCTCTACCTGCCAACCGTCGATGAGTTTCTGGAAAAAAATACCGTACTCATAACGGATTCCGTAACCGTAACCGGGAATCCCCATGGTTGCCATAGAATCAAGAAAACAGGCGGCTAGCCTGCCAAGGCCGCCATTTCCAAGCCCTGCATCCCATTCAAGCTCTCTTATCTCCTCAAGAGAGTAACCGAGGTCTTCCATGACCTCATAACATTCATCATAAAGGTCCAGATTTTCCAGGCTGTTTCCAAGCGTCCTCCCTATTAGAAACTCCAGTGAAAAGTAGTAAACCCGCTTGGCATCCTTATCATAATAAGCCCTTTGCGTTTTAAGCCATCTCTCAATAAGGTGATCTCTCACGACATAGGCAAGGGCCATAAATGCATCGAGATCGGTCGTTGAGTACTTATCCTTTGCCAGCGTGTATTCTACGTGAGTTATAAATGCTTTTTTAATAGATTCAACATCGGTTCTGCTAAATAGATCTTTCTGTGACGCTTCCATCATTTCTTTTGCGGCCATTAAATCCTCTTTATATGTCAGTTCTTCGTTAATAAAAGAATAGCATCGAAACTAGCAAAATGAAAGGGCAGATGAAAAAATCATCTGCCCTTGTTTACAAAAAAAGTTTTCCTTTTGTTATTGCAGAAGAGGCATGGTCCCTTCTTCAGGTTCAGGCTGATTTTCCAGCCAGTCCGGGAGTCCGGCCTCCACAATTTTCTTGTTCTTCACGGTAAGAACAAAGAGTTTCTTTTCAGCATCTCCCGAATCAAGCATGGTCGTTCTCCCCGTTACCCCCATGAAATTATCCAGATTAAGAATAGAATCCCGCATCTCCACCCGGGACCTGGCTTCACCATTTTTTATAAAAGTAACCAGCATGCGGGTGGCATCATAGGCTTGAGCTGCCAGGGTCCCCGGTCTTTCACTGAAAAGGGACTCAAAATCTGAAGCAAAACGGCTTGCTCTCTTGTAGGCGCTGTCAGCATAAAAACCTTCCGTAAAAACGGCGCCTTCAATGTATTTACCTCCCCTTTCAATAAGCTTGCCTGAATTCCAGCTGTTTGGTCCCAGGTAGCGAAGGTCATTCACGTCATTATAGACGAACTGCGGCGCAATGGCTGCAGCCTTGTCATAGCTATCGGGAATAAAAACGGCTTCAAAATCAATGACAGGAAGGGTCTTTTCATTATCTTCCAGTTCTTCCTGGGCCTTTTTATCTACCTTGTCCATTCCTATAAGCCTTTTGATCTCCCAACCGAAATCATACTGCTTCCGGTCATAATCCTCTATACCGACTACGGTTCCACCGTAAAGCAGAACGTAATTCCAGAAAAGACTCATCATCTCCTCGCCATAGAAATCCCGGGGATACATTATTGCAAAATTCCTGAGGCCCATTTCGTTGACGGCATAATCAGCCAGTGTCCTGGCCTGCAACCTGTTGGTGAGAAAGTTCCTGAAAACGTAATTACCAATGTGAGGGATATCATTCTTCTGACTAAGCGTCATAATCGGCACCCCTCTCTCCTGGGCCCTTTCTGCCCCCTCTTCGGCAACTTTGCTGAGAAGCAGACCCACAATGGCGATAACCTTGTCTTCATCAACAAGCTCATCGATAAGGTCTGAGGCCAGTTCAGGCTCACCTTTGGAATCCTTTATTACGAGATTGACGGGAACGCCGCTTTCGCTGGAAAAAATCCCCGCAGCAAGCTGAACACCCTGGAGCATCTTCTGTCCATAGGGAGCAAAACGTCCGGAAAGCGGGAGGATGCAACCAATGGTATTTGCCTTCACATCCATTCTCTGGGCAATAAGCTGAAGAGCATCTTCTCCCCTTAACTTCATCGATTCAAATTCCGTCTCATCGATAAAAGCCTTCATCTCCTCTTTTGCTTCCTCATACCTGGCTTCATCGACCTTGCCGATGATCAATGCATATTTAATATACTCTCCTGTAAAGGTCCCTGCATAATCGGGCAAAAGATGCGGTAACACCTGAGGATCAATCTTTTTGTCGACTACATTAATGATCCTTTTTTCGATCTTTTCTTCCCCTTCCTTTTCAGGAGAGAGTTCCACTGCCTTCACATACCATGAGAGTCCCTCATTATACTTTTCAAGATTAATATAGGAGTCTGCTATCGTCGTCATAAAAGAAATCTTTCTCTCCTTTTCAATAGAGACAAGAAGCATGCTTTCCAGGCTCTGGATGACAGCGCTATATTCACCTTTTTGATATTGAGCCAGAGCGAGTCTGTACTTGGCTTCAATAAGAAAATCACTCCCAATATAAGTTTCAACAATCTTTTGAAAGTTTATTGCCGCTCCATCAAAATCATCCTGTTTATATTTTATCTCTCCCATCCTCAAATAAGCATCATCGGCAAAAGGAGATTCGGGAAAAGTCCTCACGTATGAAGCATAAAGGTCATAGGCCTTTTCCTCTTCCCCGCCGGCATAAACGTCTTCCGCTGCAAAGAAAATCCTTTTCGCCTCTTCTTCATCTTTTTCGATGGCCCTGGCAATATCACCGCTTCCGGGCGGGACATCCCCTTTAAGGGACCGAACTTTGCCGGGGGAAACACAGGCAGGCAATGACAGCGCTAATAATAATAAGGTAAAGAAAAACAGGATGCCCTTGACTTTCATCTTATACTCCTCAATTAATGAACAATAAATTTTTCCGGCAAAACAAATCAATTTAATTAATGTCCTTCATATAGTCAAGCGTCTTTTCTGCAAGAACCTTTGAATCGATCAATAAGGACAGCTCGTTATTGTAACGAAATGCCGAATGCGTAAAATTATGACTCCCTATGAAAACATAACGTGAATCGATGACGACAGCCTTTGTATGGGTTGTTCTTTTAGGTGAGTCAAAGCGCACCGTCACCCCTCTTTTCTTCAATTTTTCAGCGCTCTTCCTGTTTTCAACAGTGACGAAATCATCCTCTCTATTGCTTTCTTCGAGCAGAACAGATACGCTGACCCCCCTCCCGGCAGCCGAAGCAAGGGCATCAAGAATAATGTTGGCCCTGTTTGATTCATAGCTGGAAATTTTGAAGAGGAACATAGACAAATGAATGCTTTTTTGAGCCTTTTTTACCGCCCCATGCAAAGCCGTAAAAAAGTCATCGTTGCCGAGCAATAATACCTTATCACCCTCCCTCCCGTCATGGAAAAAAGAGTGAGAGTCTCCCTCCGGTTCCCTCCTGATATCGAGATCGCTCCGGCCGGACAATTTAATGTAAGGCATGACTTTTTCATAGGTTCTTCTGCCTATGCCTTTAACATTTAAAAGGGCGTCAAAGCTCCTGAAAGGCCCTTCCTTTTGCCTGTATTTATAAATAGCCCCGGATTTTACACTATCCATATGCGGGAGCAAAAGAAGCTCGCCGGGAGCAGCGTCATTTATATTGAGTTTTCCCGTAAGAAAAAGTGAAGCATGAGAACAAAGAGGAAAGAATAAAAACACCAGGCTTGTGGCCCCGGCTATAAACAAAGGGAGAGAATTACCTTTTAAAAGAGCAGAAAAGGCGCCGGAGCTATGCAAGTAGAAGCATTTTCTTATAAACCAATAAACCGGCACAGTCACAAGACCTCTTTGCCTTATTCTTTTTAAATTTTAATTCTACCCTTTCCCTAATAAAAATCAACCGAAAAGCTCTTTAAATTTGTCGAAAAACCCCTTCCTCATAGGATGAGCATCTTCATCGGATTCCTTGTCGAACTCTCTGATAAGTTCCTTCTGGCGATCAGTAAGGCGAGTCGGGATTTCTACTTTAAGGACAACATGCTGATCACCCCTGCCATAGCCCCTGGCATCGGGAAAACCTTTTCCCTTCAGTCTCATCACCTTGCCCGGTTGAGAGCCTCCGGGCACCTTCATTTTGACTTTACCATTTAATGTGGGAACCTCAATTTCATCGCCAAGGGCAGCCTGAGAAAAGCGGATAGGCACCTCACAAATAATCTCGTTGCCTTCTCTCATAAAGAAAGGATGTTCTTCCACATTAATAACGACATAAAGGTCACCTGCAGGGCCGCCATGAGAGCCCGGCTCACCTTCTCCCGTCAACCTCAGCCTCATCCCCGATTCCACACCGGGCGGTATTTTGATGGACAGTGATTTGCTAATTTCGATACGTCCCTGCCCTTTACACTTTTTACAGGGGTCTGTAACACTGCTGCCCATGCCTCCACAGCGGTTGCATGTCCTGCTTACCGTAAAAAAGCCCTGCTGCATTTTCATCTGACCACTGCCACCGCATTGGCCGCAGGTTTCCCTGTCTCCGCCACTCCCTTTGCAGGTGGCGCACTCTTCCGCAGAAGGAACCTTGACAGTCGTCTCTTTCCCGAAGGCTGCCTCTTCAAAGGTAATATCCATATTATATCTCAGGTCAGAGCCCCGCTGCCCCCTGCCTCTTCTGGCGCCTGCACCACCGCCGCCGCCGCCAAAAAAATCACCGAAAATATCTTCAAAGATGTCACCAAAACCACCACCGCCAAAGCCCGAATCGCGAAAGCCCCCAAAACCTTCGGGACCCATGGTGTGGCCAAACTGATCGTAAGTGGCCCTTTTCTGAGCATCACTGAGTACCTCATAGGCCTCATTGACCTCTTTGAATTTATCTTCAGCCTCTTTATTTCCCTGGTTTTTGTCAGGGTGATACTGAACGGCAAGTTTCCTGAACGCTTTTTTTATTTCCGCGTCGGATGCGTTTTTATGAACACCAAGGACTTCGTAATAATCTCTTTTAGACAAAATTCACCTTCTTCTGAAAATAAATGAGCCCATTACCCTGGGCTCACTATTCATTAATTACCAAAGCAAAGGGGAAAGCGATTTAAAAATCTTCTTTCGCCGCTGCTTAAGCTGCCGTTTTAACTTATAAAAGAATAAACCGGGAAAGAAGCGGTCAGGCGCTTTCCCGGTTTATTTCAATTAGCCTTCTTTTTTATCTTCTTTAACTTCTTCAAATTCAGCGTCAACAACATCATCCTTCTTCTTATCTTCCGATGCAGTTCCGCCACCTTCGCCACCTTCTGAAGAAGCGCCTTCTTCACCTCCCGCTGCCTGTTGCGCCTCGGCATACATGGCTTCGGCAAGCTTGTGCGATGCCTGGGTCAACTCTTCAGTCGCTTTATTGATAGCCTCAACATCCGTCCCTTCCATAACCTTCTTCAGATTTTCAAGGCCATCTTCAATCTTCTTCTTCGTATCGGCATCAACCTTTTCACCATACTCCTTGAGAGATTTCTCAGTCGAATAAGCAAGCGTATCAGCCGTATTTCTCGCCTCAACGAGTTCCTTGCGCTTCTTGTCCTCATCGGCATGGGCCTCGGCATCTTTCACCATCTTCTCGATCTCTTCCTCGGAAAGACCGCTGGATGCAGTAATCTTGATGGACTGCTCCTTACCCGTGCCCAGATCCTTGGCGGAAACATGGAGAATACCGTTAGCATCGATATCAAAGGTAACCTCGATCTGTGGAACACCCCTTGGAGCTGACGGAATACCGACGAGTTCAAAACGGCCAATCGTCTTATTATCGGCAGACATTTCCCTTTCACCCTGAAGAACATGGATAGAAACAGCAGGCTGGTTATCAGCTGCCGTTGAAAATACCTGGCTCTTCTTGGTAGGGATTGTCGTATTCTTCTCAATAAGCTTGGTCATCACACTGCCGAGCGTTTCAATACCGAGCGAAAGAGGCGTAACATCAAGGAGGAGGACATCCTTTACATCTCCTTTAAGAACACCACCCTGGATGGCAGCACCGATAGCGACAACTTCATCGGGATTAACCCCCTTGTGAGGCTCTTTACCGAATATCTTTTTAACCCTTTCCTGGACGGCAGGCATTCTCGTCATACCACCGACAAGGATAACCTCATTAAGGTCGGAAGCATTGATACCGGCATCTTTAAGAGCTGTCTTGCAGGGCGCTTCAAGATTGCTAAGCAGTTCTTCAACGAGCATTTCGAGCTTGGCCCTTGAAAGTTTGATGTTGAGATGCTTGGGACCCGTCTGGTCAGCCGTAATAAAGGGCAGGTTAATATCCGTCTCCATCGATGAAGAAAGTTCCATTTTTGCCTTTTCAGCGCCTTCCTTAAGCCTTTGAAGGGCCATTTTGTCATTCTTGAGATCAACACCCTGGTCCTTCTTGAACTCTTCAGCAAGGTAATCGATGATACGCTGGTCAAAATCCTCTCCACCGAGGAAAGTATCGCCATTAGTCGACTTAACCTCGAAAACACCGTCACCAAGCTCGAGGATAGAAATATCAAAGGTACCGCCGCCAAGGTCGAAAACAGCTATCTGCTGGTCCTTTTTATCTTCCAGGCCATAGGCAAGTGAAGCAGCGGTAGGCTCGTTTATAATTCTCAGCACGTTGAGCCCGGCAATCTTGCCGGAATCTTTTGTAGCCTGCCTCTGGCTGTCATTGAAATAAGCGGGAACGGTGATGACGGCATCGGTCACCTCTTCGCCAAGATAGTCTTCGGCCGTCTTTTTCATTTTCTGCAAAATCATGGCAGAAATTTCGGAAGGCGAGTAATCCTTGTCTTTCACCTGAACCCAGGCATCTCCGTTCTTTGCCTTCACAATTTTATAGGGGCAGATTTCAATGTCCTTATCAACTTCTTTGGTACCATATTTTCTGCCGATAAGTCGCTTTACGGCATAAATAGTACTTTCCGGATTTGTCACAGCCTGCCTTTTGGCAACCTGTCCCACAAGTCTTTCATCACTATCTGTGATAGCAACCATGGATGGCGTCGTTCTGCCACCTTCAGCATTAACAATTACCTTCGGTTCTCCGCCTTCCATAATGGCAACACAGGAGTTAGTCGTACCGAGGTCGATTCCTATTACCTTACCCATCTAAATTCTCCTCTCTTTTCTGGAATAATCCCTTTTTATTTATTTTCACTTTAAGGGTGTCTCTAACAACAGTGCCTTTTTAGAGGTGCCCTTATTTTTTCCTATTTACCTGCCGGTGTTTTGGAAACAACGACCATAGCCGGCCTGATAAGCCTTTCATGAAGCATGTAGCCCTTCTGGAATTCACTAACGACAATATTAGGTTCATGGTCTGCACTTTCTATCTGCTGAACCGCTTCGTGCCTTTCAGGATTAAAAGGCTCACCCAGCGCCGACACCTGGGTTACGCCAAGGTTTGCCAGGGCCTTTTTAAAAAGATCGAGCGTCATTTCGACCCCTTCCAGCAAGCTCCCGCCTTCACCGGCCTCTTTGGCATGTTCGACGGCTCTTTCAAGATTGTCAACGACGGGAAGAAACTCTTTGATTACCTTTTCATTGGAATATTTAACAAAGTCTTCCTTTTCCCTTGTCAGTCTTTTTTTAAAGTTCTCCGTCTCGGCAGTTGCTCTCAGGGCATTATCCCTTATTTCATTTTTTTCCTTTTCAAGCGCTGCTATCTGTTCCTTAAGAAGTTCGACTTCCTTCTTTTTAGCTGTTTTTTTCTCTTTTGGCGCCGCTTTTTTCTCTTTCTTTTCCGGGGAGGCGCTTTTTTCCTCTTCAATATCTATCTTTTTTCCCTTAGTCTCCATTAAAAAATCAGTCCTCCATGATTATATTACTGAGCTTCTCGGCTGTATAACTGACAATGGGGATGAGCCTCGAATAATCCATCCTTGTAGGTCCCAATACGCCGATGCAACCAAGTTTTCTGTCATTTGTGCCGTAAGATGAGGTAATGAGGCTAAGGCCTGAAAGTGCGGCCAAGCCATTTTCATCACCGATCCATACGTTCAGATCTTCAGATTTAAGCGCTCTGTCAAGCATATCGAGAAGAATGCTCTTCTCTTCAAAGGTGCTGAATATGCGTTTCATCTCTCCAATATCGGCAAATTCGGGCTGGTTAAATATATTGGCCCTTCCCTCAACGTGAAATTCACCTTCCGGCTGATCTTTAACAAGATCGGCGCCCAGCTTTAAAGCCCTGGCAAGAAGTTTATTATAGAGGGCCCTCTCCTGCCTCATCTCTTCAACGATCTTAAGCTTTACCTCTCTAATTGAAAGACCGGCCAGTATGGAATTAAGGTAGTTGTTAATCTGTTCGAGATCAGACCCTGCAACATCACTTTCAACATCAAAGACCTTGTTAATAACAAGCCCCGTCCTTGATATGAGAATGGCAAGAAGCCGTTTTCTCCCCATCCCTATAAACTCGATGCGCTTAAAAATAATATTATTAAAAGTGGGCATCATAACAATACTCATCTGGTTGCAAAGTGAAGATAAAAGCCTTGAGCTCTCATGTAAAGCAGCAGGCAACGCCAGCGGGGAGGCAAAGCTGCTCTCGATGGTTCTCTTTTCTCCCCTGGAAAGTCCTTTCATTGTGAGCAGTGAATCAACGTAATACCTGTAAGCCTTTTCCGTGGGAACCCTCCCTGCCGACGTATGGGGGTGGCTCAAATAGCCCATCTCCTCGAGATCAGACATTGCATTTCTGATAGATGCCGGACTTAGTCCCAGGCCAGTCGTCCTGGCTATTTTGACGGAACCGACAGGATCACCATAAAGAACGAAGTCATTAATGATCTCTGCAATGATATTTTTATTACGTTCCGAAAGTATTTCTTCCATGTCAAAGGGGCTTGTTTTAATCCGTTTTACAGACAATCTCTATCGCTTAAAAGTTAAAATAACAACGGCGCCAGCCTTTGTCAAGGGAGGGAAAAAGGAATTATTTTGGCAAGAGGATTTTCAAAAAGGAGGAATAAAAGTCACTTCACATAACATGTGACAAGGTTTTTATAATGTTCATTTAAGAGCCTGTCCCTCTCGGCAGTTTCTTCTTTGCTTAACACGCTTTCATTAAAATCAGCCCCTGTAATATGAGAAAACTTTTCCACCATAACCTTCACGGCATGGTCAATACTTCCCTCATAACCCGCTTTTCTGAGGGTGGTAAAAGTTTGAGGATGGGGGATTTCATTTCCCATGAGTTTTCCCATCAGTTCCATATCGACGTGAACAAGAATGGAACCATGCTGCAAAAAGGACCTTTTCCCCCGCTTTTGTGCACTCCCACATATTTTTTTCCCTCCCACATGCACTTCATAAGGGGTGGAAGTCATAAAACAGGAAGCGCTCTTCTGGTAAGGCCTGTCACAGGCTTTTCGTTCCCCTATCACTGCCTTTAGACCAAGGGCGCCCAAACTCTCCACCTGCCAGGAGGCAAGCTTCCTGTAGATGCCTGTCAATGTCCTTGGGCCGGGGAACAAATCATAAGGGGATACGACAGAATAGGTAATCTCAAGATGGTGAAGGATTGCCCTGCCTCCCGTCGGGCGTCTTACAACAGAAATACCCAGATGGGAGCAGAATTTAAGAAAGTCTTCGTCGACCTGCTGAAAATATCCAATGGATATGGAAGGAGACTTCCAGTTGTAAAACCGCAGTGTCGGCCGGGAACCGACGTTAAGAATCGCCTCATCGACAGCCATATTCGATGAAGCAGATAAGGGAGGGCTTAGAAGCAACCGCCAGTTGCTCAATTATCGCCGTCTCTCCAAAAATTTAGTATCCGTATTTCCTGCAATGAAGTCCTTATCTCTTAGAATCTTCTTGAAAAAGGGAATGGTCGTCTTGACACCTTCAATAATGTATTCATCGAGCGACCTGTGCATCCTTTCGATGGCAGCAGCCCTTGTATCGGCATGAACAATAACCTTTCCAATGAGCGAATCATAATAAGGCTGAATAACGTACTGGTCATAAACAGCCGAATCAACCCTTACGCCAAGTCCGCCGGGCACATGATAGTAGGTCACTTTTCCAGGTGAGGGCAGAAAATTTTCAGGATCTTCCGCATTGATCCTGCACTCGATGGCATGGCCCTTTAACTTGATATCCTTTTGCGCATATCTTAGCTTTTCTCCGGCGGCAGAGAGAATCTGTTCCTTAACGATATCAACGCCTGTAATCATCTCCGTAATCGGGTGTTCGACCTGGACCCTCGTATTCATCTCCATGAAGTAGAATTCATCACCATCGAGGAGAAATTCGACAGTGCCCACATTGGTATAGTCAACCGACTTTGCTGCGGCAACAGCAGCATCACCCATCCGTTTTCTCAGTTCGGGCGTCATAATCGGACATGGCGCCTCTTCAAGAAGTTTCTGGTGGCGTCTTTGTATGCTGCACTCCCGCTCACCGAGGTGAATTACATTTCCATGTTTGTCAGCCATGACCTGTATTTCAACATGGCGTGGCCGCTCGCAATATTTTTCAATATAGACCTCACCATCGCCAAAGGCGGCCATGGCCTCTGACCGGGTTGTAAGAAAAGCGTTATTAAGGCTGGCCGGATTATGAACAATCTTCATCCCCTTGCCCCCGCCACCGGCCGAGGCCTTGATAATGACAGGAAAGCCTATTTCTTTGGCAATTTCAAGGGCTTCCTTTTCATCCTTGATTCCACCTTCACTTCCCGGCAAAATGGGCACGCCTGCCTTTTTCATGATTTCCCTTGCCTTGATTTTATTGCCCATGAGCCTGATATTTTCAGCACGGGGACCAATAAACTTTATTCCGCAATTATCGCATATCTCCCTGAATTCGGCATTTTCAGCCAGAAATCCATAGCCGGGATGAACGGCATCGGCATCAGTCACCTCTGCCGCACTCATAAGCGAGGTAATATTCAGGTAGCTTTCAAGAGGACTGGCAGGACCGATACAGACACTCTCATCGGCAAGTTTGACATGAAGGGCCTCTGCATCTACGTCGGAATGAACGGCAACGGTAGCGATGCCCAGTTCCTTACAGGAACGAATGATCCTGAGCGCAATTTCGCCCCTGTTGGCAATTAATATTTTATTAAACATAAGTTATCAACCTTTTAAGAAAATCGATAAAGGAAACAGATTCCTTCATCAGAAAAATTAAGCCACATCGATTTCCAGGAGAGGTTCGCCATATTCGACAGGCTGACCGTTTTCCACAAGGATAGTGACGATTTTACCTTTAACATCGGCCTCGATTTCATTCATAAGCTTCATGGCTTCCACAATACAGAGCGACTGCCCTTTGGTTACAGTCTGCCCCTCTTCAACATAAGCCGGCGAATCAGGAGAGGGACTTCTGTAGAAGGTTCCAACCATGGGTGATTTAACGACATGGTATTTGGATTCAGCCTTTGTCTCATCAACTTTGGCAGGGCCGTTACCTTCAACAGGCACAGCCTGTGTTGCAACAAGCGGCTGGGGAGCTGCCACAAAAGACTGCCCACCGCCATTTTTTACCATAATCCTCGATTCATCATCTTCAATTTCAATTTCCTGCAGATCATTCTCCTTGAGGAGTTTTACAATTTGCTTTATTTTTTTAATATCCATATCAGCTCCTTTTATTCCTTTACACGCTCCATATATTCACCGGTTCTTGTGTCTATTTTCAAGAAGTCCCCTTCGTTGATAAATAGAGGAACGTTTATTTCCGCTCCCGTTTCCACTGTGGCCGGTTTGGTAGCGCCCGTTGCCGTGTCGCCTTTGACGCCGGGCTCTGTTTCAACCACTTTAAGGCTAACAAAATTGGGAAGATCTATACCGATGACTTTTCCGTTATATTCAAGTACTTCCACAATGGTATTTTCCTTCAGAAAATCCTTATCTGAACCGATTTCATCTTCAGGCACCTGTACCTGGTCATAGGTATTGACATTCATAAAATGGTAGCCGTCACCATCGCTGTACAGAAACTGCATATTGCTCTGGTTTATATCCGGTTTACCGACTTTTTCTCCTGCCCTGAACGTTTTGTCTATAATCCCCCCTGTGAGCAGATTTTTCAGCTTTGTTCTTACAAAGGCCCCTCCCTTGCCCGGTTTCACATGCTGAAAATCGACAATCGAGTAAGGCGTTCCATCAAGCTCAACCTTTAATCCTTTTCTAAAATCCGGTGTTGAATACATACTTTAACCTCACATGAATTTGTTACACTCTGTAATAATCTCGCAGCCCTCACCGGTAACGAGGACCATATCTTCAATCCTGACACCTCCCAAAGAGGGAAGGTATATGCCGGGCTCTATGGTAAAAACCATTCCCTCTTGTATAAGCTCATCACTTACTCCCGAAATCACAGGGAGTTCATGAATTTCAAGGCCCACACCATGGCCCGTACCGTGCCCGAAATATTGCCCGTAACCCTTTTCACTTATATAATCCCTGGCCACTTTATCAACATCCGACGCCTTCATTCCCGGTCTGACTGCGGCAATGGCCAGATCATGGGCCGCTTTAACGATGTTGTATATTTCATCAGCCTTTCCTCCCACATCTCCAACACGGAAGGTGCAGGTCTCATCAGTATGATAACCATCGAGGAGAACACCGAAATCAAGAACGACAAGATCACCCGGCCGGACCTCCCTTTCACCGGGAACAGCATGAGGAAGGGCCGAATTCTCTCCTGAAGCAACAATAATATCAAAGGCGACCTTATCTGCCCCTCTTTTTCTTGCTTCCACTTCAAGCTCAAGGGCAATTTCCTTTTCCCTTACACCGGCCCGCACCCTGTCTTTAACGGCAAGAAAGGCCTCTCTGGCAAGAACGGCCCCCTTCTTCATAGCGTCGACTTCATAGCGGTCCTTTACATAACGCATCTTTCGGGTCTCATCTTTCAAGGGAATGAGTTCTGCATTTCCCAAACTTTGCTGAAGATCAGTCCAGAGAGAATAAGTCATATGGGCGGACTCAAAGGCAATTTTATTTAATTTATGCTCAACAGCAAGTGACTTAACGGCATTGAGCATCTTTTTGAAGATTACGATCCCGGCGCCTTTGACCTGGGCCTTTGACTGTGTTTCATAGCGACCATCGGTAAGAAAGGTCGCCCTGTCTTTTTCAAAGAGCAATAAGGCGGAACTCCCCGTAAAGCCCGAAAAGTACCGGATACTGTTCAGGTCCGTCAGCAAGACCGCATCTGCATTAATTTTGTCGAGAAGGCGGGAAAGAGCATGGTACCTTGAAACTCTTTCACGTTGAGGGATAGTATCACTTTTCATTCGTCTTTGCAACCGGCTACTGCCGCTCTTACCGTCCGCCCTTCATATAATCAGCAGCCGCATCGACGGCCATCAGATAGCCGAAGGGACCAAAGCCTGATATGTGGCCCACAACAATGTCGGAGACGAGTGATTTCTTCCTGAAATCTTCCCTTTTATGGATATTTGAGAGATGAACTTCAATGGCGGGTATTGACGTTGCCAGCAGGGCGTCCCTGATGGCGACGCTTGTATGTGTATAGGCGGCAGGATTGATAATGATGAGAGAAGTTTCATTTATCGATTTCTGAATTTTATCTACCAGGTCCCCTTCCGAATTGGACTGAAAAGTTTCGACAGACAGATCATATCCCCTGGCCCTTTCATTAATATTCCTGTCAATATCATTGAGGGTCTCACTGCCGTATACTTGCGGCTCTCTGCTGCCGAGCATATTCAGATTGGGACCATGAATAACCAGTATCTTTCTCATAACTGCTCTCCATATAAAAAAAGCTGCAATTTGCAGCTTAAAATTGATCGCATCTATTTAGTCAATCGATTAAAGTTCCCGGGCTATCCTGGGTGCGGCTATCCGGATATAATACTTTCCCTTGCCGTAATTTCCGCCGGGCAGCATGGCTGCCGCAATAAAATAATCCTCATTGATCAGCCTGATCACAAAAACCAGGTTATCACTTCTTACCGTTAATTCTTCGAGGTTTCCCGTCTCCAGCACTTCAGAAGCTTTCCTGATTTCTCCCAGTATAGCCGTGTATTCAATACCAAGGGTCTGGATATCGACATGCGTATCAGGCTTTTTGAATTCAGCAAGGGGAATACCATCCTTATCCATAATCACTGCTGCAAGGCTTCCTTCGGCTGAATTGACGATATTGGCTACAATTTCATTAAAATCCATCAGGCTCTCCGTC
>Ga0224514_10000281_pt1 | contig 15231 bp, 34 predicted proteins | sample SF_May12_sed_USG_3_FD_169107 | JGI IMG/M metagenome (GOLD analysis project Ga0224514, IMG submission 169107) | Sediment microbial communities from San Francisco Bay, California, United States - SF_May12_sed_USGS_24 | ecosystem: Environmental > Aquatic > Marine > Sediment | place: USA... | reverse complement strand
GGGCGGCCACACCACCACACCACTAATTGCCTAATTCACCTCTACAACCATAAAATAAAGACCACTAAATCATTTTGTGCAACTAATTTACAACCTAACAAAAATTTGCTGGTAAAATAAAATACTAACCAAACTACATTCCCTAAATTGACCAATTTCACCACTTTATTTTCAAAAATTAACCACCCACATCCCCCAAATGTTCACCACCCAATACAACTACCACAACTAATAATTGTAAAACAACGACCCCCTCCCAAATAGTCGCCTCCCCGTACCTTGTGCATTATGGTTTTACAAGCCCCACGCCAAGCCCGCCCACCCCGAAATTTATGTGAGCTGAAAAAACTCTGTTTTGCACCCACCTCTATCTGTTGCAAAAGATTAAGAAGAAGCTCTTTCAGCGGCTACATACCTGTCGCACTAAATGATATCTGGTTCTTTATCTCCCCCACGTTAGTGGGGTAAGGAATAACTTCAACACCTCACCTTCTACATTCCACTACTAAATGACTGAGGATAAGCCCAATCATCATAATTATTACCACCACTAACCACTAAAGTAGGCCCGCAACCAGCCACCCTTAAAGAGCGTTATAGCCCCAAAACTAAATATAAAATCAACCACCACCATATCACAACTAATAAAGACTCTCAATGCCACCGCCAAATTATATCTATACTGTAAAAATTAGTATTTTCCCCACCCAACCACAAACCCTATAAACCAAACTAACCATTTTAGCCAAACCCCTACCATTCATTAAGGAATTCAGCAAACACCCACTTCGACTGTTTATCAAAAACATTGCCTCTTGCCCCCACATAAAAGGTACATCCTGCCCAGTGAAACATTTAAACGGCCGCGGTACCCTGACCGTGCTAAGGTAGCATAATCGTTTGCCCCTTAATTCGGGGCCTGTATGAATGGACACACGAAAGTGCCACTGTCTCAATGAACTAAATAAAAATTAGCCTTCAGGTGAAGAGACCTGAATCTTTCCTATAGCAAGACAAAAAGACCCTGTAGAGCTTACACTCTAAATTACTACACTAAAACATTATATGCCTAAATATCTAAGTAACCTAAAGTTTTGTTGGGGCGACAAAGGACCACCTAAAACGTCCTTCAATACCTAGACTTTATGTCTCAAAATCGACTCATTAGACACCTTGTTTAAGAAACACCAGCTACCTCAGGGATAACAGGCTAATATTCCCTTAAGAGCCCAAATCGACAGGGAAGCTTGGCACCTCGATGTTGGCTTAGGGACCCTAAGTTGGTGTAGCAGCTTACTTAGGCGGTTTGTTCAACCGATAACCCCCTACATGAGCTGAGTTCAGACCGGCGTAAGCTAGGTCAGTTTCTATCTGCTATAAACTAAACACACCCTCAGCCGTACGAAAGGATCCTGAGCGGTAAAATAATTTTTTGTCTCCCAAGAATAAATATAAACACAATAATATAACCTTCTACTACCATTAAAATAAATCAGCGCCCACCGGCCCTCATGTCAACCTGAGGTCAACTCATACTACAAGACGCCGCCTCACCAATTATATTCCAACTCACCACCCTCCACGACCACGCCATACTTATCGTCACCATAGTAATCACATTCGTAACCTATATATTAATCAGACTTATAGTATCGCGCCTTACATCTCGACAACTCCTAGAAGCTAACACCCTAGAAACTATCTGAACAATCCTTCCAGCAATAATCCTAATCTTCCTAGCCCTACCATCCCTACGACTTCTATACCTTATTGACGAAATTCCAAATCCACAAACCTCCATTAAAGCAATCGGCCGACAATGATACTGATCGTATGAATACCTAGATAACGATAAAATCAAATCCTTTGACTCCATTATAAAAAAATCCTCCCAACTCGATCTAACCTCCGGAGACTTCCGCCTCCTTGAAGTAGACCAACGAGCCATTCTCCCCATACTAACAGAAATCCAACTTCTAACCACCTCCTCAGACGTAATCCATGCATGAGCACTCCCCAGAATAGGGGTGAAAGTAGATGCAGTCCCAGGACGACAAAATCAAATTGGCTTCTATATTACGCGGCCTGGCATTTATTACGGACAATGCTCCGAAATTTGCGGGACTGATCACTCATTTATACCTATTGTTCTAGAAGCAATCTCATTTAATGACTTTACCACATGACTTCAGTCCTAACATACCAACTCAATTACACCTGAAGCTTAAAACTCCAACAACACAAATAAAATGCCCCACCTCTGCCCCTTAAACTGATCCGCCGCACTAATCTCATTCTGAATAATCCTACTACTCCTATACACAAGCACCTGATGGATTCAATTGCCAATTTTTCCTCCACTCTACCTATCCCCTCCCACCACTATTACACCACCATGACCTTGAAAATAAATAAAATGAGGTGGCCGAACACCTCAGGCAGAAGATTGTAGCCCTTCCAATGGTCCTAACCCCTCATTAATAATTTTCTAAGTATATACCATGTACATTTACCTTCCAAGTAAAAAGATTGCACAAAGAAAATACCAATGCTACGCCAACCATTTCACCTAGTAGAATATAGCCCATGACCTCTTATTGGCGCCCTAGGAGCATTTAACCTTACAACCGGCCTGGCCGCCTGATTCCACGGCTACGGCACCAAACTTATAATCTTAGGACTCGCCCTAATCATCCTTACTATAATCCAGTGATGACGAGATGTGACCCGCGAGGCCACCCTACAAGGCCACCACTCATCACTCGTTCTTAACGGCCTAAAATTCGGAATAATTTTATTCATTGTATCAGAAGTAATATTCTTTTTTGCCTTTTTTTGGGGATTTTTTCATAGAAGCCTAGCCCCAACCCCCCAAATCTCCTGCACATGACCGCCCCCTGGCATCTCCCCGCTAAACCCATTCTCAGTCCCCCTTCTAAACACCGCTGTTCTCCTGGCCTCCGGCGTCACCGTTACTTGAGCCCACCATAGGCTAACATCAAACAACATCGACACCGCCACCTATGCACTAATCTGAACAAGAGGATTAGGAATCTACTTTACATATCTCCAACTAAACGAATACCTAGACGCACCATTTACAATTGCAGACAGAATCTATGGAACAACATTCTTCGTAGCTACAGGCTTCCACGGCCTCCACGTGATGATTGGCACCACCTTTCTACTAACGTGTCTAATTCGAACTATAAATCACCACTTTTCTTCAGCTCGCCATTTCGGCTTCGAGGCTGCAGCCTGATACTGACACTTTGTTGATGTAGTCTGAATCTTCCTTTACCTATGTATCTACTGATGAGGCTCATAGACCATTACCTGCTGCCCTTCCACCAAACCAAGCCCGGAAATGTTATTTCTTTCCTTGACCAACCTATTTTATGCCACCTCCATCACCCTACTTGTCGCCCCATCCCCCATAGCCCTAGGTGGACTCATCCTATTCCTAGCACTTCAACTAAGTTTAATTTTAAGCCTAACCACCTCTTCCTGGTTCGCTCTCTTACTTTTTCTAATCTACATTGGAGGCTTACTAGTTATATTCTCATATTTCATCGCCCTATGCCCCAACCTCCCGATCCAAATAAAATCCCCAATCACCATCCTCAGTACCACATTTATACTTCTCCTCCTTACACCGCATATTACATCACTATCCCCATGACCCCTTAGCCCCACAACCTCCCCCCAAATGCCCTCCATCCTTATCCCATTAAACCTCCCCTTACTCCTCTTCCTTGTAATAATTCTACTCTTTGCCTTAATTCTCGTAGTAAAAATTAGGCTACGAACTGCAGGGCCATTGCGCCCATTCACGCCCCCACACTATGCCCAATCTCCTTAAACCACCACACCCCCTACTATTCTCGATTAAAGACAACCTTATAAACCTCCCTGCACCAATCAACCTATCTATCTGATGAAACTTTGGCTCCCTCCTAGGCCTCTGCCTGACCACACAACTCATCACCGGCCTATTCCTCGCAATACACTACCTTCCAAGAGCAGATCACGCATTCTCATCAGTAATCCACATCTGCCGAGACGTAAATAACGGATGACTCCTACGAGCAATTCATGCCAATGGCGCCTCCTTATTCTTTTTCGCCATATATATCCACATGGGACGAGGCATTTACTACAACTCATATGTTTTAAAAACCACCTGATACTCAGGAGTTATTATATTTACCGTAACCATAGGAACCGCCTTTTTAGGATATGTCCTAGTATGGGGACAAATAAGATTTTGAGCCGCCACAGTAATTACAAACTTCCTCTCTGCCCTACCAATCTGAGGCAAGTCCCTTGTTGAATGAGTGTGAGGAGGTTTCGCCGTTACATCCGTGACTCTCACACGATTCTTTACACTTCACTTCTTACTCCCATTTTCATTAATTCTCCTCGCACTACTCCACCTCCTATTTCTCCATGAAACAGGATCTTCAAATCCACTAGGATTAAACAGAAACCCATCTAAAGTCCCATTCCACCCATACTACACCGCCAAAGACCTCCTAGGATTTTCTGCCATTTTCTTTATAATAACTAGAATCATCCTCTGATTCCCGTATACCTTCCTAGAGCCAGAGAACTTTATCCTGGCCAACCCCCTATCAACACCTCTCCATATTAAACCAGAGTGATACTTCTTATGGGCGTATACCATCTTACGCTCCATTCCAAACAAACTAGGAGGAGTAGTAGCCATATTCGCAGCCGTACTGATCCTTGCCCTTCTACCCTCTATCCCCACACCAGCCCGCCTCGGGCTGGCCTTCTACCCCCCATCCCAAATTATATTCTGACTATTCCTAGCCACCTGCCTACTATTAACCTGAATCGGAGGAAAGCCAGTAGAAATTCCATATGAACACCTAGGACAATACTTTACCACCGCCTACTTTATATTCTTCTTCCTATTCCCAATCCCAGCAATTCTGTGAGATAAAATTATTAACCCCTAAGGCAACCCTCCGCCAAACCACAAGCCCATATGTTTACCGATATCTTTTCATCATTTGACCCAATAATAAACGCCTCATCACTCCCACTAGGCCCAGAAAGCCTCTGACTCACCAACCTTCTAATTATTCTACCCTTAACCCCCCCAATTTGAATAAACCCCTCTCACACCATGTGGACCATTATACTACTTCTTAAAACAATCTTCAACCAACTAACACGCTCATACGCACAGAAATTCCTGGGCTGAAATGCAATCATCTCTACACTCTTCCTCTTCCTAATCACAATCAACCTAATCAGACTAACACCATATATCTTCAGCCTCTCAAGACACCTACTATTTACATTCTCCTTTGGCCTAACACTCTGACTCAGCATTATCCTATCATCAATCCTCTCACACCCAATAAAATTTACTGCAAGACTACTCCCTGGAGGAGCCCCCCCCTGATTAAACCCATTTCTCGTAATAGTTGAATCATCCAGATTTTCGGTCCGACCAATTACACTATCATTTCGCCTGGCCGCCAATATAAGCGCCGGCCATATTGTAATCGTTCTAATTGCCCTATTCTCCGCCAACGCCCTATTCTCATCCTTAACCACTGCCCTCACAATCCTAATCCCATCTCACATAGCCTACATTCTCTTTGAAGTCGGAATTTGCCTTATCCAGGCATTTATTTTCTGCCTGCTACTATCACTATACGCCAACGACCACCCCTAAGCAGACCGCCCCGCCATGTAGTTTCGGCCTACACCCCCGAATAATTTCTCTGCTGTCCGGGTAGTTTAATAATAAAACATCACGCTGTGGCCCTGAAAATGTGCCCCACCCCGAACTATGCTCGCCCCCTCTACATTAATTACAAATACTCTATTTATACTACTACTCCCCACCGCCCTCACCATACTCTATTCCTCCCAAACAGCTAGCTCCCTAATCATTGAGTGAGACTTTCTCTCCCTCTCATCCCACCACCTATCACTCTCATTATTACTAGACTCAACTGCCCTCACATTCGCCACAACAATCTTCTTAATCTCAGCAAGTGTTCTAAAATTCTCCACCTCATACATACACGCCGACCCATTCCTCCAACGATTTACTATTCTAGTAGTTCTATTTATCATATCAATATTCTTCCTAATCTTTATCCCAAACCTAATCTTCCTCCTACTAGGATGAGACGGCCTAGGAATCACCTCATTCCTGCTAGTAATCTACTTCCAGACACCAACCGCCCTAGGAGCAGGCATAATTACAGCACTAATAAACCGAATTGGGGACGCATTCCTACTTATTACAATCGCCATCTTTATCAATCAAAACCACTGAATAAGACTCTGCCCCTCTAACACACTAAACACCTCTGCAGCCCTATGCCTTTCACTGGCAGCCATAACAAAAAGAGCCCAAATTCCATTCTCAAGCTGACTCCCAGCAGCAATGGCTGCGCCCACCCCAGTCTCAGCCCTAGTCCACTCATCAACCCTAGTAACTGCTGGGGTATTTCTACTATACCGATTTTATCCATTCCTAAGCACCAACCCACTATTCCGCCCATCTATCTTACTTCTGGCAGCCCTAACCATACTAATGGCCGGACTGTCAGCCCTGATAGAATATGACCTAAAAAAAATCATCGCCCTATCCACACTTAGTCAGCTTGGCGTGATACTATCAACATTGGGATTAGGCCTACCTGCCCTAGCATTCTTCCACCTAATCACCCACGCTCTATTCAAGGCACTTTTATTTATTTGTGCCGGATCAATAATCCACCACTTCTCTCACGCCCAAGACCTCCGCACAATAACCAACACACTACAACAAATGCCTACCTCATCCTCCTGCATCCTAATTGCAAGCCTATCTCTATGTGGTACACCTTTCCTCTCCGGGTTTTATTCAAAAGATCTAATTCTAGAAATACTAATACTAAACCCAATAAACCTAGCAATCTTCGCTATCTTTATTATCTCTACAATACTCACTGCTACCTACTCCCTTCGCCTAACCATATCTCTCCTATGGTCCCCTTCCGCCTTCACTCCCCTACACAACACCCACGACGAAGACCCCAACCTCACCCTCCCAATACTTATCCTATCTACAACTGCAATCTTCATAGGTGCAACGATGAGCTGACTATTACCCCCACTACCACACCCCACCCTCCCTACCATAATAAAACTCCTGCCCGCAGTAATCACTGCCTACGGCGCCTGACTATCCTGATCTACCATATCCCTTGAATCCCCCGCCCCAAACAACACACATTCAGCCAACCTAATGCTATCAACTATGTGGTTCCTAACCCCACTAACATCCCAAAATATCATCCCAACCCCAATAAAACTCTCCCTGTACTCCACCCACTCTCTTGACCACTCGTGGTTAGAACATCTAATCAGTACCGGGTGACCATCACTTATACTCCGCCTATCCGCCCACATCCAAACCCCACAAAAAACCACCACTAACACACACCTTACAACTACCTGCCTTCTACTACTGCCCCTTCTTTTTATCTGAAATAATAGCTTAACTAAAAGCAAACCACTGAAGCCGGTAAGATGAAACCCTCTTATTTCAGTGGCAGTAGTGTATCTAACACATTAACTTTTCACGTTAAAAAAATAAGTATTTTTATCCGCCATTCCAGAGAGTAATTTAAAACAAAATACTAACTTTGGAAGTTAATAATCGGCCAGCCGCCCTCTGACAGCTGATGAAGCTACTAATAATAGCACTGGCCTTGTAAACCAGAGACAGGTATCCACCCATCAGCTATGTTAGCCCCCACTCTAAGCCTTATCCCCATCCCAATAATTATATGCATCTGCCTATTTATCTCCCAGCGCACCCATCTTCTCATAGTTCTTCTAGCTACAGAAAGCATCCTTCTAACCCTAACCGCCCTAACCGCCCTAATACACTGCCTGACATCCCTAAACAGACCATTTCTCATCTTTATATTACTATCCTTAGGGGCCTGCGAAGCAGCCCTGGGGCTCGCAATCCTTGTTGCCATATCCCGCTCATTCGGCTCTGACCTGCTATCCTCGCTTACTACCAATAAATGTTAAAACTACTTCTACCCCTAATTCTAACCCCCCTCCTACTGTCCCCACACCACTGACGACTGGCCCCTCTAACATCCCTTCTTCTTATCCCCATTTCATCCACCCTCCTCCTCCCATCACTATCCGCCCTATCCACATCCCAACATATAACCATCGACCACCTATCCGCCCCCCTCATCTCCCTCACCATCTGAATCTGCTCATTAACAATCCCGGTTAGCTTAATATCACTCATAAAATCCCCCAGCCCTCTCTCTCTCCCCCTCCTGAACTCCACCTTAATACTAGTCCTACTCCTAGCCTTCTCATCCAACAACTTAATAATCTTCTATATTACATTTGAGGCATCCCTAATCCCAACACTAATAATAATCCTACTCTGAGGCTACCAACCCGACCGACTCCAAGCTAGATTCTACATAATAATATATACCATCTCCGCTAGGCTCCCCCTCCTACTAGCCATCCTATCTATAAAAATACTTAGAACAAACACAAACATATTATTTCTTCAACAAACGATTCCGACAAACCCCACTCCAGCCCTATGGTGAGCCATATGCCTCTTTGCCTTTCTAGTTAAACTGCCCCTATACTCACTTCACCTATGACTACCTAAAGCCCACGTTGAAGCCCCAACCGCCGGCTCAATAATCCTCGCCAGAATCCTACTCAAATTAGGAGGATATGGAGCAATCCGATTTTCAAGAATTGCCCCAAAACTAATAAATATATCCGCCCCCCTCCTCCTAAGAATTTCTATATTAGGTGCCACACTAACTGGCCTAATCTGCCTGCGCCAAACAGACTTGAAGGCCCTCATCGCCTATTCCTCTGTAGCCCACATGGGGCTGGTAATTGCCGCTATCTCATCTATATCCACGTGGGGCTGAAACGGCGCTCTAGCCATAATACTAGCCCACGGGCTTTCATCCCCGGCCCTTTTTTCCCTTGCCGGAATCACTTACGAATCCACCAACACCCGAAGACTATTTCTAACCAAAGGACTTATCACCATCTTCCCAAACATCTCCATATGATGGTTTATTGCCTCAATAAGAAACATGGCAAGACCTCCCTCAATCAACCTACTAGCAGAAATCCTCCTTCTAACATCAATCCTCTCAAAATCTCCCGTCATAGCCCCATTAATTTTTTCTTCCTCCTTCCTCGCCGCCGCGTATAGACTCCACCTATACACCGCCACTCAACACGGAGCCCCACCAAAATTTCTAAATCCTCTCCCTCAGTGCCCACCAACCCACTATATGTCCATCATACTAATAACCGCCCCTATCTTCACCATAATCCTTAAATCAGAAATCATCACATCCTACCCGACCTAAACCAGATAACCTCGACCTAAACAACCCATCCTTATCGCCAGTTTAAATCTAGCTGCAAAGTTAGCTACGCCAAAATATTACATATGCAACTCTTCTGACACCCGTAAATACCAGTGTACAACACTTACCCACGCTAGCCAACACTAAAATACATACACATCATACTTAGCCCACACTAAAACTATTACAAACCACTACGCCTGCAATGCTGAAACCTGAAACACTAATGAAAATTAGGCCCGGACAACGGCCCAAGGGCCGGTCAAATAAGTGCCAGCATCCGCGGTTACACTTTACGCCCCAGCTTAACTCGCCCGGTCGCCATGCGGACATAACCACCCAATGACTTATGCTCCTCCGCCCAAGAGGTACAATTCACCAACATCATCTCCTTTCCTCAAAGTCTCACACCTCCCCGCGAAAGCTTAGACAAAAACAAGGATTTGATACCCTTCTATCCTAAGCCATAAATACAGTAAACCGAGAACTACGAACACACGTTTAAAACTCAAAGATATTGGCGGCTCCTTCAACCCAACCAGGGGAACCTGTCCCTTAAACTGAAGACCCACGATTTCCCCTACCCCCCCTAGCCCCCAGCCTTTATATTGCCGCCGACCGTTTACCTTGTAAAAGCCGTAAACAACCAGATCTATGCCCCCAAACCAGGTCGAAATAAAGCCAATGGGGGGGAGGAGATGGGTTACAACCTAAACCACAGAAAACAGCAGGGCTCACTCAACAAGACCCCTCAGGCGGACTTGGAAGTAAGACACTATCACACTAATAGCCCTGAATAAGGCTAACCGAAGAGTGTACAAATCGCCCGTCGCCCCCGCCGAAAGGTGGGGTAAGTCGTAACAAAGTAGGCGTACCGGAAGTTGCGCCTCCAGGTAAGTTGGCAGAATAATGCACTTGACTTAGGCCCAAGATAAGGGGTCTCCCCACTTACCCAAAATATAGCATATCCCTAATGCCTTCCACTTACAATGGAATTAAAGCACCGCTTATTTTGATAGTCACACTAGTTTACAAAGAACCCTTGACCTGCAATCAAAAAGTGGGAAATCCCGTATGACACCACGGCCCCCAGTTTCGGAAACAACTAATCTTGAAATTTAGTAAAAGGCGTTCGACTCCCCTAGGAGCCTGCCAAACCAATATCGCGCCGGACATGAACGGATAACCTTGATGAAGTTAAAGATGGAAACCTCTCCCGATATTTACTATTCTAATTGGCCCCATAGTTGATTCACAACATTAAACTGCAAATTTAAAAGAGTATTTTTCCCACTGAGGCTTAATAGAGGTGGCAGAAACTGCACTAGACCTAAGCCCTAACCACGAGACATTCTCTCTCTATAATGTTCTACCTAAGCCCCCTCCTCACCCTCCTAATCACCTCCCTCATAGCCCTCCTAGCCATAGCATTTTATACACTTATAGAACGCAAACTACTCGGGTACTTTCAACTCCGAAAAGGACCCAATAAAATTGCTCTCATAGGACTCCCACAGCCCCTGGCCGACGCAATAAAACTATTTCTAAAAGAACAAATGCCGCCCTCCTCTGCCAACTTCCTCCCATATATACTCGCACCCATCCTTAGACTATTCCTAGCCCTAATTATATGAACCCTCTACCCTTCCACCACCCCCAGCTCATACCTTCCTTTGGGAATAATCCTGTTTCTATGCATCTCAAGAATAAATGTATACACAACACTCGCAGCCGGCTGATTCTCAAACTCAAAATATGCCCTACTAGGAGCAATCCGGGGCATCGCCCAAACCATCTCATACGAAGTAAGGATGGCCCTAATCATGCTCACCCCACTACTCCTGCTCACCTCATTTGATCTAACCTACATTATACACACAAACTCTACCCCAAAACTACTTTTATGCCTGCCCCTCGTAGCAATATGATTCACCTCAATCCTAGCAGAAACAAACCGCACCCCATTCGACTTCGCAGAGGGCGAGTCAGAACTTGTTTCAGGATTCAATATCGAATACGGAGCCGGCCCATTCGCCCTAATTTTCATAGCTGAATACATAATAATTCTATTTATAAGACTACTCACAGCAACCCTATTTCTCACCCCCCCAATAATACTAAATCAAATTACTTTACCCTCCCTAACCCTACTCATCGCCGCCCTATTCGTATGGGTACGTGCCACACTCCCACGACTACGATATGATCAATTAATAATACTTACATGAAAAACCTTCCTCCCAATCACCCTTGCCACCATCCTCCTAGCCCTAATAATAGTCCCATAACCTCTACCACGGGGAAGCTATTAAGCATTAGATTTTTACTCTGAAAATTGGCCTAAGCGCCCCCCATGACCCTGCAAACATATGCACCTAACCCTAGCCTCATTCATAATCCCAATAATCCTAACCACACTCATCCCAACTATTGCATGAATGGTAGCCATACGCTCAAACCAAGACCGAGAAAAACTCTCACCATTCGAGTGCGGATTTGACCCAAAAAATTCTGCTCGAATCCCATTCTCACTTCGATTTTTCCTTCTAGCAGTAATCTTCCTTGTCTTTGACATCGAAATCGTCCTCCTTATCCCAGCCCCAATTATCTCAGCAGCAGCCGCCCCCAGCCTCCTAGGGCTAATACTATTCCTATTAATTCTAATCTTAGGACTTCTCCACGAATGAAATGAAGGATCACTAGATTGAACTAATTAACCATAAAACCAATAGCGCATTAGTTAAAAAATAATATAGACTTGTCAAGTCTAAGTCGCCCCCGGCATGCCCTACGGCAGGATCAGCTAATCCTAAGCTAATGGGCTCATGCCCCAAAAATGGTTGTTTTCCTCCTGCTCCATTCCACCTTAGTAGGATCCGCTAAACTTCTAAGCCTTTGGGCCCATGACCCGAAAATGGACTATCCTCCTACTACCAGCCCACAGGTTACCTAAATAGCAGGCCCGGCTTCTAACCACGGCCTGGGGGCATCACAGCCCCCTAACCTCCATGCCCCTCCTCAAATTTCCATACATCATATTCTCCATAACAATAATCACCGGCTCACTAATAGCACTCTCTGCATCCAACTGACTCACCATGTTCGCAGGAATAGAACTCAACCTACTCGCCTTTACCCCACTCATAATTCAACTTAAAACTTCCGTAGAGCACGAATCGGCGACAAAATACCTACTAGCCCAAATTCTCGGCGCATCCGCCCTAATTTTAGGCGGCCTATGAACGCTCAGCCCCGCCCTCTCGCCCCTCCCCCCCAAATGATTCATCCTACTCGGCCTTATAATTAAAGCTGGAGCTGCCCCCGCCCACTTCTGATTCCCAAACGTGATATCCGGCCTATCCTGACCAATATGCCTAATCCTATCAACCTGACAAAAACTCTTTCCCATCCTCTGTTTATTCTTCCTCTTAAACTCCCACCAACCAACCGCACTCCTCATAATCCTGGCCGCTGGTGCCATAATAGCTGCCCACTCCGGCCTAAACCAATCCACCCTACGCGGACTGCTTGCCTACTCATCAATCACCCACATAAACTGGATACTTTCAATCGCTATTATAAATACCCTTTACGCCGCCCTTTATATGTTTATCTACCTCCTATCCACACTAATAATTATATTATCACTCTACACCCTAAACCTGTCCTCCCAAAAAATTTCCGCAATCACATCACTATCTCCAACAACCAAATTAATACTATCAACAATATTCCTGTCCCTCGCCAGCCTTCCCCCCTTCCTGGGATTCCTACCTAAATGACAAGGGCTTATTACGCTCGCTACTTTCTTCCCACTGATCGCCTTCCCTCTCCTATTTGCCTCCTTAACCACCCTATTCTTCTACCTAAAACTTTCTCTTATAATTCTACTAACCCCACCTAACAAACAGGCCCATCCCCCACTACCAGCCCTCCACACAGTCCTACCGCTCCTCCTAATCTCCCTAGGACTAGCCCCGATACTACCAACACTCACCTATGCGCTGACTATACTCAACCAACCACAAAGACATTGGCACACTCTACTTCCTTCTAGGCATCTGATCTGGCCTAACCGGCACATCGATAAGACTTCTCATTCGAATTGAACTCGCTCAGCCAGGGACATTCTTAGGTAATGACCAAATCTACAACGTATTAGTTACAGCCCACGCATTCCTTATAATCTTCTTCTTAGTTATACCAGTACTCCTTGGGGGATTCGGGAACTGACTAATCCCACTAATACTCTCCTGCCCAGACATAGCTTTTCCACGAATAAATAACCTTAGATTCTGACTCCTGCCCCCATCCCTACTCCTATTAGTATCCTCTGCAGCCGTAGAGCGAGGCGCCGGCACCGGATGAACTGTATACCCACCACTATCCGGTGCCACATCCCACAGAGGCCCCTCAGTAGACCTAGCCATCTTCTCCTTACACCTGGCCGGAGTATCTTCTATTCTTGGGTCAATCAACTTTATCACCACAGCACGAAATATGCGCCCTAAAGGCTGCTCTGCAGAACGCATCCCACTATTTGTATGATCACTAATCGTCACCACAATCCTCCTCCTACTATCCCTCCCAGTTCTCGCTGGAGCCATCACTATACTCCTAACAGACCGAAACCTAAATACATCATTCTTTGACCCCGCCGGAGGCGGAGACCCCATCCTATACCAACACCTATTTTGGTTCTTCGGCCACCCAGAAGTATACATCCTTATTCTCCCAGGCTTCGGTGCAATCTCACACATTGTCACACACGCCTCTGCAAAGCCAGAGCCCTTTGGGGCCCTAGGAATAATCTACGCCATATTAGGAATTGGGGCCCTCGGATTTATCGTTTGAGCCCACCACATGTTCACCGTAGGAATAGATGTAGACACTCGAGCCTACTTCACTGCCGCAACAATAATCATTGCCATTCCCACTGGAATTAAAGTCTTTAGATGACTAGCAACCATCCACGGAACCCATATTAATAAATTTGAAACTCCCCTCCTATGAGCGCTCGGATTCATCTGCCTATTTACAATAGGGGGCGTCACAGGAGTCATCCTATCAAACTCATCACTAGACATCATACTACACGACACATATTATGTCACAGCCCACTTCCACTACGTACTTAGGATAGGCGCCGTATTCGCCATATTTGCCGCATTCACTTACTGATTCCCTCTCCTCACAGGACTATCCATCCACAATCGCTGATCAAAAGCCCAATTCTTCCTTATATTTATCGGAGTAAACCTCACATTCTTTCCCCAACACTTCCTCGGACTCAGAGGAATGCCCCGACGATACTCCGATTACCCAGACGCTTACACCTGCTGAAATGCTATCTCCTCTATTGGGTCTCTAATCTCACTCATTGCACTCCTATTATTTATTTTCCTTATCTGAGAAGCCTTTTTTGCACAACGCCCCGCTATCTTCACCTTAAACGCCCCATCTGGCCGCGAATGACAAGACTCACTACCACATAACCTCCACGCACAAAACGAAATAATCAAACTTTTCACCCCAACTCACACCTCAGCTAACTAAGACTTTAAGTTAAAACAAACTCCTAGCCTTCAAAGCTAAAAATGGGCCAACCCAAGTCTTGCACACCCAAACTAAATTATAGAGCAGTGTTAGAAGCACATAAAATTTTGACTTTTAAAGATTAGGAGTACCTCACTCTATAATACATAAAGCAGAAGCGAATCTCGCAGTTAACTGTTACTTAACCCATTGCCACAGGCCTGTTTTTTTTTTTTTATATATATATATATATATATATATATATATATATATA
>Ga0224514_10000280_pt1 | contig 15261 bp, 14 predicted proteins | sample SF_May12_sed_USG_3_FD_169107 | JGI IMG/M metagenome (GOLD analysis project Ga0224514, IMG submission 169107) | Sediment microbial communities from San Francisco Bay, California, United States - SF_May12_sed_USGS_24 | ecosystem: Environmental > Aquatic > Marine > Sediment | place: USA... | reverse complement strand
GAGCCCAGGATTATTGGTCTGCAGGGGCGCTACAGCTTTTAGGGAGATACTAGGAGAAGGTACTAATGTAATGAACCATCCCCACCCACGCCGCTAGCCCGGCAGGGTCTTCCAGACTAGATTTAGTCTGATGGACCTTAACCTTGGATGGGAGATCGACATGACTATTAGCATACTGGGCATTGATATTGCCAAAAACGGTATTGCCAACTTAACTGCTCGAGATTGGTAAACTCGGCCCATGACTATTTATAAACGCCACCGATTCCCGTCCGATATCATTTCCTACGCCGTCTGGCTCTATTATCGCTTCAACCTCAGCCATCGGGATATTGAAGATCTCCTGGCTGAACGAGGCATCACTGTCAGCCGAGAAACCATCCGACTCTGGTGTATCAAATTCGGAGCTATTTATACGCGCCGATTGAAACGAAAGCACCGTGGCTTCGGCGATACATTCTTCATCGATGAAGTATTCGTGAAGATCAATGGCAAGCAGCACTATCTGTGGCGTGCAGTCGACCAGGACGGTGAAGTCGTTGATGTTTATCTTCAGACCCGACGTGACGGTGCTGCAGCCAAGCGCTTCTTCAGGCGTTTATTGCGGAGCTATGGAGGAGAGCCAAGGAAGATCGTTACCGATAAGCTGCGGAGTTATGGTGTTGCGCATCGAGAGTTGATGCCGGGTGTGATCCGCAGTACAGAACAGTATGAGAATAATCGGGCAGAACAATCGCATGAGGCGACCAGGGTCAGGGAGCGAGGGATGAGGCGATTCAAGTCGATGGGTCAGGCTCAGCGGTTTCTGGGTGCACATGCTACTGTGCAGAACCTGTTCAATCTCGGCAGGCACCTGGTTCGAGCTCAACATTATAGGGACCTCAGGATTAGTGCGTTTACCGAATGGGGAAGGGCGGTTGCCTAAGAGCAAGTGGCGGATTTCTGCGGCTGCACGAAGTTAATTTGCCAATACCATGGCGAAGCTCAAGAAGAAATGGTCTCCTTCAAGTCGGTTTTCGGCGTGGAAATCATGCAACCACTTGGCGATGAACGTAACGTTCTGCTTGCCGAAATTCCTACTCCATAACAGGGCTGGGCCGACTCCGGCAGCTCCTGTTTTGAAGGCGCCTAATTCGGCGCCGTCACCGCTGTCGCCGGTAAGCTGTTTAAGATAGAACCCGTGTATACCCACGGCGAACGAATCGGACAAAAACTGGTTGAGCACCAGGTCCAGGTGCAGTTCCTGGCCCGTCTGGTAGTTCGTATCGTCATTTTCAGTGTTATAGATGTGTCCGACGTTGAAGGACAGGTCCTTGCCCGTTTCCGGGTTGAGGTAGGTCACAGCAAAGTTGGTATCGAAACTCCAGTAGTTGAGGCTCGTATTGATCGGCTCATCAATATCATAATCACCGGTTGGGGCCACTAGGAAATGCGATAACGACCAGTGGTAATTGTCGTCTTGCCAGTACAGTGCGAACGGAATGAGTACCAAATCCGCCAGGCCGGAGACCGAATCATTTACTCCGCGTTTCGTTCCGGCCAGGGAAATATTCGTCTCGGTATCCAGCTGCACCAATGGTACGAAAATGCCACCGGCATACTGGGCCCCGAAGATATCCAGGTCGGGTTTGTATAGTACTGTGGTGAAGTTCATCAGGAAGTCCAGACTTGTGTCCAGTTGCAGTTTTCCGGAGGAGAAGGACTTGTCGATGTCTGCGGTGTAGTAATAAACGTCGTTGCGAAGCGTCCATGTTTCCACGGGAGCCATAGCCATACCGAAGTCGCCATAAGTACCTGGCACGTAATTGCTGTAGCCTCCCTCGGCTGCGGTTACCTGATTGATGTGCATCGTCGTAATAATAAGTAAGCAGATTGCCTTAACCAGCGTGGCTACTTTCTTTATCATGTGACGGTTATTGCGAGATATGTAGGACATAGCCACTCTGGCCTCACTCCTTTGAACTGTAGTAGCTGTACGCTGTACCTTGCCCGCGAGCCTGCTTAGTATGGTGGCTGGTATGGATCCGGAGCCCCGGTCGGAATCGCTGGATAAGCTTTAAAAGATGCAGTGTGCTTTTCCAGCTGGCCCAATGCCGCTTTGGGAACCCAGGTGTTTGGAAATAGCACATTTTCACGCTCTTGTGGATCAGAAATAAGATTGTAAACCCGAGGCATGCCGTACGTGATAGTTTCGCTGAACACTGAATCCATCTCTTTGAAATTTACTTTCCAGTTGCGCCATTTTACGCCGTAGATGTCGTTCCCCATATAGACAATGACTCCTTCTCGGCCTGACTTTTCCTGCTTTCCGAGGAAGAAATTGGACATGTCGATCCCATCAATAACCCTGTCTGTCGGAACTTTACCACCGGCAATCTGCGCAAGACTGGGGAAGAGATCCATTTCGTGGACGATTTCGTCGCTTGCCGACCCAGCCGGGACCTTGCCAGGCCACCGCATCGCAAACGGAACTCTCAACGCGCCCTCGAAACCGGTGAAGAGTGTGCCACGCCAGGGCCCGGCTGATCCAGGAGTAGCGGTTTGGACGGTGGCAGCCGTGTTTCCATGCGCCATTGCCTCCGGTCCGTTGTCAGCAGTGAAGATAAAGATCGTGTTATCCCGAATGCCGAGCTTGTCGATTGTATCCAGCAACCGTCCTGTGTAGGTGTCGATTTGAAGCAGAAGATCCGCCCAACTGCCATTGCCAGTCTTGCCCACGAAATCCGGATGCGGTCGTGTTGGATAGTGTGTTGCTGTGTAGGGAAGATAAAGGAAAAATGGCTTGTCGGCTTCCGACTGGCGCTTCATGAATTCGATGGCCTTATCGGTGAGGTCTCCATCAATAAGGGGGCGATAGTCAAGCCTGTAGGGCCTAACTTTCCTGGGGCTTTGGCCCTTGCGCGCCTCCATGACAAAGCTTTCTTCTACACCACTCTCAGCAAAGCCCTCGAGCGTTGTGTACGCTGCTTCGTCAGTTGAGTTCGGAACCCCATACCACTCGTCGAAGCCCTGGTCCGTTGGGAACCTGCCGTCTGTGCGACCGAGGTGCCATTTCCCAAACATGGCAGTGCTGTAGCCTACATCGGAGAGCATCTCGGCCATGGTGACTTCCCATTGCACCAGTCCGTAGACGCCCGCGTTCAGTGGGGCGACCCCATTGCCGCTTCGAATCGCATATCGACCGGTCATAATGGCGGAACGCGAGGGAGTGCATTGGACCTCGACGTTGAAATTGGTCAGGCGCAGTCCCTCGCCAGCAAGTTGGTCAAGCCGGGGCGTCGGTGCGCCGCGGATTATCCCACCGCCATTGAAACCGGGCTCGCCCCAACCGAAGTTATCGAGGAAAACCAGAACGATGTTGGGCTTATCCTGCGCCGCCGCAACTGATCCGCTTAGAAGCAGGAGAAATACGAAAACCGACCTGATTAAATGCATGATATGTGTACTCGCTTGGTTATTGGAGAATGATCGTGGCCAATTGTCCGCTTTGCGTTGAGATTCTGTCCGGTCGACAAAATGCATACATGAGTGTTGCCGCAAGACCGGCTAGCCAGAATTCCCGCTCAGGGATTTGCGGACAGATTCAGGGCTTTTGCCTGCCCAGCGCTTAAACGCCCTGGAAAAGGAGCTCAGCTCGCCATAGCCCAACATCAAGGAGATATCGGTCAAGCTGAATTCGGAATGCGACACGTAGTCCTGCGCTATCGCATAGCGTATGTCGTCTACCAAGTCTGCGAAGGCCAGGTTCTCGTCACGCAGCTTGCGTTGTAGCGTACGCCCGCTCATACCCAGCAGCGAGGCGATCTGGTTCAAGTCTGGCAAGCCCTCACCCAGGGAGATCGAGATCAGGTGGCGTACCTTGGCCAGCAAGTCGTCTTCCTCCGAGCGCAGGCAAAGCTGACTATCAAGATAGAAAACCAGCGCCTCGAACAAACCCTTGTCTGCAGTCAGGACAGGATAATCGAGCACTTTCCGGGAAAAATGAATCCTGTTGTTGCGGCGCTCAAATAGCACATCACACCCGAACAAGCTGTGATGCTTCCCGGTGCTCTTTAACTGGCTGTGGCAAAACTCAACTAATCGAGGGCGAAAATTCTTTCCTGAAAGTTCGCGGATTATTGAGGTGATCCAACTCACGGCCATCTCGGCATCCTGTCGCACAAGGTCGGGCTGCAATATCGTAACCGCGTATGTGCATACCACCATCTCCTCGCCGATATCTAGGCGGATAGTGTTGGACTGGGACAGAACGTAAAGATATCGAGATAATACCGAAAGCGCGTCCCCGATCGTGGCGGAGGCTGACATGGCGTGACCGATGACGCCGAGGTCACGGGGTTCCAGGCTCTCTCCAAGGTCGAGACCGATATGCGGGTTGGAGTGCCTTGCTACGGTCTCCAGCAATTCGGCATATTTTTGGCTGGAGACTTCCACGTCGCGGCGTGTGAAGACGCTCTCGGGTATCTCGAGTTTTTCCACGAAGGGACGGAACTGCTCTTCAAACCGAGCAAATATCCCCTCTGAAAATATGGTCGACATAGCGGCAATGCTACGACTTTCAGGAACTGGATACCAGCCCGGAGAATGAACCGCGTCAGTCTCCGGGCTGTTGAGTGGGTTAATAGTTCACCCGGAACGTAAGACCATAGGAACGCGGCGCCATCAGGTAGCTCTGTACAGATGCATCCTGCGGCAGTGCCAGGATATTGGGAACCGCATCCAGGGTGACAACCTCCTCGTCGGTGGCGTTATCAACCCACGCCACCAGCTCGTAGGCATCCCAGCGTGTTCCTACCCGGAATGTGAGCCAGCTGTAGGCATCTTGCGTCCAGTTCGGGTCAGCGGAAAAGGTCGTGTTGTACTCATCCGTCCAGGACCAGTTACCACGTACATAGTAATCGCCCCAGCTGACGCTGTCTTCCCACATCAGGGAGAGGTTGCCTTTCCACTCGGGCGCGTTGACCGGGTGTTCACCGCTCAGGTCACAACCGCCATTCAAACCATCGGGTGCGCGGAATGGATCACACTGCCCCGCCAGGTTCTTGTCGTAGGTCAGGTCCGCATAGGATACTGCAAAGTCAGCCGTCAGCCTGTCCGTCAGCAGGGCGGTACCCTCCATCTCAAAGCCCTTGTTTTCCACTTTCTCTGCGTTACCCACCTTGAACTGCCCCCCTACGAATACACCGTCCTGATAGTCATCGGTTTCCGTATAAAACGCACTGACTGCCAGACGCATATTGCCGTCTAGAAACTCGGTTTTCACGCCTGCCTCGTAGTGCATGATGTCCTCATCGTCAAACTCACGATCAGCCAACGGCGTGTCGCCGAAACCTGCATTGTAGCCCCCGGATTTAAATCCATGTGACACCGTGGCGAAAATCATGGTGTCATCCGAGACGAACATCTGGGGCGTGATCGACCAGGTCAACTCGTCGGTATCTCTGTCCATATCGCCACTTTCCGCAAAGAAAGGACTCAATGCGGCGGAAATCACCGTTATGGTCTCATCGTTGACCCATTGGTTGATGTACGCGTCCTTCTCTTCCCGCTGCCAGCGGGCACCCGCTGTGATTGAGAACTTATCGTTTATGTTCCAGGTAGCCTGGCCGTAGAGGGCGTAGTAATCAGTGTCCTGGCTGCCATCCACGTAACCTTCCTGCCCTGGGGTGCCGAAAGGCAGGCCCAGGATGGACGCCAACACAGGGTCGTCGCTGGCGCTGTCCGACAGGAACATGGCCCGTTTGCCGTTATCTCCCCGGTCGAACTCACTGTGGTAATAGAACAGACCGCCCAACCAGTCGATAGTTTCACCCCCGGCAGATGTCAGGCGCAATTCCTGCTGGAAAGCATTATTATCATGGGAATCATGGTACTTGCCGTAGGGCCCCATGAGCTGCATGACCTCGTCCTGGGTACCGCGGAACTCATACTGGTCGTAGGAGGTAATAGAGTTAACAGTCCAGCCGTTGTCCAGGCCATAGTCCACCAATAGGGTCCCCTCATAGGACTCGATATCCGCTGTGGTACCTACATAGTTACAGCCCTTGCGGTTGTGCGGGTCATTGTCTGTGCAGGTGAGGCTTTCCGACAGGGCCTGCATGGCCGGCAGGATTTCACCACCCAACGCGCCGTTCGGATCGTAAAAGTAGTCGGGTGAGCCAAGATTGTTGTTGTCCTGCTGTACCGTGCCCAGGATTAAGCGCGCACCCAAATCGTCTGTGACATCCCACTGCAACTGACCGCGCAGCGCGTAGCGATCCAGTTCGTTGGTGGCTTCCCCGCCGCCAATAATCTCATTGCCCATTGTTTCTTCATTGTTGGATAAGGCCAACCCCAGGCTACCCCTCAGTGCCTCAGTCAAGGGGCCGGAAACGCCGCCTTTGAAGCGGTACAGCCCGGCGTCGCCATCCTGTCCGTCATACACACCGCCAGTCAGTTCGCCTTTCCACTCAAATTCATCACTGGGCGCAGCGGTATAGATACCGATTACACCAGCAGTCGCATTCTTACCGTAGAGTGTGCTCTGTGGTCCCCTGAGTACCTCGATGCGCTCCACGTCAAACATATCCGCGGCACCAAAAATAGAGCGGGACCTGAATGCACCGTCAATAAATACGGCCACGGCCGGTTCAAACGAGGGGATGTTACCCAGGTTTCCCACCCGGCGAATCCGGAATGTGGTTGAGGCTGGCGAAGTATTGGTCTGCACCTCCAGCACGGGTATCGAGCGCGTAACATCGTCCATGGTCTGAATGCCCGCGTCGTTCAGGTTATCCGCGGTTAGTGCAGACACCGACATCGGTACATCCGCCAGTGATTGCGACCGTTTTTGGGCAGTAACCGTTACTTCTTCTAGCTGAGCCTGTACTGTTGCGGTACAGAAAATGCTCGTGGCAATTGCCACGCTCAACGCGGATTTCTTGATAGTTGGATAGTTCATTGGTGGATCCCTCTCATATATATTTTTAGTGGCCCTGTGGTGGCTTATCACCGGCATTTGACGCGATTTTCCAGTGGCGCGACTCCAATTCCGGCTTTCTTTTTTTTGCTATCTCCGGCCGTTACCGACCACCTGGGTTCAAGACATGGCGAAGTTTCCCCAAGTCCACTGCCCACTGCTTAACAGTTCGCGACACAATGTTTGTCATTTCCCGCCAGTCACAAAAGAGTCACTGATCGACTCTTCGTGTCGCGATATGCCAAATTAGATGGCGGGTGAAGACAAGCGCTTAAAGTGCGCAGGTGGCAAACTGCGCTGCTATATTTAAGTGACTATCTTCAATCTGGCTGCGCGTCCACGTTGTAGGCTTAACTGCCGACAGGTCACCTGCTTTGCAAACGGAGAGCACAATGGAAAAGAAACCAGAACCAAAAACAAGCGGATTGAACCGGCGGCAGTTTGTGGGAGGCGCCGTTCTTGCTACCTCCGCCACCGCTCTGTCAGCTGCCACGACAGCGCAAGCGGCCTGCGGCGATGCCACAGGATGCAAGACCCCGGGCTGTGACTATGACGTCGTCGTCATCGGCGGTGGATTCGCAGGTGTCACCGCGGCCAGGGATTCGCAAAAGAATGGCATGAAGACCCTGCTTTTAGAGGCCAGAAACCGGCTGGGAGGACGGACTTTCGCAGCAGATTTTGAAGGAGTGCCGATCGAGTTGGGCGGTACCTGGATTCACAACACACAACCATTTGCCTGGGCGGAGTCGCAGCGCTACGGGATAGATGTGGTTGAGACTCCCGGGGCAGTGGCTGATGTTATGCAGGTGGTTACGCCGGATGGGACACGCTCGAGCCTGTCGCTGGAGCAAATAACAGAGTTGGTAATGGGTTGGGAGGCTTACTGTGCAATGGCCAGGGAGATCCTGCCCCGCCCCTACGACCTGCTTCACAATCGCGACGCGGCCCTGAAGGCCGAGAAAATCAGCGCGACCGATCACCTGAAAAGCCTGCAACTCACGCCGCTGCAGCAAAACTTCAATCGGGCCATGATATCGGTGATTGTGAATAACCATGCCCGTGAAATGTCTTACCTTGAAGTGTTGCGCTTTCACCTGCTCGGTGGTGGTTACTTCCCCACGTTTATGGACTCCACCACGCGATTCCAGATCGAGGGGGGGACTCCAAGGTTGCTGAACAGCATTCTGCAGGATGGGGAGCCCGATACTCGGCTCGCCACGCCGGTAAAATCGATACAGGATCTGGGAGAAAAGGTAGTTGTGACAACTTCCCGGGGGGAGAAGATCACATCCGGCGCAGTAATCAGTACCGTGCCCATGAATACGATTAACGCTATCGACTTCCAGCCTCCGCTGCCTCAGGGCGTGGTAGATGCTGGTAGGGAAGGGCACCCCGGGAAGGGGCTTAAAGTGTATATGAAGGTAGAGGGAGACCAGGGCAACTTTGCCAGTTTCGGTGCGGGCCTGCCCCTCACGTACGCCATGACCTACAAACAGGGCAAGGATTATACCCTGGTGGTGGGTTTCAGCTCTGGCGCTGATGAATTGGACGCCTATGACGAGGAGGCCGTCCAGGTGGCCCTTCGGCAACACCTGCCGGATGCCAAGGTGGTTGGTGTCATGCACTATGACTGGGTGAACGACCCTTACTCTCGTGGCACCTGGGCCACCTATCGCACGGGCTGGGTTGAGAAGTACTACGAACAGTTCCAGCAGACGTCCGGCAGAATATTTTTTGGCTCCGGTGATCACGGTGAGGGCTGGCGCGGCACCATAGACAGTGCGATTGGTGCGGGGTCAATTGCCGCCCGAAAAGCAAACGACCTGCTCTCATAATTGGAGATGGTGCAATGACTCATCATGGCAAAGTTCTCTGCCTGTTTTTTTTAGCCCTGGGCTCGCTGAACTCCTGGGCCGAGTGTGATGTGGAGGCCGGTAAAAAGCAGTTCAATAAGTGTGTTGCCTGCCATTCGGTGGAACCCGGGGTTCAGTTGATGGGCCCAAGCATGCACGGCCTGATGGGGCGCGAAGCGGGCAGTATGGAGGGTTTTCCATTCTCCGAGGCTATGGCTTCCGCCGACTTCACGTGGACTGAAGAAACCCTGGACGCCTTTCTGGAGAAACCCATGCAGTACGTTCCGGGTACGGTCATGCCCTTTGGCGGCATCAGGAAGGCTGAACAGCGACAGGCGCTTATCTGTTACATAAAGCAGTTGAATTAATAATTCACAGCTGCGCCGATTAATAACCATCCGTCCAGAAATCGGAGGACAATAGAATGCAAAGTCCCATTTATACCAGACTACATACTCTGGGAGTCTTGCTCATGGCGTTTGTTGTGGTAGGTGGCGTGCATGCTGAATTGCCAGTGGAGGCTATCCCGAAAGTCGAGAAATTGTCACCAGACTACCCTGAGAGTCTGATTTTTGCACACGATGCCAATTTCGAGGCGCTGATTGCAGGACGCGTTGTTCTGGTTGATGTCGCACCGGATACTGGCAATTATAAAGGCGCCCTGGATGCCGCTCAGTTTGCCAGCTTTGTAGAATCGAAGCAGCGTGATGAACTGTATGTCGCCGAGACATTTTATTCTCGAGGTACCCGCGGGGAGCGGACTGACGTCCTGACTATTTATGACAAGGAAAACCTGGCGCCCATCGACGAGATAATGTTGCCTGGTGGAAAAAGGGGGTTGGTGGTATCAAACCGCTATACCATTCAGCTCGTCGACCAGGATCGATATCTATTTTTATTTAATTTTACCCCCGCAGCGTCCGTCCTGATGCTGGATATGAACAGTCGCACGATCCTCAGTGAAACCTCGATACCCGGTTGTGCATTGATCTACCCCACCGGCAAGCGCGGTTTTTCCTCCCTGTGCAGCAATGGCTCGATGTACACGGCGCAGTTTGATACCAAGGGACAGGTGGTTCATCAAGAAAGAATCGAACCATTTTTCGGCGTCGACGATGACCCATTGTTTGATAAACCAGTGTTTATTGATAAAAGCGCTTACTTTCCCACCTTTCAAGGCAAGATGCAGGTCATTGACCTGTCGGGCAATACGCCTCGTCCCGGCAAACCCTGGTCATTGTTGAGTGCCGGCGAACAGGAAAAGAACTGGCGGCCGGGGGGCTGGCAGATAGCGAGTGTAAGTGATGCCGGACTGATATACGTACTAATGCACCCGGATGGGGCCAATGGTAGTCACAAGGATGGCGGATCGGAAATTTGGGTTTATGATCCGAAAACCCAGCAGCGACTAAAGCGCATTGAACTTGAAAACTGGGGCGTATCAATCGAACTGACCTCGGGTGAGGCACCCTACATTGTCGTCACCAACGGCGAAATGCAACTGGACGTCTACCTGGCGGCAACCGGAGAATGGATCAAGATGATCGGCGGTGCCGCGGCGATGCCCTTTAACCTGCATGCTGTGAGGTAGGCAGGCCATGACCATGACTTTTTTCTGTTCGGTTTCGACCTTGTTTCTCAGCTACCTTTTCGTGGATGCGGGATACAAAAAGTTGTCCGAATTCAGCTTTCTCCAAAGAACCATCGCGCAATACCGGGTGCTGCCACCCAGTTGGTCGACTCCCATGGCCCGTATACTGCCACTCATGGAGTTGGGGCTCGGTCTCGGGTTACTAATCCCACTCTTGCATAGTGTCGCAGCGCTTGCGGTTTGTGCCGTCTTGATGGCCTATAGTGGTGCAATTGCATTGAATATAGCCAGGGGCAGACGTGATCTAGACTGCGGATGCGCCGGCCCTGGCGCCGCACAGAACATCAGTGCAGTACTGTTGGTACGCAACGCTGTGCTGTGTATGCTGGCCCTGGTTGTGGCTTCCAGCCCATTGTCGCAGCGGGTTCAGCTGGGCATCCCTGAAATTCTGCTCACCCTGGTGGGGGCCGTGCTCTGTGCCCTGATATACCAGGCCATCAATCAACTTCTTGCTAATCAAGACAAACTTCGGAGGATAGCCGGCCATGGATAATATTCTGCTTATTTCAAATGTTATTTTGTGGATCGCCGTTATCGGGCTGTCCCTGCTGGTGCTGGCCCTGGCGCGTCAGATCGGCGTGCTTTACGAGCGCGTGGCACCGGCCGGGGCACTGATGATCAACCAGCCCCTGGAAACGGGTTCAGTGGCTCCCAGGGTAGAGGTGCAAGACCTGAACTCGGGCAATACATTGCAGGTCGGTGCCGAAAGCGAGAGGTCCCAGTTGCTATTTTTCCTGTCTCCCGGCTGCCCGGTGTGCAAAACACTCCTCCCGATGTTGAAATCAATAAAGGAAGCAGAATCAGCTTGGCTTGATGTTGTCCTGGCCAGCGACGGTTCGTTGGAGGAGCACCGGGAGTTCATCCAGCAGCAAAAGCTTTCCACAGAGGTCTATGTTTCTTCCGAGTCCCTGGGAAAACAATACGGTATTTCAAAGCTTCCTTACGCCGTCTTGATCGGGAGAGATGGCGTGATCGCCTCTTTGGGCCTGGTTAATTCAAGGGAGCATTTTGAGAGCTTGTTCGAGTCCATGGAGAGGAAAATACCCTCTCTACAGGACTATTTGGGTCAGGTTTCCACATACACACCGTCAGCCCCGCAGCAGGGCTAGGAGACGACAATGAAATGGTTAGACCGGATTACGGAACAGTCATCACGTTCCCTTGCACAGCGCACTTCACGCAGGAGTTTGCTGACTAAACTGGGTGCTGTTGCCGTGGGGACCGCAGGGCTCCCGCTTCTTCCTGTTGCCAGGGCAGCCGGTGGCGGGGGCGGTAACATGTATCCCGGGGTGGCGGCGCAGAGCACTGGCAACGTGGACGACCCCGGTGATCCGGCCAGTTGTGACTATTGGCGCTACTGTGCTATCGACGGTTTTTTGTGCAGCTGTTGTGGCGGCACCCAGAACAGCTGCCCTCCCGGAACCGAGATGTCCCCGCTGACTTGGATCGGCACCTGCCAGAATCCGGCTGACGGTTTGCACTACATCATTTCATACAACGATTGCTGTGGAAAAACCAGTTGCGGACGTTGCATGTGTAACCGTAATGAAAGCGACAAGCCCTTGTATCGGGCGCAGTCTAACAACGATACGAATTGGTGCCTGGGTACAGAAAGTACGGTATATACCTGCTCTACCGCGATCATCCTGGGGGTCGCTCTAGATCAGGGAGGGAGCTGATGCATAACTTTAGATTTTTTGTTCTTGCATTGCTGATCAGTTCCCCTCTTGTGGCAGACGACAGTGGTTCCGGCAGCGAGGAGTTTCAGCGCTGCGCAGCCTGCCACCTGCCTACGGGTGAGGGCGTTCCCGGTGCTTTCCCGCCCTTGAAAAATCGTGTGGCCGCCCTCGCATCGAAGCCCGAGGGTCGCGCCTACTTGGTCGCCGTGGTAAATGTCGGGCTCATGGGTAGCATTACTGTTGACGGTATGCCCTACATGGGGGTGATGCCAGCACAGGGAAGTTCATATGATGCGCAGGGAATTAGCCGGGTGCTGAACTACTCGGTTCAGGTAGTTGACGCGGAGAATACCAGCGCGGACTGGAAGTCGTTTTCGGTCGAGGAGGTCGAGTCACTGCTTGAATCAGGTGGGGCTTCAAATGGACAGGAGACCATGGCGCTACGAAATACTCTGCTGGCGAAATATCCCGAACTGCAATGAGAGTCATGACTCTACAAGCGGTGGCCTGTCTGTTGCTGCTCTTTCCGGGTTGGTCTAGTGCCCAGGAGAAGCAGACAATAGATGCTACTCGGGCGAAGACCAACTACATTCTGAACTGTCAGGGCTGCCACCAGGCTGACGGTTCTGGGCTAACTGACAATGTGCCCAGCATGCGCGGGTTTGCCGGAAAGTTTTTACAGGTCCCCGGGGGCAGGGCTTTCCTGGTCCAGGTCCCCGGTTCGTCCAATTCACCTCTGAATAACGCGGAACTGGCAGAATTGATTAACTGGATATTGATAACCATGAGTGCAGAACAGCTAGATGATAATTTTCAGTACTACACCGAACAGGAAGTTTCAGAGTTGCGACAGCATGTACTCGTGGATGTCGGGCGAACCAGGGCAAGCCTTGTTGCCACCATGCCTGGTATGCCAAATTAGGGTATCGCCAAGTTAACCACTGGAAATTGCTAGAATCGGCTGATGAATACATACAAGCGCCATCGGTTCCCTCCCGACATCATCTCCTACGCTGTTTGGCTCTACTACAGATTCAATCTCAGCCATCGTGATATCGAAGATTTACTGGCCGAAAGAGGCATAACTGTCAGTCGCGAAGCGATCCGCCTGTGGTGTATAAAATTCGGTGCCATTTATGCCTGCAGGTTGAAGCGAAAGCACCGAGGCTACGGCGACACCTTCTACATCGATGAAGTCTTCGTCAGAATCAACGGCAAGCAGCACTATCTGTGGCGTGCTGTCGACCAGGACGGTGAAGTCGTTGATGTTTATCTCCAAGCCAAACGGGATGGGGCAGCTGCTAAGCGCTTCTTCAAGCGTCTATTGCGAAGCCATGGCGCTGAACCCAGGAAGATCGTGACAGACAAGCTGCGCAGCTACCCCGTAGCGCATAGGGAAGTGATGCCTGAGACGATTCACAGTACCAAACAGTATGAGAATAATAGGGCAGAGCAATCCCATGAAACGACCAGGGTTAGGGAGCGGGGTATGTGGAAGTTCAAATCAGTCTGTCAGGCGCAGCGATTTCTGAGTGCTCATGCTGCGGTGAGTAACCTGTTCAATTTGGGTCGGCACCTGGTTCGGGCTGAACACTATCGGAATCTCAGGGTGAGTGCGTTCGGAGAATGGAGCAGCGCAGTAGCTTGATAATCTACCCTGGGATTTACCTTGTCTCAAGAACTTAACTTGGCAGAACCTTCAGGTTCATTCGCTTAACCACTTCAAGTGCGCCGAGGAGGTCACATCGCGGCAGCCAACCGCGTTGTGACCCCTTCCAGGTCAGAAACGATAGCTCGCCTGAAGGGCAAAGTTACGCTGCTGTTCGACGCTTCCGAAGTGACTCAGTACGCCAAATGAACTTTGCGACAGAGGGATCGGGTTGGAGTAGGTCACCACGTCTTCATCGGTGAGATTACGCCCGAGTATTGCCACTTCCCATTTGCCGTCGGCAGAACTGAGCGCCAGGCGGGCGTTGACCTTCCAGTAGCTGTCCTGCACGGTGGAGGGGTCAAGGTTCTGCGACGGGAAGTACTCGTCGCTGTACAGCAGGTCGACGGTGGCGCGGCCTTCCAGGCTCGAACCGATGGGCATAAAATAGTCTCCCGAGAGCCGTCCCGACCAGTCGGCGACGTACTGGTTGGTACGCCCATCGTAAGAGATGGTGCCTTCATCAGAGCAGGCGCCGGATTGCACTTCGGAGAAGTTACACTGGCCGTTCTCGAAATCCTTGAACTCGAAATCAGTCCACGCCACGGAGCCACTCAGGGTCAGGCGGTCGGTGGCGGCCCAGCGGCCATCGATCTCCACGCCCATGATTTCGGCCTCGGCGGCGTTGTCGACCAGGAAGCCCAGGGTGCCGTCAAAAATGCTGACCTGCAGGTCGTCGTAGGTGGTGAAGAAAAACGCGGTGTTGAGCTCCGCGGCGCCTCCGGCGAAGCTTGACTTGGATCCCACTTCAAAACTGGTAGCCTCCTCGTCCTCGTACTCCCAGGAGCCCTTGCTCGGATCCTTGACGAAAGGATTGTCAGTATCGGGGACCACGTTTCCGCGTGCGTCATAACCCCCTGACTTGAACCCGGTGGAGGCGGTGGCGTAGACCATCGTGTCGTCACCCCAGTCATACTGCACGGTTAATTGTGGCGTGAAACTGTTTTCGTCGCGCGAACCCTTCAGGTCGTGGTCAGTGACCTGAACATTGAACAGCTGGCCAAAAACAACCGTTGCGGTGCCTGCCTGCACGGGATCGGTAATGTCTGTGCCATCCAGGTTATACAGGGCGAGCGTGCGTGTCCCCTCCTTATCCTCGACGGTATAACGGCCGCCGGCGATAAGGCGCAGGCGCTCGTTGACATTCCAGGTCAGCTGGGCAAAGGCCGCCCAGATATCGGAATCCTGGGTGAACTTGCGTTTGGCACCGGTGAAACCGATGGCGTCGCCCCCACCAGGAACCCTCTGGTTTACGGCCGGAACCAGGATACTGTCGGCGGGTACGCCGATGGTGTCGCCCGAATCCAGGTCGCTGGTCTGGTAGAAAAGCCCGGCAATGTAGTCCAGGGTTTCACCGCCGGGGGATGTCAGCCGCAGTTCCTGGCTGAACTGGTCGTACTCCTCTTCCAGGG
>Ga0224514_10000279_pt1 | contig 15314 bp, 16 predicted proteins | sample SF_May12_sed_USG_3_FD_169107 | JGI IMG/M metagenome (GOLD analysis project Ga0224514, IMG submission 169107) | Sediment microbial communities from San Francisco Bay, California, United States - SF_May12_sed_USGS_24 | ecosystem: Environmental > Aquatic > Marine > Sediment | place: USA... | reverse complement strand
GCTGACGTGCGGTTAGAGGTTGTTTCATAGGCTTTATTATAGCATAATGACGGTCAAGATTGAGCGCATTACGTACCGGTTATTACTTCCCTTTGGGTTAAACATGGGGAGTTCTCGGACAACCTGTCAAGATGCGACATATATTGCTCTGCTGTTTGTTGTGCTAAAATTAACATAGTTAATTTTTTCTTGTTTTTGCTATTTATTTATGATTAGTTTTGTTCTGGAAGCAGCAATGTGTTGTGATATTGAGGCAGTCCATAAGGTGAAAGGAGGTGGGCCTTACAATAAGGAAGAGGAAATAAACGTCAAATAAACATAAATAAAAAAGGAGAAATGAAATCATGGCAGAACCATTTTTAGGTGAAATAAGGATATTCGGCTTTAGTTTCAATCCCCGGGGATGGGCCTATTGCTCGGGGCAGTTGTTGTCCATCGGTCAGTACAGTGCGCTTTATTCCCTTCTCGGCACTTATTACGGGGGTGACGGAAGATCAACCTTCGGAGTACCCGACTTAAGGGGCCGCGTACCGATCAGTTTTGGTCAGGGTCCCGGCTTGTCTCACTACCCCCTGGCGTATAGGGGGGGGCTGGAAACAGTTCAGCTTCAACAGGCACAGATGCCTGTGCATACCCATACGGCAACTCCGGACCTAAAGTCCCATACACCCGCCAAAAGCGGTGCAGCAAACGTATCGAGCCCGGGAGGAAACGCTCCGGCTGAATATACGGTTGGCACTGAAAGAACACCGGAAAACCTTTATAGCGATACGCCTGATACCACCCTAAAGGCGGGGGAAGTGGATGGTACTATAGCCGTAGGAGAAGCCGGAGGCAGCCAGATGCATGAAAACAGGCAACCTTACCTTGCATTGAATTACTGTATCGCCCTGGATGGCCTATATCCTTCGCGTAACTAAAGTTCTCGGCTGAAATGAAAAAGAGAAATCAAAGTTCATCTGAAATAAACTTGCGTCCGGCCGGGGTGGAAGACGTCAAGTTCCTTAAAGAGGTATTTGCCGGGACTCGCCCTGATGTTATGGAAAATCCTCTTTTCAAAGATAAGGAAAAGAAAGATTTCATTAATTCACAATTTAATCTGCAGGACGTCCATTACCGAAAGAATTATCCCGGCGCAAGGTTCATGATTATATCGGAAGGCGGTCTGGATACGGGCCGCCTCTATCTTCACGAAGGGAAAGAGGATATAAGGATAATGGATATTGCCATACTCCCCCCTTTCAGAGGGCGGGGAATGGGGTCTTTATTAATCAGAGAGCTTCAGACCCAAGCGGCGGATTCAGAAAAGTCTCTTTCCATTCATGTGGAGGAAAACAATCCCGCAAAAAACCTCTATCACAGGCTGGGATTTGAAGCGCAGGGAGAGAAAGTTAACGGTGTTTACCAGCTTATGGTATGGAAACCATAAAAGGTCAGCTTTTATTGGGGACTATGCAAGAGATTAGACTGTAGGAGGAGAATTTATGCTGGACAAGTTAAGCAAGGCCAATTTCGAAAAATTAAAAGGAGATACCTTCCTCATATGCTTCGAACCTTTAAATCCCGTGGCTGTCGAACTGGTCGAAATATCTGAGTCGGACAGACCGCAGCCCGGTGATGTAAAGGGTCTGGCCAAGAGAAAACCTTTTTCGCTTCTTTTTAAATGCCCCAGAGATAAGGTAAATCCGGTTCAGGGGGTATTCAAGGTTGAACATGAAAAAGGGAAGGCAGAGGCTATGGAAATATTCCTTGTGCCCGTAATAGGGCCGGACAATGATAATATTTATTACGAGGCTGTATTTAATTAGCCCGTATTTTCACATGCCGTCCATTGGGCGGCATGTAATTTACCCTAATACAAGCTTGTTGCCGGATCATCAGAACCGTCCTATCTTCCTCTCAAAGCCGGGTTTTCTACCCAACATATATTTAAAAGATATAATGCTGCCATTTTGAGGCCTGCCCAGGTTATCCAGATACACAGGATTTGTGATGGTCGAGTCGTAATCTTCCAATGCGAATCCCCGGTAAACCCCTACATTAGTAATCAGCATTAGCTTATCAAGAGCGGTGTCGGCATTAGCGGGGATATTTACCTCTACCGGTGGAAAGTGATTTCTGCCTGATTCGTCGGTCATAATATTAGCGCTCAAAGAGACAGCACTTTTAGCCGTAAAATCTATCAATCGGCCGAGCCTTAACCGCCCCATGTCAGAGGTATCATTTTTCAATATCTCCGAGCCTTGCTTGTAAATGGGGCGCTCCTTTGTCCTGTCGGCAAGGCAGACGTCAACGGTTATCCTTTCAGGTATGAGTATACCCCCTTTACAGAGTTGGGGAGCAAGGTTGAGGGTGATGGCCGTATGGGTTTCTTTTTGCAGTGACTCCTGCATCGTTTCGGTTATGACCATGTGAAGAGGCTCCTCACCGGAATAGCTGTATGTTGCGGCGTCACACTGGACGTACTCTCTAATGAATCCACCGAAACCGAGACCTTTGATAATTTTTTCGGCTGAATCAAGTGAACGACGGTGTATCTCGAGGAGGGCAAAACTGACACTGCCCGGCGCAAGGCGGGACATAAGGGGAAGCGCAAGCAGGGCAAATGGACCGCAACCGGCATAGAGTATGTTAATTTTACGGCCCGGGAACTTTACCCTTAAGTCTTTAATTGCCTTTTCTATACCCCGCAGAAACATTGCCGTCCTGCGCGCTTCGCGAGCGCAACGTCCGGCATTCCGTGGCGATATAGCCATTCCGCTTTCCAGTATGGTATAGACGTTAATAGAAGGATCGATGGATCTGTCCTCGAGACCGGTTAGCGGCGCCAGGAGGTCGAACATGTCGTGACCTGCCTTAACAAGCTCCTTTGCTGAAGACCCTTCATCGAGAAGTGTGGTTGTCAACGAGGAAAGTTTCTCTTTTATTTCTTCTGCATCTCTTCTCAGGTACACTCTATCCTCTTATGATATAAACTGTATTATACGGAGAAAGAGAGAAGATAATAAAAATAAGCTGAAATGTCCACTTTTTATCTGCCCGGGTGGAGAGTTGGCGAGAAATACGGTTTAGGGCAGGCGCCTGCACAGGAAGGCCGCTTAATTTATATTTACGCTATACCGTCCATTTGCAGGGCATTGCTCAGGCGGCAAAAGGCCTCTATTGTCAGTTCTTCCGGTCTTTTTGACGCATCAATGCCTGCCCCGGCAAATAATGCCCCGGCATCTGCGTCTTTTGGCAGCAGGCCCTTTACCGAATTTGACAGTTTCTTTCTTCTCTGGGAAAAGGCGGCTTTTATCAGCCTCTCCAGCATGTTAAGGTCTTTAACGTCATATCTCGGACTTTCCGTGATTTCAAAAAGAAGGACGGCGGAAAATACCTTGGGCGCAGGGAAGAAGGCGCCGGGAGGAAGTTTAAAAGCAAGGGAAACATGGCTGTAGAGTTGCGGAAAGATTGAAAGAGCGCCATAATCCCTGCCGCCGGGAAGAGCAACAATCCGCTTTGCCACTTCGAGTTGAAACATAAGCACCATTTTTCCAATAAGATGTCTGTATTCAAAGAGCCTGAAAAGAATCGCTGTGGCTACATTATAGGGCAGGTTGGCAACGATCTTCAACCTGCCCCCGCTCTTTGATTCCAGCGTACTGAAATCAAACTTAAGGGCATCTGCCCCTATGATCTCAACATTATCACTGGAACTGAAAATCTCCCGCAGCTTTGAGAACAAATCCCTGTCAACTTCAAGGGCAATTACCCGGCACCCTGTTTCGGCCAGCAATCTCGTAATCGCTCCCCTGCCGGGACCGATCTCAACAATCGTATCTTCCGGGGTAATGGAAGCAAGTTCAACGATCTTTGCGGCATAACCGGTATCAGTTAAAAAATTCTGTCCAAACCTTTTCTTCGGTCTCGGGTCAGCGCTATCAGTCTCTCTTTTCTTCTTCGTGAGTGATATGGGCTTTTTCCTCTCTTTTTCTTTTAATTTTATCTTTTTCATACTTGACGGCAGAATAAATATACAGCGTCGCCACATAGGCAACGGCTGCCGCAACGACACCGACAACAAGACTCCCCATGGTGAGAGGCATGAGAAGATCGTAACCGAGTTGAAATATATCTTCCAGCGATGAAAAATCGGGCATCTTAAGGTCGGGGGTTCCGAGAAGATACTTGCCCATTTTAAAATTAAAGGTATAAATAGGGATAACGGTCATGGGATTGCTGATCCAGACACCTATGAGGGCGGCAATCTTGTTTTCCCTCAGTATCATGGCAAAGAAAAGAGCAATAGGCATTTGTATGCCCATGGTGGGCGTCATGCCGATAAAAACACCGAGAGCCATCCCCCTGGCCACCTCTTCAGCGCTTCCCCGAAGTCTTATAAAGCTAAGATAAAGATATCGCCCGGAGCGGTAGATGGGGGAGCCTTTGAATTTCATATTTCCCACCTCGCCACAGCATTCATGCCGAGACCGGCCCTGTCACCCCTTTTAAGGTAGTGATAACCGAGAGCGGCAATCATGGCGGCATTATCGGTACAAAGAAGGGGTGAAGGAAAATAAGCAGTCCCTCCCATATGAACGCACTCTTGCCGCATCACCTCTCTTAGCCTGCTGTTGCAGGCCACACCGCCCGATATGACGAGACTCTTTACATTATGTTCTCTGGCGGCCTTAATGCTTTTTTTGGTAAGCACATCGACAACCGCTTCCTGGAAACTTGCCGCAAGGTCATTAATTATACGGGGCAGGACGTCTGCCGGTTGCTTTTTTATGAACTGTGACGCCGCCGTTTTCATGCCGCTGAAGCTGAAATCAAGGTTGTCCCTGTCGAGGAGGCCTCTTGGAAAAGCAATGGCACGGGGATCCCCCTTTTTTGAAAGTTTGTCAATGGCCACACCGCCGGGATAACCAAGGCCCATCACCTTGGCCACCTTGTCAAGGGCTTCCCCTGCTGCATCATCGATGGTTCTGCCAAGCACTTCATAGACCCCCACCGCTTTCACCAGGTAGAGAGAGGTATGCCCCCCGGAAACAATAAGACCGATATAAGGAAAGTCAACCTTCTTTTCCAGCATGATTGCCATCAGGTGTCCTTCGATATGATTAACACCGACAAGAGGAATATTTCTGCTAAAGGCCATGGCCTTGGCCGTTGACAGGCCAATAAGGAGGGAGCCCACCAGGCCGGGGCCTTTTGTTACCGCTATGCCGTCAATAGCATCGAGAGTGAGTCCCGCCTCCTTTAATGCGGCATCAATGACAGGCACGATGGTCTCGATATGCTTTCTCGATGCAATCTCGGGAACGACCCCGCCATAAAGGGCATGGTCTTTTATCTGGGAAACGATGATATTGGAAAGTATCTCACAACCGTCACTGACAACAGAAGCCGCCGTTTCATCACAGGATGATTCGATGCCAAGTATCTTCAAATATAAGCTCCAAAACCAGAATTTACAGGACAAATATCAGGGGTTAGTTCTTTACCAAAGCGCTAAAGTATTTGACATTTCAGGGCAAAAAGACTAATATACTCCGTTCTAAAATAGAAAAATATATCATTTTCGAGAAGAAAAAAACACGTATTTTTAACGGCAAATCAATCGGGGACAAAAAAATAATGACTTCATACAACCTGACCCATTTAAAGCAGCTGGAAGCCGAATCCATCCATATAATCAGGGAGGTGGTGGCCGAATTCGACAATCCGGTTATGCTCTATTCTATCGGCAAGGATTCATCCGTTCTTGTTCATCTTGCCCTAAAGGCTTTTTATCCGGCGCCTCCACCCTTTCCACTGCTGCATGTTGACACAACATGGAAGTTCAGGGATATGATTGAATTCCGTGACCGTTTCTGCAAGGAGAAAAACCTCGACCTGAGAGTTCACATCAATAAAGAAGGCGCCGAAAAAAATATTAATCCCTTCGACCACGGTTCCAGTATCTATACTAACGTCATGAAAACGGAATCTCTCCGTCAGGCCCTCAATGAGGGGAAATACGACGCTGCCTTCGGCGGCGCCAGAAGGGATGAGGAAAAATCACGGGCCAAAGAGCGCATTTACTCTTTCCGCGACAACAAGCATCAGTGGGACCCCAAAAACCAGCGCCCCGAACTCTGGAATATTTATAACGGCAAAATCAAGACGGGAGAATCGATCAGGGTTTTCCCCCTCTCCAACTGGACGGAACTCGACGTATGGCAGTATATTTATATGGAAAATATTGAAATAGTTCCTCTTTATTTTTCCAAAAAAAGGCCTGTCGTGGAAAGAGACGGGAATATCATTATGGTTGACGATGAACGATTCCGGCTCCTCCCCGGCGAAGAACCGGAGATGAGAATGATACGTTTTAGAACACTGGGCTGCTACCCTCTTTCCGGCGCAATAGAATCGACAGCGGCAACCCTTCCCGAGATCATTCAGGAAATGCTGCTCACAAAACAGTCGGAAAGACAGGGACGTGTCATCGATCATGATGAAGCGGCTTCCATGGAGAAGAAGAAAAGAGAGGGATATTTTTAATGAGTGCGACAGGAATAAACGAACAGGAATTAATTGCAAAAGATATCCTTGCTTATTTAAAGCGACAGGAAAACAAGGAGCTTCTCCGCCTCCTCACCTGCGGTTCCGTCGATGACGGGAAAAGCACCCTCATAGGAAGGCTTTTGCATGATACAAAGCTTATCTATGAAGACCAGCTCGCATCCATTAAAAAAGACAGTGAGAAAAAAGGCTCAGCCGGTGAAGAACTCGATCTTGCACTCCTCGTAGACGGGCTTGCAGCGGAGCGCGAGCAGGGAATTACCATTGATGTTGCCTACCGCTACTTTTCTACGGAAAAACGGAAATTCATCATCGCCGACACACCGGGCCACGAACAATATACGAGAAATATGGCTACAGGCGCTTCAACCTGTGACCTTGCAATCATTCTCATTGACGCCCGCTACGGCGTGCTTCCGCAAACAAAGCGGCACAGCTTCATCTGCGCCCTCCTCGGCATCAGGCACATTGTCGTTGCCGTCAACAAAATGGACCTCGTTGATTTTGACGAGGAAGTTTTCAACAGCATATGCCGTGATTACAAATCTTTTTCAGCCAAGCTCGACATCGATGATATTCATTTCATTCCTATCTCGGCGCTGAAAGGAGATAACGTTGTCGACACAACGGAAAGCATGAGCTGGCACAAGTCAGGATCGCTGCTCAACTATCTTGAAACGGTCCACATAGGGTCGGACAGAAACCTCATTGATCTCAGACTTCCCGTACAATACGTCAACAGGCCCGATCTCCATTTCAGAGGATTTGCGGGAACCATGGCGTCGGGCATCCTGCGGCCCGGTGATGAAGTGGTTGCTCTCCCCGGAGGCCGGAAAAGCCGCGTCAAGGAGATCATTACCTACGAAGGCAAGGTGGAAGAAGCCTATCCTCCTCTCGCTATTACCGTTACCCTTGAAGATGAAATTGATGTGAGCCGCGGGGACCTGTTCTCACGCAGCGGCAACAGACCCAGAGTGGATCGCGACTTTGAGGCAATGGTGGTATGGATGGCAGAAAAACCCATGAAACAGGGAGAGCAGTATTTGATCAAACACACCTCCAACCTGGTGGGCGCTGCCATTTCCGACCTTCGTTATAAAGTCGATATTAACGAACTGGGAAGAGAAGAAGCTGAGGAACTGAAACTTAATGAAGTAGGACGCTGCCATCTGTCACTGGACAGGGCAATTCCCTTTGATCCCTACCGGAAAAACAGAACGACAGGAGCCTTCATCCTCATTGACAGAATTACCAATAATACCATCGCCGCAGGAATGATCATCGACCGCCAGATAAGCCCTGACGAGAGGGCTTCATTCTGGGAAACAGGTCCCCCGGCCGAGTTCCTGGAACGTCAGACCAGCCGCGTATCCATTGAAGAAAGGAGCAGCCGTTACGGCCACAGTTCAAAAACTATTCTTCTTACAGGACTGACGGGTTCAGGAAAAACCTCTGTTGCCTATGCCCTGGAAAGGCGTCTCTTTGATGGTGGACGCGCCGCTACCGTTCTTGATGGAGAAAACATGCGTCTCGGTATCAGCAAAGACCTCGGTTTCAGCGCTAACGAGAGATCGGAAAACCTGAGGAGAGCAGCGGAAGTGGCTAAACTTTTCAATGATTCGGGCCTTATATGTATCGCTTCTTTCGTCGCAGCCAGCGCCCATGTAAGAGCAAAGGTTAAAAAAGAGATCGGAGAAGAAAGATACCTTGAAATTTATCTCTCTTCACCGCTGGAAGTTTGCCGGGAACGTGACAGAAAAGGTCATTATGAGAAGGCGGATAAGGGTGAACTAAAAGACATCCCCGGTATTTCGGCACCTTATGACGAACCGGAATCACCGGACCTCGTGCTCGAAACAGACAAGCTTTCAGTCGATGAATGCGTAGACCGGATTATGAGACTGCTTGAAACCTAGCCTGGAAAATCTATTTCCAGGAAAAGAAAAAGGCCCCTTCACGGGGCCTTTCCTGTTTCCAGTACTCATTCACTGTGCCCTTGCACGGTCCAGCAAGGCCTGCGAATGCTTCCTCGCCGCTTCAAATTCCGCTTCCGTCATTCCCGCTCCAAGGGCAACCTTTTTGGCAAAATCGAGAGGCAATAAATCACCGGGACTGTGCGCATCGCTATTGATAACAAGTTTTGCCCCAACCTTTCTGGCCATACTAACGACATGGCCATTGGCAAAGGAGTGGCCCTTTCTCCCCGATATTTCGAGACAGACATTATTTTCCCGCGCAAGAACAACCTCTTCTTCCGTAATAAGGCCGGGATGTGAAAGTATATCCACTTTCGCCCTGAGGGCCGCCAAATTCGTTCCTTTGCACACAGGCTCTGTAATAGTTTCACCATGGACAACGACAATCCTGGCGCCAAGCTTTCTTGCCTCATCGGCAAGGGAAGGAATGAGCCTGGGTGGCACATGGGTCAGTTCTATTCCGGGAACAGGCGTAACGCCCCACTCATCGCCAATATCGTTACAGACCTTAACGATATTGGGAATGATGATCCCAAGGTTCGACGAGTCACCATGATCGGTAATGGCAATGGCCCTGTATCCGGCATGGGCTGCCCGCCTGACGAGTTCCGAAGGAACAAGTTCGCCGTCACTGAAAAAAGTATGTGTATGCAGATCGACCACGATTGTCTCCTGTCAAAGTTTTAAAGATTCAGAAATGCGTCAAGAAGTTTGCGCAATTGCTTTGACGCATCCTCTTCTCTCATATCTTCCATGTTCATCTGGTAAAGCTTTTTATCTCCCCAATCAGCCCTTTTGGAATTTATATTCAAAAGAACGGAAGTGAGTTTCATCGATTCTTTAAGCATGGCCACAACCTCCTTATTAGCGCTGTCAAGCGCTTCGTCTCTCAGCAGAATAACGCCCACCGAGTCTCCAAGTAAAGGCGGCCAGAGCGGACTGCCTGACAAATTAGTCGGGAAAACGATAAAAAGAAGGGTAATATTATCACTTGCCCTGATTTTTCCAAGTTCACCAACAGGCATAGACTTATTATTCCCCGTAAAAAATGCTTTTTCAAGGCTAAATCCCGCAATATGGGAAAGAGACTCGGCCAGAGCCGCAGCATGGTCCATATTACTGCAAAAGACGGGGATTTTTACAATATCCATATTATAGCCTTCTCTGAAGGGTGAAGAGAGGGACTCCTTTATGGCAAAAGCCTCTTCCGCTGTCAACAGGGGTTCGGCCTTTTTGTCCCTGGCGCCCTCTCTTTCACTAATACCAATAACGCCCTTCGATATGAGGGTATTAATCGTCATCATTACATCATAGTCGGAATAGACGCTGTTATTGATAACATCTTCCACCTTTTTGTAATAAGAGAGAAGAGAGATAACCTCTTTTGTCATGGGCCTCAAATTTTTCGGAATGCGAGAGGAATCAACCTTGAGTGTAATGGTCGCATCCATCGTTGGAAATTCACCGGCCATACGCTTCCACTCGTCAATCTGGCGCATACCTTCCATGAGAAGAGAATCAATAGCCTTGGTAATATTTTCACCGGGATTAAAGTTTTTGGGAATGTACTCGAACTTGCCTGAACTCCAGCCGAGCATCCTGTAGAGCGCTTTTTCCCCCTTTGCAATACCGGCATTTGCATTAATAACCTCTCCATTTTTGAGAAATACCATTCCCTCCTCAAAAGTCTCTTCCCTCCTGACCACCAGGGCGCCGCTCTTCTTATTCATACTGAACACCTGGAGAATGTCGACAAGAGACATCTGGGCAAGATTGCCCTCTATCTCCCTGGCCTCATCCTGCACATCCATGGCCGTTTCCGACTTTTTAAGAGAGGCCTTTATCCTGGTCAGCACCTCCTCGAGATTATAAGGTTTTTTTATGACGGCATTCCGAAAATAAGGGAGGTAGACAGGATTAATGTCACCTGAACTTAAAAAAACGATGGGCACGTCTTTCACTCTGGGATTACTCTTTAGTATCTGCGAGATCTTGACAGCATTAAGAAGCGGAAGGACAATCTCCGTGACAATAACGTCAGGCCCCCCTTCGAGGGCCTTTTGAAGCGCTGTGGGGCCATCTTTTGCGTAGAGGACTTCCAGCCCTCCCTCTTTCAGGGCCAGACCGAGTACTTTTGCGCTTTCCCTGTCAGGCTCTGCAAGAAGCACTTTTTTGGTATTATTTTCCATAAAGTATTATATCCATTGCAAGAGGTAATGATCACGCAATTTTGAAATCAACTTCTCAACAGTATATAAATCGGACGTATGAAAAGAAGTATAGCTATTATAGTTCTTTTGACCATAATAGGCGTAACCGGCCTCTTCATTCAAAAAGAGAATGGTGTTAAAAAAGGCTTCTCCCTCCTTAAGGTAAACGGGAGTAATATTGGGAATATTCCATTGTTCACTTCCCCGCTTGCCAATAACGAAAATCCTCATGGTAAGATTATCTGCCTGCCCAATCTTCTTGCAAAACTCGTCATTCGGTGATATCTGCTCCGCCCCCAGAAAAAGCACTCCCCGCAGAAAAGGCCTGCTAATAATTTCATTTACAAAAAGGTCCCTCAACCGGAAATAAAAGGTATCGTCCATGTCAGAGTAAATGTAAGGCGCAGCAGCGCTGCAAATCCCCCCGCAGGTATCCATTAGGGGAGAAAGGGTCTCACTACCATTAATAAGCGTATCAACAGCCTCCCAGTATTTTTTATCGACGAGATCAAGCTTTAGAAAAAGATTATTCCTCAATTCATCAGCTCTCTTATTGACACTGTTCATGAGGGTATCCATATGGACGCCGTCTCTCGGAAAAGAGGCGGAAACGGTAAGGACCTCTACTGAAGAACTGCTGATACCGTCACTCACATACTTTACGCCTGCAATAGCTTCCTCCATTCGCTTTACAGCCATGATTGAACCAAAATAGTCCGTCTCCGGAAGAAGCAGATAAAATTCCCTCTCACCAATGCCGGCCAGAATATCGGAATGCCTGATAGCATCGGAAATTTTTTCTATAATGCCGGTTATGCTGTTTTTTACCTGGGTTGCGGCAAAATTTTTCTTAAGCTCGTCCAGGTTGTCTATTTTGATAACCGCCACAGAAAAGGGCCGTCTGTACCTGGATGCCGTAAAGATCTGTTTGTTAAAGGTTTCGAGAAAGAATTTGTAGCTGTATACACCAAAATTTTTGTCAAGAAGTGAGCTGTCCTCAAGAGAAGTCAGTTTCCTTGCATTATTAAGGGCAAGCTGGGAAAATTCAGCCACAATACCTGCAAACTTAAAGTCCCTGTCATCATACTTCTGCCCCCCCCTTTTTGATGAAAGTTCGACAACGGCAACGACCCTGTCCTGCAACAGGAAGGGAACAAAAAAGGAATTAACTTTCCCCTGGGAACGGAAAAAAGGCACCCCTGCCCTGACCCCTTTTTGCCATTCTTCATCTTGCAGCGGGAGCTTTTTTCCTGCCCTCTGATCACTGCCGCCAAGAGATGCCTTGATAATCCATCCTGCTTCAAGGCCGCTATAGCTTAGCCAGAAATAGGCCTCTTTAGAACCCGTCTCTTCAGCCATTGCTTCCGTTACGTAATTCATGAGGGCCGTAAAATCATTAATAGAGAGAATTTTCAGGCACTTTTTATAAATGGAAAGCACTTCAAAGAGATCGACACTCTCCTGCAAAAGCCTGGAGTGCTCTACAAGGATCTTTTGCCGCTTAACGACCCTGTTGAGGGCATAAAGGAGGTCTTCACGATTAATCGGCTTGAGGATATAATCACTGGCGCCGTTTTTCATGGCCTCGACGGCCGCTTCAATTTCCGAGACATGAGTGACAATTATAATGTCCTGATCGGGAGATACTTTTCTGATTTCCCTGATCGTCCTGATACCGTCCCAACCGGGCATAACCATATCGGCAATGATCACATCAAAGCTCTCCTCCCTGATAAGCTCCAATGCCTCCCGACCGCCTTCAACAGCAATAACGGTAAAGTCTTCAGAAGCGAGAATACCCTCATAAAGCTCCCTGAAGAATTTTTCGTCATCAATGACAAGAAGCCGTTTCTTACTCAATGCGCCCTCCCCCTGCTCATAAAAGAAGCGAAAAAAGCGCCCGAACCACTGCCTGCCGCATCAGCAAGGAAATCAAAAACATCGCATTCTCTGGTGGGAACAAAATACTGGTGAAACTCATCGCTAATACCGTATATGGAGCCTATCATAAAGGCCGGAAGAAGGGGTTTTCCTTCCCATCGTTCCCCGGCAAGTGCAAAATAGAGCAAAAAACCGAAAATTCCATATTCAAAAAAGTGCAGCACTTTATCAAACATGAAAAAGGGAGCTAATGCATGGGGAGAGGCTGACAGTGACGACATGTAAAAAATGAGGGAGGCATAGCATAAAACAGCCGCCCACTTGATGATTCTGCTGTTTATGGGTGAATTAACGATTTTTTCGTGGATCACTTGGAATACCTCGCTAAGTCAGCAACTACATCTTGTATTTTCCAAAATCTTCGGCAGAAAGGTTTTCCAGAATACTTCTCAGTTCTGCGCTGCTCTTACTTTTCATAGACTCGGCAGAAAGATCAATTACCCTGGCCTTATCTATAATACTTTCATTTACAAGTATGGGAGCAAAAGAACGCATGGCAATGGCAATAGCGTCACTCGGCCTTGCATCTAGCTCGATAAGCTCTCCTTTAGCATCTGAAAGATAGAGTGTCGCATAAAAGACATTATCATAAAGATCCGTAATGGCTACCTTTTGGACATCTGCGCCAAGCGTCGAGATTATATTTTTGGCAAGGTCATGGGTCATGGGGCGATCAGACTTTATGCTTTCAAGCGACGTCAGTATGGCAGCAGCCTCCATGATACCCACCCAGACAGGAAGCGTTTTTTTCTCCTCCATATCCTTGAGTATGACCATGGGAATATATGTTGAGGGATCTACAATTACCCCGCTAACCCTCATTTCAAGAAATTTCATGTGCTATACCTTAATTAGAGATTCAGTGAAGCCTGCTCAGTTCACCCTGCAGGGAGTTGGTAAAAGCGCCGGTAATATGAACAAGCACTGTTTTGGAAAACAGATCTTCACCCCCCCTGAAATTAACGACCCGGTTACCCGGTGTGCGACCTCTCACCATGGCTTCCCCTTTTTTGCTAGCCCCTTCCACAAGAACAGGTTCGATCTTTCCAATCTGTGCCCTGTTGGTTTCCATACTGTGTTCTTTCTGCAAAGCCTGAAGGGTGGCCAGCCTGATCTCCTTTTCACTTTCGGGAACATTATCCTTCAGATCGGCCGCCGCTGTCCCCGGCCGTTTCGAATATTTAAAGGAGAATGATGAATCATACCTTATCACATTCATTAGTTCCAGCGTCTTTTCAAAATCCTCTCTGCCTTCACCGGGAAAACCAACGATAATATCCGTCGAAATAGCTATGTGGGGAACAAGGGTTTTCAGCTTTTTAACCTTTTCCATATAGCTGCCCACCGTATAAACCCTTTTCATTGTTGATAAGACCTTGTCCGATCCGGACTGGACAGGGAGATGGAGATGCTTGCAAAGTTTATCCACCTCTGCAAAGGCGCTAATAAGATCATCTGAAAGGTCCTTGGGATGAGATGTTGCAAAGCGTATCCGCTCTATTCCATCCACTTCGGCCACCTTCCTTATGAGTTGGGAAAAACCAACGCCATCAGATGATCCATTGCCATAGGAATTGACATTCTGACCTAAAAGGGTAATCTCTTTTACTCCAAATTGAGCAAGCTTTAGCACTTCATCCCTGATATCTCCCCAGGGCCTGCTCGTTTCACGCCCCCTCACATAGGGAACAATGCAGTAGGTGCAGAAATTATTGCAGCCCCGCATAATATTGACGTAAGCCTTAATACCCCCTTCTTCGGGAGCCGGGTAAACAAGCGGTTCGGGAGAATCGAAAAATTCCGTCTCCAGCACCTGCCCCCGCTTTTCATAAACCGATTTGATCATGTCAGGCAGCTTGTGTATATTATGCGTGCCAAAAACAATATCGAGATGAGGCGCCCGCCTGAACATTTCATCCTTTTCCTGCTGGGCCACACAACCGCCGACACCGACAATAACATGGGGACGCCTGGTTTTTATCTTTTTAAAACGCCCCAGTTCACTGTAAACCTTATGCTCGGCCTTCCAGCGGATACTGCAGGTATTGAGAAGAATAATATCAGCATCTTCGGCTTCATTAACAGAACCGATATTCATATCGGCAAGCAGGCTTTTAATCTTGCTCGAATCGGCGTCATTCATCTGACAACCGAAGGTTTTTAAATAAAGTTTTTTATCATTTTCCATAGTGCGATTTTAAAGTAAAAAGGGGGTAAATTGCAAGGATGCATTCAAGATCGGGAGGGAAGATTGTTTCATGAAATGCCTTATCAAAATCAACCGCCCCCGGCAAGTTGACAGAACATGAATGGGAATAATTTATTTTTTATCCCTGCCCGGCCGAGGCGGGATAAAAATTGCATCTGCCAGGGACAAAAAAAGGGCTGCGGCGAATAAAACTACAGCCCTTTTTCATTCTATCTGCGCCGGAGGCCGGCATCGAACCGAAATGGCGTTGCCCCCGCGGGATTTTAGGAAGGGAATATACCGTCAATCGCCGTCATTCTCTTCTTCCCGGTGGTCATGGTCTTCTCCTTCATCATCGTCATCATGAGACTCACTGCGGGAACTGAAATACCATTCTCCCTCCATTATCCTCAGGTACCTGGCAAGAAGCGTTCTCAATCCTGACGC
>Ga0224514_10000278_pt1 | contig 15332 bp, 9 predicted proteins | sample SF_May12_sed_USG_3_FD_169107 | JGI IMG/M metagenome (GOLD analysis project Ga0224514, IMG submission 169107) | Sediment microbial communities from San Francisco Bay, California, United States - SF_May12_sed_USGS_24 | ecosystem: Environmental > Aquatic > Marine > Sediment | place: USA: California... | reverse complement strand
AAAATTCCCGTGGAAATACGAACTGATTTTCTTTCTTTTTTTGAAGAGGAGTATGTAATTGCCTATTTTAGAGACATATCGGAAAGAAAAGAATCATTAAAGAAATTAGAATACAGACAAAAATTTGAGCGATTAATTTTCGAGATTTCTGCGCAATTTATAAATGTATCTGCCGATAATGTTAATAGCCAGATAGACGCAGCACTGAAAAGAATATGTGACTTTTCCGGTTCTGATTCAGCCCATATTTATATGATAGAACACGATAATAGGTTATTGAGCCGCAAAAATTATTACTGTTTTAATGACAGTGATAAGCAAACAAAAGATGAGCTATATATAAGTTTTGAATATAACGAAGATGACTGGATTTATAGTGAAATAAACAAAAGAAAGGTTGTACAAATAAAAAATATACAGAAATTAAAATCTGCAAGTACGATAAAAAAAATATTTACTTATGAAAAGATAAAATCAAGCATTTATATAGGATTGTTCTACCAAAAAAAATTGTTGGGGATTTTGGGTTTGTCATCGAAAATATCTGAAAAAGTATGGAGTGATGATGAAGCAAATTTATTACAGGTAATAGGAGATATATTTATTTATGCTGTTCAAAGAAAAGAGTCTGTAAAAAAACTTATTAACAGTGAACAAACATACAGGGAAATTTACAATGTTACAAACGAAGCTATTTTTATTCATAATCCTGAAACGGGTAAAATTGAGGATGTAAACAAGGCTATGTTAACTATGTTTGATGTTTCATATGAAGAAGCACTAAATAAGAGTGTTGAAGAACTCAGTGAAGGAATTTTAAATCCTGAGTTGGGTTCGGCCCTCGATATAATCCGTAAAGCAAAAGAAGAGCCCCAGTTCTTTGAATGGACAATGACAAAAAAGGATGGTAAAATATTTTTTGCAGAAGTATATGTAAAGAAAGCTGTAATACACGGACAAATTAAGGTGATGTCAGTTGTTCATGACATTACAGAACGTAAAAATACTGAAGCCTTACTGAAAGAAAGGGAAGAAAATTATAGAATGATTATCGAAGGGCAAAACGATTTGATAGTAAAACTAGATACAAAAGGCAAGTTTTTATTTGTAAGTAAGTCATACTGTAAAATGTTTAATAAGTCAGAAGAGGAACTCTTAGGGAAAGAATTTATGCCTCAGGTACATGAAGATGATAGGGAAACTACCAAATTAGCCATGGAAAACTTATTTAAACAACCATATTCATGCTACTTAGAACAAAGAGCAATTACCCATGATGGGTGGAGATGGCTGGCATGGAATGATACAGCCGTATTTGATGATATAGGTAATATTAAAGAAATAATTGGGGTAGGAAGAGATATTACTTACCAGAAAATGGTAGAAAATGCATTGCGTGAAAGTGAAGAAAGGTTTAGATCGATAGTACAAAACTTATCTGACGTAGTTTTCCTACTGGATGAACATGCAAATGTGAAATATGTAACACCTTCATGTCAGGAATATCTTGGTGATGAAATCGATGTATTTCTAAATAACAAGATCACTGAATTTATTCATCCTGACGATGTTTCGCTTACCATAAATAATATTAAACAACATCTTGAAGGTGTTGATTATTACAATCCCTATGAAATTAGGATGAAACACAGTACTTCTGCATGGCGCATGTTTGAAGTAAAATCACAGAATATGTTAAATCATCCGGCTGTAAAAAGTATAATTTATACAATTAGTGATATTACCGAACGCAAACAAATGGAAAAACAGGTGCTCGATGCAATAATAAAAACAGAAGAAAAAGAACGTGCCCGATTTGCTAAGGATCTGCATGATGATTTGGGACCTCTGTTATCAAGTATAAAAATGTATGTCGGAATGCTGGAAAAATCCCAGGATAAAGAAAAAAAAGAATATATTACCAAAAACCTTACAGCTATAGTAAAAGAAGCCATCACTACAACTAAAGATGTGTCTAATGATCTAAATCCACATGTATTAAATAATTACGGTTTAGGTTCAGCAATAGGCCTGTTTATTGAAAAAATAACTTCAGACATAAACATTAAATTCGATCAAAATATAGAAAATGCTCGCTATACTGCTGCTATTGAATTATCTTTATATCGAATAACAAAAGAATTAATAAATAACACATTAAAACACGCAAAGGCAAAAAATATTTTAATAAAGCTTACTGAATATAACGGTAAGCTAAGTTTATATTATGAAGATGATGGTAGAGGCATATCAGAGAATAAACTAATTCAGCAGAAAACCAGCAACATGGGACTATCTAATATTATTAGCAGGGCTAAGTCTTTAAATGCCATATATAACTTCTATACAGATATACCAGAAGGGTTTAAATTTGATATGCATGTACCACTTCTACAAGTTTAATTTGTTTTGGTAAAAAGGATTACCTAAATTTAACTTTAGCATGAAAAACCCATCAAAAAATAAAATACAGGTAGCGTTGGTTGATGACCATCAACTCTTCCGAAGCGGAATAAATTTTATTATTAGTGACACTGAGGACATCGAAATTGCCTTTGAAGCATCCAACGGTCAGGAATTTCTTGATTTCCTCGATCAATATCAACCTGATATTGTCTTAATGGATATTAATATGCCTGTTGTAGATGGTGTCGAAGCAACACAAAAGGCCCTGGAAAAATTCCCTGATTTAAAAGTGCTTGTATTATCTATGTTTGGTGAAGTAGAATACTATAACACAATGATTGATTTGGGTGTTAAAGGTTTTATTTTAAAAGATATAGATAATGATGAATTAATTGATGCCATAAGAAAGGTTCAAAATGGGGGGAGTTATTTTTCACAGGAACTTTTGCTCCAACTAATAAAAAGTAAACCTGAAGGGGAAGATGTTGACCTAACAAGGAGGGAAAAAGAAGTCCTGGAACTAATTTGTTCTGGTAATTCAAACCAGGAAATATCTGAAAAACTTTTTATTAGTCAAAGAACGGTTGAAAGACACCGATCCAGTTTGCTGTTTAAAACAGAATCTAAAAACTCCGTGAGCTTGGTAGTATATGCTATTAAAAATGGATTAGTAAAAATATAAACCTATTACTATTACCTTACTTACCGATTTATTTCAATTAATATATCATCCTTATTTACTATATCATTAGGTTTAATATGTACTTTATTAATCTTGCCATCGATAGGGGCAACAATTTCATTTTGCATCTTCATTGCTTCAAGTATAATAACTGACTCGCCGCTTTTAACCTCAGCACCCGCTTCCACCATCACATCAATAATTTTTCCAGGCATTGGTGCCTGAAGTACTTCAACTTTCTTTTTTGACTTTTGCTTGTCGAGATATTTTCTCCTCTTATATGAAATAGGTGTTTCAACAGTAAATGTATGGCTTACTCCATTAATTAAAACTTCGTACTTGTTCTGGTTCTTATCAATAATCTCGACCAGGTATTTCTTATTCTTAAATAAAAGATATGTAAATCCCTTTTCATCATCGAATATCTGAATGTCAACTTTCTTATGATTAATTCTTACATCTTCGCTGAACAGGTTTTTTGTTTTATATTTCTTATTCTTTGTTGAAACTGCAATAAACTCTGACTCCTTATTCTTATGTTTCATTCGTATAAATATTATTTAAGTTATTAGCTACACGATTAGGTCATTAATAGCACGAACAATTTTCTATGAAACAATAACCATTGCCTTTTAGATCAATGCTTATTTCTTCACAGATAACCCATCTTAAAATATTTATGTTAATACGACCTTAAACGCTTATTCAATACCCAGGGGCTAATGTTTTTCCCTTTTTCAAAATCTACATGTGTACTTTTTTCTGTTTCGAGGGTTGCAACAAAATCGAAAGTAGAAACATAAGCTGCCAGCATCTCGTCATCATCTCCCTGGTAATACAGAGAATCCATATCTTTTTCAATAAAAGATGTATTGAAATCTCCTTGTTTAAATTTCTTATTGACCAATACTGCTTTACAAAATGGTATGGTAGTTTTAATACCTTTCACCCAAAATTTATTTAATGCATTAACAGTATTAGAAATCGCCTTTTCTCTGGTTTCACCATAGACGATAAGTTTTGCAAGCATAGAATCAAAATATGGTGTGACTACAGATTTATCTGTTACTCCACTATCTACTCTTATGTTTTTGCTTTTCGGATACTGAATTCTTTCAACTACACCCAAACTTGGAGAAAATCCGGCCTGGACATCTTCTGCATTAATCCTGCATTCAATAGACCAACCTTCCATCTTAACATCTTTTTGTTGTAATGGCAGTTTCTCTCCGATGGCCGTTTTTATTTGTAATTCAATCAAATCGAGACCTGTAATGAGTTCAGTAACCGGATGTTCTACCTGTATTCGGGTATTCATCTCCATAAAGTAGTAATTTTTATCATCGTCAAGTAAAAACTCTACCGTACCTGCAGTGAAATATTGTACAGATTTAGCTATCCTGATGGATGCATCCCCCATTTCTTTTCTTAGTTTATCATCTAGAGCTGATGACGGTGCTTCTTCGAGTAATTTTTGATGTTTTCGTTGAACTGAGCACTCCCTTTCCCCTAAATGAATGTAGTTATTATGCTTATCACCAAAAATTTGGAATTCTATATGCCTGGGATTACGAACATATTTTTCAATAAAAACAGAGCCATCATTAAAAGCTTTTTCGGCTTCTGAGGTAGCGAGCTTAAACATTTTTTCCAGCTGCGATTCCTTTTCTACTATACGCATTCCCCGGCCTCCACCACCTGCTGCTGCCTTTAGAATAATAGGATAACCTATCTGTTTAGCAATTTTTTTTGCTTCTTCCGAATTCTTTACAGTTCCTTGACTCCCCTCTAACATGGGTACTTTATGTTTTCTTGCCAATTGTTTAGCAATTGTTTTATTACCCATTTTATAAATTATATCTGCTGTAGGGCCAATAAACAATATTCCTTCTTCTTCGCAACGTTTGGCAAAATATGGGCTTTCCGCAAGAAATCCATAACCTGGATGCATAGCATCTACTTTATGTGTTTTAGCTGCTTCGACTAACCTTTCAACATCTAAAAATTCAGGAATTTCTTCGCTGTCTTCAGAAAAATCAATAATATGATCCAAAAAATTGAGGTAATATGCCGATGGCTCTTTTGATGTTTTTATACCAAAAGTTTTTATCCCCATTTTCTTAGCAGTTTCGCATATTCTGATAGTAATTTCTCCTCTGTTAGCAATTAACAAGCTATTAATCTTCATTTCACTTTTCCTTTCAGCTATTATAGACAGTTTGAAGTTATTAATTAAATTTTAATAATTACAATGGAATATTTCCATGTTTACGAGAAGGCCTGTCAACATGTTTATTCTCTAAAGCATCGAATGCAAAAATTAATTTCCGACGTGTTTCGGCCGGTTCTATTACTTCGTCGATATATCCTTTTTCGTCAGCAACATAAGGATTTGCTATTTCTTCCCGATAGCTTTTAGCTAATTCTTTTTTTAACTTTGATGGGTCATCAGATTCAAGTAAATCCTTCCTATATAATATTGACACAGCTCCTTCCGGCCCCATTACAGCAATCTCGGCGGTTGGCCATGCAAAATTAAAATCGCCACCTAAGTTTTTACTGTTCATCACACAATATGCCCCGCCATAGCTTTTACGAAGTATAACAGTAATTTTTGGTATAGTAGCATCTGCATAAGCATAAAGTAATTTTGCCCCATGCCTGATAATACCATTATGTTCCTGATCTATACCTGGTAAAAACCCAGGGACATCTTCCAGTGTTAACAATGGAATGTTAAAACTATCACAAAACCGAATAAACCTTGCTCCTTTAATTGACGAATTTATGTCGAGTGTTCCGGCCAGCACTTTTGGCTGATTAGCTAATATCCCAATAGAATTTCCTTTTAATCGTGCAAAACCCACAACAATATTTTGAGCATAATCTTCTGATACTTCAAAGAAAGAATCTTTATCAATAATATGCTTAATTACATCTTTTATGTCGTAAGGTTTATTCGGATCATCGGGTACTATATCTTTAAGATATTCATTCAGTTCTGTACTTTCGTCGCAAACATTAACTATTGGTGGATTATCGACATTATTAGATGGAAGATATGAAAGTAACTTCTTCACACCTAATATTGTGTTTTCTTCATCTTCATAAACAAAATTAGCCACTCCACTCTTTTTCATATGTATATCAGCCCCGCCCAATTCGTCAAAGCTAACATCTTCGTTCAATACTTCTTTAACTACATTGGGTCCTGTAACGAACATATAACTTGTTTTGTTAGTCATAAAGACAAAATCTGTAATCGAAGGTGAATAAACTGCTCCTCCTGCTGCTGGCCCCATTATTATCGAAATTTGCGGAATTACGCCAGATGCCTGGACATTACGCTTAAATATAGCTGCATAACCTGCCAGGCTTGCTACACCTTCCTGAATCCTGGCTCCTCCCGAATCGATAATGCCTATTATTGGTGCGCCCATTTTAATAGCCATATCTTGAATTTTAGCAATTTTTTGGGCATGAACCGACCCAAGCGAGCCACCCATTACGGTAAAATCTTGTGAAAAGACAAACGCCGTGCGTCCACTTATTTTACCATGTCCTATAATTACACCATCGCCATATGCAGTTACAACCTTACCAAAATTAGATTCGGCCGGAGCTGTGCGGGTAAAGGCATCAATTTCATCAAATGTCCCTGGATCAAACAATAGCTCAATTCTTTCTCTGGCGGTTTGTTTTCCCTTGGAATGTTGTTTATCTTTTGCACATTCGCCATGTTGATTTTCATAGGCAGCGTTTCTTTCCAGAAATTTTTTATATAATTTTCCGTTAATATCCATAGTTATATTTAATTCTGAGATTCTATTTTATGGTCATAAATAGCACAATGCGCCTGACAAGGAAAGTTTGCGTTTGGAAGAACAATATGTTTTCGAAATGCAGTTTCATAAATTGTACCGCAAAAATAGTATTATTATTTTGATAAATTCAAATACTCTTTTATTAAGTTTGTCATCATTATCCTAATGCATTGAAATATAATATTTTGGTGAGCAATAATTTTTATAAATAATTTTTTAATAATAACAAGGCATATTCAGTACCTATAATGAGTAAAAAGAACAAGAAAAAAGGAAAAGTTGATCTAAAGTCATTCTCTGATAACATCCTTGGAATCTTCTCCATAAATCCCAAAAAATCATTCAATTACAAACAAATTTCGCGCGAATTGATGGTTAAAAAATCGGAAGAAAAGAAAATTATTATGGAATGCTTAATTGATCTATCCGAAAATGGTTTATTGGAGGAAATATCTCCAGGAAAGTTTAAATTAAAGTCTAAAGGTGGATATATTACTGGTAAAATAGAAATTACTCAGGGAGGATATGGTTTTGTTGTAAGTGACGAAATAGAAGACGATGTATTTATATCTAAAAAAAACCTGAACCGTGCCCTGCATAATGATACTGTAAAAGTTTACCTGTATGCAAAAAAGAAAAGGTTCAGAATCGAGGGGGAAGTAACTGAAATACTTGAGAGGGCACGTGACACATTTGTTGGTATTATGGAAATTCAGTTTAGAACTGCATTCTTCATTGCTGATTCAAAACAAATGCCATATGATATTTTTATTCCTTTTGAGAAACTGCAAGATGCAAAAAACGGCCAAAAAGTAATCGTACGAATAACAGATTGGCCCCATAAAGCTAAAAGCCCATTTGGAGAAGTTATAGAAATACTTGGTAATCCTGGTGAACATGAAACGGAAATGCACGCAATACTAGCCGAATTCAGGTTACCATATAAGTTTAATGAAGATGTAGAAAATGCTGCTAATGCCATTCCTACAGAAATATCGAAGCAAGACCATGCTGAAAGAAAAGATTTTAGAAGAGTTACTACTTTTACTATAGATCCTGAAGATGCCAAAGATTTTGATGATGCCCTTTCTATTCAAAAACTAAAAAATGGTAATTGGGAGGTTGGCATTCATATAGCCGATGTTACACATTACATAAAGCCCAAAACAATCCTCGACGAAGAAGCTCTTGCAAGGGCAACTTCTGTGTATTTGGTCGACAGAGTTATTCCTATGCTGCCCGAACACCTCTCGAACGGGGTGTGTTCATTAAGACCAAACGAAGAAAAACTTTGCTTTTCAGCGATTTTTGAGTTGAATGATAACTCCCAGATTATGAATGAATGGTTTGGTAAAACAGTAATTTATTCTGACCGCAGGTTTACTTATAGAGAAGCCCAGGATATAATCGATTCAGGAAAAGGAGAATTTTCTGAGCAAATACTCAAATTAAATGAGCTTGCCAGGATGCTCAGGGAAGACAGGTTTAAAAATGGCGCAATATCTTTTGAGCGTGATGAAGTTAAATTTGAAATCGATGACGAAGGTAAGCCAATCAGAATATATTTCCGGGAACATGGATTGTCAAATGAACTAGTAGAAGAGTTTATGCTGTTGGCAAATAAACGTGTGGCAAATTTAATAGGCAATGTTAAGGAAAAGAAAGACAAAAAGACTTTTGTATATAGAATTCATGACAAACCTGATCCTGAGAAACTCCAAAAATTTAATCGTGTATTGAACAAATTTGGACACAAGCTTATGTTATCTGGTTCAGGTAATATTTCATCATCGCTAAATAAAGTACTCTCAGATGTAAAAGGGAAACCTGAACAAGATCTTGTTGAGCAACTTGCCGTCCGCTCAATGGCTAAAGCAATATACTCAACTAGTAATATTGGACATTACGGTTTATCATTCGATTACTATAGCCACTTTACTTCGCCTATAAGACGTTATCCGGATATTATGGTGCACAGAATGTTATATCATTACTTAAATAATGGTAAATCGAAAAGTAAAAGTAAATATGAAGGCTATTGCAAACACTCTTCTGAAATGGAACAACTAGCCACTGAAGCCGAAAGAGCATCAATAAAATACAAACAAGTTGAGTTTATGCAGGATAAAATCGGAAAAAGTTTTGATGGTATTATTTCAGGTGTCTCGGAGTTTGGAATATTTGTAGAGATCATAGAAAACAAATGTGAAGGGCTTGTTTCAGTAAGAGATTTACTGAATGACTTTTATGAATATGACGAAGACAACTATTGGCTCATCGGACGTAATTCAGGTAAAATATATCAACTTGGTGACAAAGTAAAAGTCGAAGTTGCCAGGACTAACCTCGCAAAAAAGCAACTGGATTTGTTAATATCGGAGTTTGATAATCCAAATAACCAATAATTGCATAATTAATTTGTTAAAACTTAGCTTTTGTTTGATCCTATGATTGTTTTTTTCATGCTTCTTTTGTAATTTAAATACAAATATTATTAAACTAAACTTGTATTATAATCATTTGGTTATGAGCATTAAGAAAAATTATCTGGAATCTAAACCTGAGTGTAAAGTAACATTCAAATTAGCAAAGAAGTTTGTTAATTCAGCTAACGAAGTAAACCTTGTTGGTGAATTCAACAATTGGGACAAACAAAGAACTCCGATGAAGAAACTAAAAAATGGTGACTTCTCTGTAACAGTTAACCTTGATAAAGGCAGCAATTATCAGTTTAAATACCTCATCGACAATAAAGAGTGGATTAATGAGCCAGAAGCTGATCAATATGCCGCAAATGAATTCCAAGGTGAAAATTCCATTGTAATTATCTAAGATTATATAAAAGGGGAGTAAAATATAGAACACTCCCCTTTTATATTAGCATATTAATTGTTATTCATTTCTTTATTTTTAATCCCTACATCTAACTTAAAGTTATTAGTAACATCTGGTAAAATTAATCCAGGTTTGAGTTGCCAATTATTTATGGTATTGCCATATATCTTAAATATACTTAATCTTGTAATATAACACCTTAATAATTTAAAGCATAAATTACTACAAAAATATTCCGTGAATTATATCAGGGTAATCGTTGTTTCACGTATTACACTCTCAACTTAACGGGGCTTATTTATTTTATTCATAAAATAGATCATTCATATCTAATTATATTTTAAAAAACTGTTAATCCGGAATATACCCTCTTGATATGGTATAAAATTTGTAATATTGGTCAACTTATAATAACCGGATTTATTTGATTAACTCTTAATAGTATGAAATTAAAAACTTTACTCCTTTTAATTGTATTTGTTACAAAATTTACAACTGCACAGAAAACTTTATACTTAGCGCCCCTGTCTAAGTCAAAAAACATTCCTTCCGGAGCAAAATACCATGATAAAAACCTATCTGCCGAAGAACGGGCAAAAGATGTCTTAAGATATTTAAGTTTTGAAGAAAAACTTGCTTTAACTGGTGGTAACAGAATGTATTTTAAAGCAATAGAACGCCTTGGACTACGTCAGATAAGAATGGCTGATGCGTCACAAGGTGTTCACCTAAGGGAATCTCTTGACGGAAAAAATAAAATTAGTACTTCTTTCCCGGGTATGTTGGCCCTTGCCTCTACATGGAATAAAGAACTGAGTAAAACTTTCGGTAAAAATATAGGGGAAGAGTGCCGGGTGTTAGGTATTGACATATTACTCGGGCCGGGCATAAACATGCAACGACTATCTGTAAGCGGACGTAATTTTGAATATTTTGGAGAAGATCCCGTGTTAACTTCAAGATTAGTAAGTGAATATATTAAGGGTCTTCAAAGTCAGAAAATTATAGCTACACCAAAGCATTTTATTTGTAACGACCAAGAATTCTGCAGACACATTACAAGCATTGATTTAGATGAACGCACATTAAGGGAAATCTATCTTCCCCCTTGGGAAGCAGCAATAACAGAAGCTGATACTAAAGCTTTAATGACTGCCCATAACAACGTTAATGGAATTCCCTGCTTCATGAACAAACCGTTGATGAACGATATAGTAAGAAATGAATATGGTTTTAACGGCATAGCTATGACTGACTGGCAAAACTCAGAATACTTTCCTTCAAAACAGTACCTCGTTACTGGTTCGGGACAAAGTCTTTTAATGCCTAAAAATAAAGCTTTTACTTCATATGTTAATAGTTATATTAAAAGATATCCTGATAAAAAACCAGAAATGGAAAAACAACTAGAGCTGATGGTTTATTATAACCTGCTTCCCTTATTTGAAATGGGAATTTATGATCGTGCTCCGATTGATCCAAATTTTTCTGATAAAATTAAATCTCATAAAACATTTGCCAGGAAAGTAGCTGAAGAAGCTATCTGCCTTTTAAAAAATGAAAATAATATTTTACCGGTTACAAAAAATAAGAAAATCTTATTGACAGGTTCCGAAGAAATCCATAGTGGAAGTGGAAGTGGTTTTGTTGAGGGTTATGATCATTCAGGATTTGAAAAGGGATTAAAAGAAGTATACAAAGAAAATATTACGTTTATTGAAAATCCTTCCGACAATGATATTACTAATGCTGATGTCATTATATACCGGCTAAATAAAAAAGGAGGAGAGGGCCATGATGTGAAATTTGAATCCCCAATTGATGAGATTAATGAATTATCGCGCATAGCTTCCCTCAATGATAATGTAATTGTTATCATTAGTTCTTGCAACCCAATGCCAATGAACTGGAAAGATAAAGTGAAAGGGATATTATGGACATACTACCTTGGCCAGGAACGTGGGAACGCATTGGCAAATATCGTATCGGGTAAAATTAATCCTTCCGGAAAACTACCATTTACAATTGAAAAAGACTTTAACGATTCACCAGATCCCGATTACAATATTTTAGGTGGCGAACCTTATTATTGCGGTGGTAACCACTGTTATAAAAAATATTTTTTAGGACAAGAAAAAGACAGCGACAGTCAGATAGTAAAAAACATAAAACCCCATCAGCTTATTCATGTTCCTTATGAAGAAGGCATATTCATGGGTTACAGGTGGTATGAAAAGAATAAAATTGCTGTTAATTACCCATTCGGACATGGTTTATCATATACTTCATTTAAGTTTGATAACCTTACACTATCTTCTCTTAAGTTAGATAAGAACGAAGATTTAACTATTAATCTTACAGTGACAAATACTGGTGAAATTGAAGGTTCTGAAGTTGTTCAACTTTATATTTCCGACAACGAATGTTCTGTTGAAAGACCCGTAAAAGAATTAAAAGCATTTGAAAAAGTACATCTTAAACCAGGTGAAACAAAAGAAATTTCGTTCATTGTTACAACCCGCGATCTTTCCTTATGGAGTGTAGATGAAGGAAAATGGATTGCAGAAAATGGAACTTTTGATGTCTTGGTTGGATCTTCTTCGGAAAAAATTCACCTAAAAGAAAATTTTATCCTTCAATAAGATTTATATTATTCAGAGCTCACTGCTCTTTGAACAAGATAATGGTTATTGTATCTTTGCGCGAAATAAATCATTATAAATTATGTCGGATAAGATACGTGTGCGCTTTGCTCCCAGCCCTACAGGTCCTTTACACATTGGTGGTGTAAGGACAGCATTATTTAATTACCTTTTTGCAAAAAAAAATAATGGTGATTTTATTTTAAGGATTGAGGATACTGATCAGGCCCGTTATGTAGAAGGAGCAGAAGAATATATTAACGAATCTCTCGAATGGTTAGGTTTAAATCCTGACGAAGGTGTAAAGCAGGGAGGAGAATATGGCCCCTACCGGCAATCGGAACGCCGTGAACTATATTTACCGCTTGCTCAAAAATTAATTGAAGACGGTTGGGCTTATTATGCTTTTGATACTCCTGAAGAGCTTGATTCACTCAGAAACTCGTATGAAGCAGAAAAGAAAACATTTGCATATGATCATACAAATCGTAAAAACCTTAACAATTCCCTAAATATTAATCCGGAAGAACTTAAATCCAGGATTAACAACGGCGAACCATATGTCATACGGTTTAAAATGCCTGAAGATAAAGTGATTGAGGTTAACGATCTGGTAAGGGGAAATATAAAATATAACACTTCAACTTTAGATGATAAGGTGATATTCAAATCTGATGGTTTGCCAACCTACCACCTGGCCAATGTTGCCGATGATCATTCGATGAAAATTACACATGTAATAAGAGGTGAAGAATGGTTACCTTCATTGCCGCTGCATGTAATGCTTTACAAAGCCTTAGGCTGGGAAAATGAAATGCCGTTGTTTGCCCACCTCCCCCTGATATTAAAACCCAGCGGGAAAGGTAAATTAAGCAAACGTGATGGTGATAAAGAAGGATTTCCCGTATTCCCACTTGAATGGAAATCTCCAGATAGTGATGTCTCAGTCGGATTTCGCGAATCAGGATATTTCGCCGATGCAGTAATAAATCTTCTTGCATTCTTAGGATGGAATCCTGGAACTGATCAAGAACTGTTTTCTATGAATGAATTAATCACCTCATTCGAAATTGGGAGGGTAAATAAAGCAGGTGCCCGTTTTGATCCAGACAAAGCTAAATGGTATAACCAAAATTATCTTAAAGATAAACCTAACAGCGTTCTTGCTGATCTATTTATTGAAACTCTTGCTGAAAAAGGTATAACACAAGAAAAAGCATATATCGAAAAAGTAATAGATATGGTAAAAGAGCGCGCATCTTTTATCACCGACATCTGGGATCAAGCTTCGTATTTTTTCTCTTCCCCAAAAGAATATGATGCTAAATCCACCAAGAAATTTTGGAAAGAACAAACTCCAGGTATTATTTATGATTGCCTCGAAATAATTAAAAATGCAGAACCTTTCACATCTGTGCATACCGAAAAAATCATAAAGGAATATACTATAAACAATGAACTTGGATTCGGGAAAGTAATGAACCCTCTCCGACTGGCTATAGTTGGTGCAGGTAAAGGTGTTCACCTATTCGATATAATAGAGTTGATTGGAAAAGAAGAAACAATAAAAAGGATTGAAAAAGCCTTGCAAAGCCTGTCTTAAAAGGCTTAATTTTACAGGGTGAATAATACCAGATTATTAAATGTATATTGATATTCACCGGCATAGCAGCAATAAAGGGAAAGCAGATATAATGATCCGTAATTTATTTCCTCAGGAAACTGACAAGATTCCAAATATAGGATATTGCTCTGTTGGCCTGCATCCCTGGGAGGTGAATGAAGGAATTTCTCAGTATCAAATAAATACTATAAAAGAAGCTGCTTCTTCACATAATGTAATTGCCATTGGCGAAACAGGAATTGATAAGTTTATTAAAACCAATCCTGAATTACAAAAAAGATTGTTTCTTGAACATATGGATATTGCAATAAGTGTTGCTAAACCTATTATAATACATTGCGTAAGGGCTTACGATACGTTTCAGTTCCTCCGAAAAACAACTAAACACGACAAACCATGGATATTTCATTGGTATAATGCTTCGTATGAAACAGGAATAGACTTAATAAAGAAAGGCTGTTATTTATCATTTGGCCATTTGCTATTCGTTGAAAGAAGCAAAGCTTGTAAGACCTTTATCAAAGCCCCGCTGGATAAAGTATTTTTTGAAACTGACGATGTTGATATTGCCATTGTTGATATTTATAAACAAGCTGCAAAATTAAAAGGCATTAGCCTTGAACACCTTCAAAACCAAATTAAAACTAATTTTTTCAATTGCTTCGGAATAGAACTATGAATGAGGATAACTGGACCTGCAGGACAGAACTTTTATTAACAAAAAACGGACTTAATAAAATAAAAAAATCGCATGTGCTGATTGTTGGACTTGGTGGTGTTGGTGGGTATGCAGCCGAACAGTTGTGCAGGGCAGGAATAGGAAAACTCACTATTGTTGATTGCGATGTTGTACATTCCAGCAATATAAACAGACAGATAATCGCACTAAACTCATCAAGTGGTCAATTAAAAACTGAACTTATTAAAAATAGATTGCAAGATATAAATCCACAAATAAAAATTAAACAACATAACGAATTCATTCAAGGTGAAAGTACCACAGAATTGCTAAAACAAGGTTTTGATTATGTAGTTGATGCCATAGACACATTGACCCCGAAAGTAGAATTACTTGAGGCATGTATTAAGAGCAATACCCCTGTGGTAAGCTCAATGGGAAGTGGTGGACGTGTTAATCCTGAATTAGTGCGAGTAAGCGACATAAAAAAATCGCATCACTGCAAGCTTGCTTATAAAGTAAGAAAATATTTACACCGACGTGGCATTTACGAGGGCATTAAAGTTGTCTTCTCAGAAGAAGAGGTTCCTGCTCGGGCAATAATTGAAACAGATGGATCAAACAATAAAAGAACAATAGT
>Ga0224514_10000277_pt1 | contig 15459 bp, 21 predicted proteins | sample SF_May12_sed_USG_3_FD_169107 | JGI IMG/M metagenome (GOLD analysis project Ga0224514, IMG submission 169107) | Sediment microbial communities from San Francisco Bay, California, United States - SF_May12_sed_USGS_24 | ecosystem: Environmental > Aquatic > Marine > Sediment | place: USA... | reverse complement strand
TGCGCCACTCTACTCGCACCCGAAGGTGCTTTCTCGTTCGACTTGCATGTGTTAAGCACGCCGCCAGCGTTCGTTCTGAGCCAGGATCAAACTCTCCAGTTAAATTATACTGAAGGAGTTAAACTCCCAACAAATCTCTCAAAAATCGACTGAACTTCTCTGCTATTTAGTTTTCAAAGACCAACAAGAACCCCGAAGTATATCTAAACGAACCAAGCAAAGTCAATACTTTTTTTCAAAGAATTTAATTATTTTTTTGGAACTGAAAAACCATCAGCTGGAGAATAAAATCACAGGCAGGCATCATCCTTTGGCGTTCCGCATCATTGACCTTGAATCGAATGATTAGCTTATGATAGATTAAATAGTTTAAAAATTGCAAGTCAAAAAAGGAGAAGTAAAAAATGACAGGTTCAGCGATTGCAAATGATATGGGAGTATTTGCGTTAATCAGCAATGCAGGCCCTGTAGTTAAAGTCGTGCTATTAATCCTATTTTTTCTATCAGTTACCTGCTGGGCCATCATTCTATTAAAGGGCCTCAAGATACGAAAGACCTGGAATGAATCCTCATCTTTTCTTAATATATTCTGGGAGGAAAAAAGACTGGAAGCAGCCTACTCTGCAATCAGAGACCACGAGGCAAGTCCGGCAGCGAGAATATTCAGGGCAGGCTACAAGGAGCTTATTAATGCGGCAAAAACTCAGAAAAGCGAAAGACATGCCTTTGAAGCATCAAGGCTCGACCTGATAGAAAGAGCCTTAAGAAGAGCAGAGAGTACGGAAATTGCCATGATGGAAAGACACCTCAATTTTCTGGCCACAACAGGCAGTGCAGCACCCTTTATCGGTCTCTTCGGAACAGTATGGGGCATCATGAATTCTTTTCAGCGAATAGGCGCAATAGGGACAGCCAACCTGGCAGTTGTCGCTCCCGGCGTATCAGAAGCGCTTATCGCTACAGCTATCGGCCTGGCCGCAGCCATACCGGCCGTTATTTTTTACAATATCTTTGTTGAGAAAATTAAGCGTCTCTCCCAGGACATAGACAGCATGACACTTGAATTTTTAAACATAGCAGAACGGGGCTTAAGGAGGCAATCTCTTGAAAGGGATTAAAAAGAGCTATACTCCTATGGCGGAGATAAACGTAACCCCCTTTGTCGACATTATGCTTGTTCTTTTAATAATCTTTATGGTAACGGCACCCATGATGCAGCAGGGGCTCGAAGTCGACCTTCCCGTAGCAAAAGGATCGGGATTTACCAAAGATTCACCGATTGTTGTAAGTATAACAAAAAACGAAAAGATATATATCAACGACAAAGGCAAAACAACGATAAATAAATTAGCATCCAAGCTCAAACACATAAAAGGGAATGAGGTTTTGATCAAGGCCGACTCAAAGGTATCTTACGGTTTTGTCATCAAAGTCATGGCTCGTATAAAAGAATCTGGTATAGATAAAGTCGGCATGATCACCAACCCTGATGAAGTCTGAAAGATTTAAAGGTGAGGATGTTTGACAAAAACCATGATCTGGCAATATGGGTTGCTATTTCCCTGGTGTTGCACCTTCTGCTCATCGGCATATTTAGCACTATCAATTCAAGGTCTGCTGTCAAAAGAGAATTTTACGCTCCAACCTACAAGGTAGATCTCGTCACCCTTGACAGACCAAAGCCGGCTCCAAATCAAAAGAAGAAGGTGACAACAAAAAAAAGCCCCCTTCCTCCACCATCAAAGAAAGTCGCAAAGAAGAGCAAAAAACAGGCAAAACCCATAAAAAAAGCAAAAACAAAGAAGCTGCCAAAGAAAAAAGTCAAAACACCTGTCACCGATCCATCAGCAATGATCAAGAAACTAAGAAAAAAGCATGAAGAGGAAATGGCCGTTGAAGAAAAACTGGCCAGGGTAAGATCAAAGGTAGCACAAACCAGGAAAGCCGCCCAAACAGCCGGCCAGGTAAGCACTACCCCAAAAGCCGGCGTAAGAAAAGTAGATACATCAAATATGAAAAAAGAGATAAAAGCATACAGTGATCTCCTTTATGAAAAAATGGAAAATGCCTGGATATTGCCGGGAAGCGCCGACTATTCCGGTTTATCCGCTATAATATCTGTTACCATTGGAAAAAATGGTGAGTTACTTAAGGTAGACATTGAAGAAGGGTCGGGAAATGGTTTTTTTGATCAATCCGTCATGAGGGCCGTTGAAAAATCTGTCCCATTTCCAAGGCCTCCAAAAGGCTATGAAGGTGGAATTGAAATAGGCTTTAGGTTCGGAAAATAAACTTAATTGAAGGGATATAGCTTTGATCAAAAAAACAATTACATTATTTATACTCTCAACGACTTGTTTATACACAAATACAGCAACAGCGAAAATTTATATAGATATCAGTTCTCCTTCAGCACGAAAAATGCCTATTGCCATAGAAAACTTCACAGGCAAAGATCTTTCTTCATCAGTCTCAGCTACAATCAGGAGAAACCTCGACCTTAGCGGACTATTTCATATGATTAGTGAAGAAGGTGAAACAGGGGATGCGCCTTTCTGGCTTTCAGCCGGGGCTGAAACCTTAATCAAAGGATCTATTTCCGTAAAAAACAGCGGAGTGCTTATCGAAGCATTTCTTTATGATCTTGCAAGAAACAAAACACTTCTGGCCAAGAGATACCATGGACAAGAATCAGATATAAGAACTATAGCCCACCGTTTTTCTGATGAAGTTATAAAAATACTGACAGGAGAAAAAGGCATCTTTAATACTAAAATTGCCTTTATATCAAAGAAGGGAGGAAACAAGGAACTTTATCTCATGGATTTTGATGGTAAAAACGCTCTTAAACTAACGAATAATGGAAGTATAAACCTCTCTCCCAAGTGGTCCAAAGATAGCAAAAAGCTCCTTTTCACTTCATTCAAGGGTGGAAAAGCAGCTCTCTACATAAAAGATTTGGCAAACTACAATGAAATTGCTCTCACAAAAGAAAAGCACATGACCATGGGAGGAGACTGGTCACCTGACAGCATGAAAGTCGTTTTCACCATGACAAAGAGAGGAGATTCCGACCTTTTCCTCACCGAGCCGGGTAATGGCGCCATAAGAAGACTTACATCAGGCTGGGGGCTCGATGTGTCACCTGCCTGGTCACCTGATGGAGAAAGTATTGCCTTTGTTTCAGACAGGGGAGGGAATCCTAATATATATACAATTACAGAAGAGGGAAAAGACTTAACAAGACTAACTTTTGATGGTAAATATAATACATCACCGGCATGGAGCAAAGATGGAAAATGGATTGCCTATTCATCCTTGCAAAAAGGTGGTTTCAGGATATATATTATGAAAGCTGACGGATCGTCAAAAAGGCAAATTACCTTCGGTCCAGGAAATGATGAGGAACCAAGCTGGTCTCCCGATGGCAGGTTCCTTGTTTTTTCATCATCAAGGGAGGGAAAAAAAACAATTTACCTCATTAATATGGGCACCAGCAAAACCATAAAGCTGGATGGCTCCGGTGGAGCGGATATGAGCCCTGCATGGTCGCCTTTTTTTAATTAATACAACCTATTTAAGGAGGAGAATTTCATGTCTTTTTTTGCTAAATTTAATCACAAATTTATTATGCTCATTTTTTCAGCTATTCTTATTTCAGGCTGTGAAGGTATCAAGAAAAAGGTACCAGATGCCAATTCACAATTTGGACAGGAAATAAACCAGAGGTTTGCTGAGGGCCAGGGAAAGGAAGAAACAGCACCTAATGAACCTCTTTCTCCAGGTGAGGGGCAGGATATCAAGGAAGAAGATATAAAAGTTGTTGATGAAGGAGCCGAAAAAGCCTTCAGTGACGAACCGGGGGAAGTATTTACTTTGAAAGACATTCACTTCAAGTTCGACAAATCAGATCTCGACAGTGATTCAAGGGCCTACCTTGAAACGATGTTTTCCTGGCTCGACCAAAACCGCTCTATTAAGGTCAACATCGAAGGTCATGCTGATGACAGAGGAACATCAGAATATAACCTTGCACTTGGAGCAAGAAGAGCCGATGCCGTAAAAAGGTATCTTGAAATCCTGGGAGTAGACTCAATCCGTCTTTCTACCATCAGTTACGGCGAAGAAATGCCGATAGAGGAAGGGCAGCATGAAAAAGCCTGGGCGGCAAACAGGAGAGTTCATTTTGAAGGGATCTAAAACCGTCACATCCATATTCTCTGCCGCTCTTGTTGGCAGCATATTAGTAACAGGCTGCATCGTTCCTAACAAGGACCTGATAAGTCTGAAAAATGATGTAGAGGAACTCAAAAAAGAAACAGCAAGGATTCAACTCACGGCAGGCATTAAACCTGACAGCAGCAAAAGCAGAATTGATGAAATGGAAAGGGAGATAGAATTTTTGTCGCGTGACCTCAAAAAAACCAGGGCTGCTTCCGATGCTAAACTCAACGCCATGAGGGGAGAAATCCAGGCTTTAGGTGGAAGGTTTGAAGAAGTAAAACACCTAACGGGAAAAGCTTCAGACAATAATCGCTCTTTTTTAACGGCGGTTGACTCAAGATTAACCGCTATTGAAGGCAGAATAGAGAGATCTGAAAAAAAACTGGACGAGTTGAAGCTTGACCTTGAATTGATAAAAAAAGCCTCTGTAATAGCAGATGAGACCAGCAAAGAGCCTGAAATTACTTCAGCGGATTTATATAAATCCGGTCTCGATGCCATCAAAAAAGGAAAGACCAGGGAAGCAAGGGATTTTTTTAATCGCTACTTAAAATTATTTCCTGACGGCCCTCTCGCCAACAACGCACAGTTCTGGATAGGCGAAAGTTTTTATGATGATGGCGATTTTGAAAGATCAATCATAGAATACGATGATGTTATCAAGAAATATCCGGGGGGAGGAAAGGTTCCTGCAGCCCTGCTTAAGCAAGGGATGGCCTTTGAAAAGATTAAGGATAAAAAAACAGCAGAGGCGCTCTATAAGAAATTAATCAAACAGTTTCCAGATTTGGACGAAGCAAAAAAAGCCAAGAACCTGTTAAGCAAGAAAAATAAAAGAAAGTAGGATAAAAGTATTAAAGGAAAGCTGCTAATACGATTAACTCGCTGACTCATTATGCAAAAAGCACGTGGTCAGGCTTTGGAGGAAACGGACATTTATACTCTCCCGTAATCATCCTCCAAACGTTCGATATCATCCTCACCAAAATAATCACCCCTTTGCACTTCGATGAAAACAACATCCTTGTCCGTCTTATTTGACATCCGATGAATTCCACCCAAGGGGATATCAATTGATTGACCTGTTTTAAGGGTTATATCCTTACCATTTAAGGTAACGACACCTTCTCCGGATACGACAAACCAGTGTTCACAACGCCTTTTATGACGTTGCAGGCTCAAACGTTTTCCCGGGTAGACAAGAATGCGCTTAACTTTATGGTCGGCTTCATCGGCAAGGACTTTAAAACATCCCCAGGGGCGATGATCCTCTATGTGAGTCAAAGAAACCTCCAAAATATTTATAATTTCAAATCATTCAATAGTAACGACCAATAAATCATATTTCAACTTTTATTTATAAATTCTCACTTTCTTTTAATTAACCATACAAATAGAGTCCTATTATTCAGCGATTGAAAGGGATTATGACTTTGACAAATTTTCACTTTTCTGCTAGATTTCTGCTAATAAAATAATAATTAAATGCTTATTGGAGGCTTTTTATAATGACAATTATTGAAGACGTTCTGGCGAGAGAAATTATTGATTCAAGAGGAAACCCTACCGTAGAGGTAGATGTTTATCTCTCATCAGGCGTTTTCGGGAGAGCAGCCGTACCATCGGGAGCTTCCACAGGTGAGCTTGAAGCTGTCGAATTAAGAGATGGTGAAAAAAGGTTTCTTGGAAAAGGCGTTACAAAAGCCGTTAAAAATGCAGAAGAAATAATAGGCCCGGAAATATCAGGAATGGATGCCACCGATCAGGCCGCAATCGATAATTTAATGATAGAACTTGACGGAACGAATAATAAGAGTAATCTGGGAGCGAACGCTATTCTCGGCGTATCACTTGCAGTAGCAAGAGCGGCTGCAACGGCTCTCGATCTACCCCTGTATCGTTACATCGGGGGTACAAACGGCAAAACGCTGCCTGTTCCCATGATGAACATTTTAAATGGCGGCGCACACGCCGATAACAATGTCGATATTCAGGAATTTATGATCATGCCGGTTGGCGGCAAAACCTTTTCCGACGCACTACGCGTGGGAACTGAAGTATTTCACAACCTTAAAAAAGTTCTTGCAGGAAAGGGATATAATACAGCAGTCGGCGATGAAGGTGGTTTTGCACCAAACCTGAAATCCAATGACGAAGCAATTGACGTTATACTGGAAGCCATTGAAAAGGCGGGTTATAAACCGGGAGAAGAGATCATGTTGGCTCTCGATTCAGCTTCAAGTGAATTTTTTGAAAATGATCATTATCATTTCAAGAAGTCCGATGGTTCTAAAAAGAGTTCCCGTGAAATGGTGGAATTTTATAAAAACTGGATAAAAAAATACCCTATAGTATCAATTGAAGACGGCTTAAGTGAAAATGACTGGGATGGCTGGAAATTGATCACAGAGGACCTGGGGTCAGAAGTTCAGCTTGTGGGAGATGATCTGTTTGTCACAAACACTGAGATTCTTTCAAAGGGAATAACAAGAGGTGTCGCTAATTCAATTCTTATTAAAGTCAACCAGATCGGAACGCTAACAGAAACACTGGATGCTATCGAAATGGCAAAACGGGCCGGTTATACAGCAGTCATTTCACACCGATCCGGGGAGACTGAGGATACCACAATTGCAGACATTGCGGTAGCAACAAATGCGGGTCAAATAAAAACCGGTTCTGCCAGCAGAACTGACAGGATCGCAAAATACAATCAATTGCTGAGAATTGAGGAAGAATTAGGGAATTCTGCTATCTACCCGGGGAGGAGCGCCTTTTATAACCTGTGAAATCTCTTCCTGAAAATAAGTTCACATGGCTCTATGTATTTACTTTTGTCTTACTCTTGCTGTACACTTTTTTCAGTGAAAGAGGTTTGATTCGTGTACATCAATTAGCCACGGAAAGAGATAATATTATAATGAGATCTCAAATTGTAGAAGGGGAAAACAAAAAGCTGCTTTCTAAAGCACTTTTATTAAAAAACGATTTTAAGGAAATGGAAAAAACAGCCAGGGCAGAACTGGACCTTGTACGAGAAGATGAAATTCTTTATAAATTTTCGAAATGATTACAGGAATCGAGACTACTTAACGGGTAAACTTGCCTGACTCCCCACCCGTTGGAGCAGGCGTTCAATCATACTATTCATGTCACAGTCAAAGAGCATAGGTTCGGAAGTAAGTTTATTTATTTTTTGAATAAACTCGACAAGCAGTCTCTGTTTATCTGTAAAAGAATAAGAAACACCTCCTTTTTCAAATAATAAGGGCCATTTTCCATCAAATACTATAGCGCCACCTTCCATATAAATAACACGATCTGAGCTCATTAGCTCAAAAAGGTTATGAGTGATCTGAACAATGGTTATCCCATACTCCTTATTCAATTCTTTTAAAATTTTTAATAATGTACGTCGCGACATAGGATCAAGCATGGATGAAGCCTCATCAAAAATAATACATTTACAGTTAAGGGCCAGAATCCCTGCAATATTAATTTTTTGCTGTTCACCTCCGGAAAGAAGGTGTGTTAGTTCTTTTTGAAGATTGAGGGCATTAACTTTTTCAAGTGCGCCAAAGAGAGCATCTTCAATTTCCCGACCATAGACACCCATATTTTCCAGACCAAAGGCTATATCATCTTCAACAACAGGAGATACAATCTGATTTTCAGGATTTGAATATATATAGCCTATTTCAGGATTAATTCCATTTTTTGTAACATTTGCACCACGAAATATAATCTCACCTGAAAGAGGTTTTAATATTCCTTTTAATAACGCTGCAAGGGTCGTCTTACCTGAACCATTAGCACCACCGATAGCGGTGTATTCCCCTTCCTTCAGAGTGAGGTTAAGGTTTGAAAATAAAATTTTACTTTTGTCGGCAAAATCAGAATAGCTGAAAGTAATTTCTTTTAATCTTATTATCTCTTTTTTCTTTGTTAACATAAGAATACTTTATTTGATCATCAGTAAAAGCGCCTAAATAATAACTACTTTCTTTATTTAAGTTTAAACAAAAAAAAAGCAAGGAACGAAATCCTTGCTCTTTTAATGCGTATTAAAATTTCAAAATCATTTTTTTTCTTCTTTTTCTTCCTCTTCAGTTACTTCCACAGACGCTTCTTCTGTCTCCGTCTTTTCTTCCGTCTTTTCTTTGGCTTGAGCCTCAACCACCTCTTCCGCTTGAACCTCTTCCTTTTCCGAATCTACAGCAACTGCTTCGGCTTCCTCAACTGCTTCCTCTTGCTGAGAAGTCTTTTTTATTTTTTTCTCTTCTCCTACAGACGCTTTCTTTTTTGCAGAGCTTGTTTTCTTAACCGGTTTTTCTGCGCCTTTCATTTCTTCAGTTACCAGTTGTATTGAAGAAAGTGGTGCGTTATCTCCCGCCCTCATACCAAGCTTGATGATCCTTATATAACCACCGGGCCTGTCTTTATACCTGTCAGCAAGTGTTGTGAAAAGCTTTTGCAACACTTCCCTGTCATTAACCATCACTCTTGCCATTCTTCTGGCAGAAAGGGTACCACGCTTTCCGAGTGTAATTAATTTTTCGGCATGCCTTCTTAATTCTTTAGCCTTAACATCAGTAGTAGTAATACTTTCCTTATCCAGCAAAGATACGACCATGTTGCGATACATCGCTTTTCTGTGGCTCGAATTTCTACCAAGCTGTTTGCCTGATTTAAGGTGTCTCATTTCAACTCCTAAATATAGTATATAATATTATCAGCGATTATTAATTATCCTCGTCATCCAGTGCGAGGTAATCCGGTGTTTCGGGCAATTCAGGAAGATCATCGGGTGGCCAGTTTGCGATTTGCATGCCAAAGCTGAGGCCCATATCAGTGAGAATCTCCTTAATTTCATTTAGCGATTTACGACCAAAGTTCTTGGTTTTGAGCATTTCACCTTCCGTCTTTTGAACAAGTTCGCCTATGTAACGAATATCTGCATTCTTCAGACAATTTGCTGATCTCACAGAAAGCTCAAGCTCATCAACACCTCTGATGAGATTTTCATTAATCTTTGCCTCGGTCTCATCAGATTCTTCCTTCTCAGGCTCTATAGAGGACTCGTCAAAGTTTATAAAAATATTCATCTGCTCTTTCAATATTTTAGCAGAAAAAGCAACGGCATCATCGGGCTTGACGGACCCATCCGTCCAGATTTCAAGTGTAAGTTTATCATAATCCGTCCTTTGACCTACCCTGGCATTCGCAACGGAATGATTAACCTTCAAAATAGGATTGAAGAGAGAATCAATTACTATAGCATCAGCAGGTGTATCCTCTTCCCGATTTCTTTCCGAAGGTACGTATCCTCTTCCGAGTTTTACCGTTAGCTCCATCTCAAGCTTGCCACCCTTACCAACGGTGGCAATATGATGTTCAGGATTAAGAATTTCCACAGAAGAATCATGAATAATGTCACCTGCTTTAACTTCACCCTCACCGTTTTTCTTAATGGTAACTGTTTTAGATGTTCCCGTATGCAGTTTTACTCTCACACCCTTAAGATTGAGTATAACTTCTGTCATATCTTCGCTAACGCCGGGTATAGTGGAAAACTCGTGCAGTACGCCTTCTGCCTTAACAGCAGTAACTGCAGCCCCCTGCAAAGAAGATAGCAAAATCCTTCTCAGTGAGTTACCTATTGTAGTTCCATACCCTCTTTCAAAAGGTTCCGCATAAAACTTCGCATAGTTACCCTTAAAAGACTCTTTTTCGAATTTTAAGTGTTTTGGTTGAATCAGTTCACGCCAGTTCTGATACATTTTTCCTCCATCATCATGGCAGGCAAATTAATGCTTACCCTAATTATTTTGAGTACAACTCGACAATAAGGTTTTCCTGTATTGGCATAGTGATATCTTCCCTTACGGGTATCGATTTGACAGTTCCCTTAAAGTGCTCTCTTTCAAGCTCCAGCCACTCAGGAACACCTCTTCTAACAACAGCGTCGAGAGAATCACTAATTCGTTGAATTTTTCTACTCTTTTCCCGAACTTCGATAGCATATCCCGGTTTTACCAGGTATGAGCACACATCAACTTTTCTTCCGTTTACCAGAAAATGACCGTGGTTTACCAGTTGTCTTGCCTCATTTCGAGAACTTGCAAAACCAAGTCTGTACACCATATTATCGAGACGACTTTCGAGAAGTTGAAGGAGATTTTCACCTGTAACACCCTTCTTTCTGTCTGCAGCCTTAAAGTAACCTCTAAACTGCTTTTCCAAAAGGTTATACATCCTTCTTACTTTCTGCTTTTCACGTAGCTGCACGCCGTAATCCGTTACTTTTTTTCTACCCTGGCCATGCTGCCCTGGCGGATAAGCCCGCCTGTCTATTGCACATTTGTCAGTGTAGCATCTGTCGCCTTTGAGAAAAAGTTTACTCCCTTCCCTTCTGCAAATTCTGCACACCGATTCTCTGTACCTTGCCAATCTAACCTCCTCTTAGTCCCTGTCTTTAAACTGTTAAACCCTTCTCCTCTTTGGTGGCCTGCAGCCGTTATGAGGGATAGGTGTGATGTCTTTGATTAATTTTATGTTAAAACCGATCGCCTGCAAGGCTCTCAGTGCTGATTCTCTACCAGAGCCCGGACCTTTGACGTAAACATCGATAGTTTTCATACCATGTGCCATTGCTTTTTTACCTGCATCCTCACCAGCCATCTGGGCGGCAAAAGGAGTGCTCTTCTTGGAGCCTTTAAATCCCATTGCACCGGATGTTGACCAGGACACAACATTCCCGGCAGTATCAGTTATAGTAATGATGGTATTATTGAAGGTTGACTGTATATGCGCAATTCCGTTAGGAATATTCTTTTTTTCTTTCCTTCTTTTGACAGCACCTTTTTTTACTACTTTAGCCATTTCTCCTCCGCTATTAAATACTACTTCTTCTTACCCGCAACCGTTCTCTTGGGTCCTTTTCTGCTCCTGGCATTGGTCTTCGTTTTCTGTCCTCGAACGGGCAGCCCTTTTCTATGCCTTAACCCTCTGTAACATCCAAGGTCCATGAGTCGCTTGATATTCATGGACACTTCTTTTCGAAGGTCACCTTCTACCTTATAAGTCTCATCAATAACTTTCTTAATATTGCTAACATCTGTCTCTTCCAAATCCTTAGCTCTCTTATTTGGATCAACTCCTGCTTCAGACAGTATGTCATTGGAAAGTGACTTACCAATTCCATAGATATAAGTCAGCGCAATTTCAATTCTCTTGTCCTTCGGAAGGTCAACGCCTGCTATTCTTGCCATGAATATCCTCTCTCTTTAACCTTGACGCTGTTTATGCTTAGGAATTTCACAAATCACCCTTACAACGCCTTTTCTTTTAATCAGTTTGCACTTTGGGCAAATCTTTTTTACCGATGCTCTTACTTTCATCCTGCCTCTCCCTAGTTTATGTCATTTCTCCCGGTATGTTATTCTTCCACGACTGAGATCGTATGGAGACAACTCAATTTTGACCTTATCACCAGGTAAAATTTTAATATAATGCATTCTCATCTTGCCTGAAATATGTGCCAGGACTTTATGTCCATTCTCAAGCTCCACCCTGAACATCGCATTCGGTAATGGTTCTAATACCGTCCCCTCAACCTCGATTGCTTCTTCCTTCGACATAAACTCCCTATACTTTTTTTCTATATCTTACTAAGAATGTATGGCCCGTTTTTCGTTATAGCAACTGAGTGTTCATAATGAGATGACAAAAGGCCGTCATCCGTTACGGCTGTCCATCCATCGGACTTCACTCTTACACCACACTTACCCTGGTTGATCATTGGCTCAATAGCCAAAACCATTCCTGCTTTTAGCCTGATACCGCGTTTTGGTTGCCCAAAGTTAGGTACCTGAGGTTGTTCATGCAAACTTTTTCCGATTCCATGACCAACAAACTCTCTAACGACAGAATAGCCCTGTGCTTCTACATGGCTCTGGACGGCATAGGATATATCCGACAGTCTGTTCCCTACCTTTGCCATCTCTATGGCCTTGTATAGAGATTCTTCCGTCACCTTCATCAAGGCTTCGGCCTCTGTAGATATATTACCTACCGCGATAGTGATAGCGGCATCACCAAAGTATCCATCAAGGCAGACACCAAAATCGATACCAACAATATCACCTTCTTCAAGAATCCTTTTGGGTGAAGGAATACCGTGAACAACTTCTTCATTAACAGATGCGCAAATTGAAGCAGGATAGCCATTATAACCTTTAAAGGCAGCTTTTACACCCTTTTTTTTCACATATTCCTCGGCGACCTTATCAAGATCGCCGGTAGATACTCCCGGCTTTACTGTTTCTTTGAGAGTATTCAGAACTTCAGCCACTATAAGGTTGGCTTTCCTCATAATCTCAATTTCTTTTGCAGATTTTAAAAGAACCATCAAGCTGAAGGGCTGTTTAAAATGGCACCTATCCGGTCGAATATCTCTATTTCACTGCCCACACCCTCAACAGTGGCAAGAAGATTCTTCTTTTCATAATAGTCAATCAAAGGAGTTGTAGTCGATGAATAGACTTTCAATCTTTCCGAGATAGTCTCTTCCTTATCATCATCCCTTTGATATAAATCACTTCCACATTTATCACATTTATGTTCATCCTCCGGAGGATTAAACTTGATGTGATAAACTTCCCCGCAGTTAGTACAAATCCTTCTTCCAGTCAACCTGAGAAGCAACTCTTTTTCATCAACATGAATATTCACGACATTATCAATTGGTTGTCCCAGACTTTCAAGTGTTTCTTCAAGCGCATCGGCTTGAATAACCGTTCTGGGGAACCCATCCAGTATAAACCCTTCGGAACAATCCTTTTCAATCAATCTTTCCCTGATAATTCCTATGACAACATCATCAGGGACAAGTTCACCCTTATCCATATAAGTTTTTGCCTTTACGCCAAGTTCGGTTCCATTCTTCAATGCCGCTCTGAGAATATCACCCGTCGAGATCTGTGGGATACCATAGTTGACGACAAGCCTCTTAGATTGAGTTCCCTTGCCTGCTCCAGGTGCACCAAGCAATATCAACCTTTTCATCTTCTACCTCTTATTCTGCCACTCTTCATAAATCCTTCGTACTCTCTGGCCAAAAGATGCGATTCAATCTGTTGTGCAGTATCTATTCCCACGCTGACAACAATTAACAATGCCGTACCCCCAAAATAGAAGGGCACATTAAATCTGGCAATGAGAAGTGTAGGCAACACACAGACTGCCGCTACATAAAGCGCTCCACCTAAGGTTATCCGGCTTAGCACCAGATCGATGTATTCAGCGGTACTTTTACCCGGTCTGATCCCCGGTATATAGCTTCCTGATTTTTTTAAATTATCGGCAATGTCCTCTGGATTGAAAGTAACAGCCGTATAAAAAAAGCAAAAGAAAATTATAAGAGCAACAAAGATAACATTGTATAATATCTTCTCTGGTCCCAACATCCCTACCAGTGTTGACATCCAGTCATAAGCTATAATCCCTTCCAAGGTTGCCGGAAAAAGTAATAAGGAAGAGGCAAAGATTGGCGGAATAACACCAGCCGTATTTACTTTCAGCGGCAAATGGCTTCCGCTTGCCGTCATACCGACTACCTTTCTACCATGACTGATAGGAATCCTTCTCTGTCCCTTTTCAAAATAAAGAATAAAGGCAATGACAACGAACATAATCAGTAAAATAATTGCAACCGTTAAAGGACCCAGATCACCCCGCTTAAGCATTTGAAAGGTATTTGTTATGGCAGCAGGGAGTCTGGCAACAATACCTGCAAAGATGATTAACGAGATACCGTTACCAATCCCCTTTTCCGTCATTTGTTCACCAAGCCACATAAGGAATGCCGTTCCGGCAGTCAGCGTGATGACCGTGACGATTCTAAATCCCCAGCCAGGGATAAGAACCACCGCCTCACCAGCAGGCCCCTGCATGGCTTCCAATCCGACTGCAATACCGAAGCCTTGTACGATGCTAATTAATATGGTACCGTACCTGGTATATTGCGTGATTTTCTTTCTTCCTGATTCCCCTTCCTTCTTAAGCGCCTCAAAGGAAGGAACCAAAACAGTGAGTAGCTGAAATATAATTGATGCGCTAATATAGGGCATAATCCCCAGCGCAAAAACGGACAACCTTTCCAGGGCACCGCCGGAGAACATATTAAAGACACCCAGCAAAGTACCTTTAGCCTGCTCAAAAAATGAAGCCAAAGCTTGCCCGTCAATCCCGGGTGTGGGAACGAAACAACCTATCCTGTAAACTGCCAGAGCAAAAAGAACAAATTTGATCCTGCTCCAAAGTTCAGGAACTTTGAATATATTCTGTACTCCGCCAGCTATCACTTAATCTGTCTCTACTTTCCCACCAGCAGCTTCAATCTTCTTTTTTGCGCCACTTGAAATTTTATCTACCTTCAAAACAAGCGATTGTTTAATATCGCCATTACCAAGGACCTTAATGCCATATCCAATTTTTTTCACCAGACCGGATTTGCTTAACAATTCTGAATCAACAACCGTATTGGCCTCAAATTTAGATAAGTCACCAACATTAATAATGGCATATTCTTCTTGAATATGTTGGTAAAACCAACCTTGGGCAACCTTCTCTGCAAAGGCATCTGTCCACCTTCAAATCCTCTCGTTGATTTAGCACCTGATCTGGATTTTTGGCCTTTGTGTCCTCTGCCACTTGTTTTACCAAAGCCGGATCCGGGACCGCGACCCACTCTTTTTTTATTTTTTGCAGACCCTTCAGATGGCCTGAGTTCATTGAGCTTCATATTCTCTATCCTTCGTCAGCTAGTCTACCATTACCAAATGTGAAACTTTTTTTATCATTCCTCTCGCTTGCGGAGTATCTTTCAAAACCACAGTCTGGTTCAATCTCTTAAAACCAAGCCCTACCAAAGTTGCCTTTTGATCCCGGGGCCTGCCAATTGCGCTTCTTTTGAGCGTCACAGAAAGGGTTGATTCCTTTTCCTTGGCAGGAGCCTTTGTTTTTATTTTAATCTCTTTAGCTGAACTCTCTTCCTTAGAAAGGGCAGCTTTTTTTACAGGCGGCTTGTCAGTTCTTTTTGCTTCGCTTTTTGCTTCGCTCTTTGCTTCGCTCTTTGCTTCGCTCTTTGCTTTGCTCTTTGCTTCGCTCTTTGCTTTGCTCTTTGCTTCGCTCTTTGCTTTGCTCTTTGCTTCGCTCTTTGCTTTGGTATCCTTT
>Ga0224514_10000275_pt1 | contig 15602 bp, 11 predicted proteins | sample SF_May12_sed_USG_3_FD_169107 | JGI IMG/M metagenome (GOLD analysis project Ga0224514, IMG submission 169107) | Sediment microbial communities from San Francisco Bay, California, United States - SF_May12_sed_USGS_24 | ecosystem: Environmental > Aquatic > Marine > Sediment | place: USA... | reverse complement strand
GGCGGCCGTACCGTTGGCGCCGGCGTGGTATCCAAGGTCATCGAATAATTTATTTGATGTAGGAGCGCCTTGCAGGCGCGAATGTTTTTGATCGTAGGGAATATCGCGCCTGCAAGGCGCTCCTACAGTAAAAAGAGTTAGGCCAGTAGCTCAATTGGCAGAGCAGCGGTCTCCAAAACCGCAGGTTGGGGGTTCGATTCCCTCCTGGCCTGCCAGCTGAGCTAAACGGGATTAGTCCCCACATATTACCGGGTAATTTATGAACGCAAAGGTTGAAACAGAGGCAAGCCGGTTCGACAGCATGAAGCTGCTGCTGGCCATGCTGCTGCTGGCTGGCGGTATTGCTGCTTTCTACTACTTTGAAGAACAGATGCTGGTGGTGCGCGTGCTGGGCCTGCTTACCGTTGCCGGTATTGCCGTATTCATTGCGGCACAGTCGGCGGCTGGCAAGAATGTGCTCGGTTTCATTACCGGGGCGCAGAGTGAAGTGCGCCGGGTGGTGTGGCCGACGCGAGCCGAGACCGTGCAGACAACGCTCGCGGTGCTGGTCATTGTGCTGCTGGTGGGAATCGCCCTGTGGCTGCTGGACATGGTGCTGCTTCAGGGCATTCAGTTTCTGACCGGGCAGGGTGGCTGACAATGTCTTTGCAATGGTATGTCGTGCACGCCTACTCGGGCTTCGAAAACCAGGTCAAGCGTGCGCTGGAAGAACGCATTACGCGTGAACAGATGGCTGATTCCTTTGGCGAGATCCTGGTGCCGACCGAGGAAGTGGTCGAGATGCGCGAGGGTTCCAAGCGCAGGAGCGAGCGCAAGTTCTTCCCGGGCTACGTGCTGGTGCAGATGGACATGAACGAGGACACCTGGCACCTGGTCAAGGATGCACCCAAGGTGCTGGGATTTATCGGCGGTACCAGTGACCGCCCCGCACCGATCAGCCAGGGCGAGGCCGATGCCATCCTGCAGCGTGTACAGGAAGGCGTGGACAAGCCGCGGCCGAAGGTGCTGTTCGAAGTGGGCCAGGTGGTACGTGTCACGGATGGCCCGTTCAACGACTTCAACGGCGTCGTGGAAGAGGTCAATTACGAGAAGAGCCGGTTGCGCGTCTCGGTACTGATTTTCGGCCGCTCGACACCGGTCGAACTGGAGTTCGGACAGGTCGAGAAGGCGTAGATTTTTATTGCTGTAGGAGCGCCTTGCAGGCGCGATTGATTTGATCGTGGAAATTTCGCGCCTGCAAGGCGCTCCTACAATTTTCTAAACAGGGGAGCCGCAAGGCGCTTGTACCCACAGGAGTTAAAATGGCCAAGAAAATTGAGGCTTATATAAAGCTGCAAGTTCCTGCCGGAGCTGCAAACCCGAGTCCGCCGGTTGGTCCGGCACTGGGTCAGCACGGTGTGAACATCATGGAATTCTGCAAGGCGTTTAATGCCAAGACGCAGGACGTGGAAAAGAATCTGCCGATCCCGGTGGTCATTACCGTCTACTCTGATCGCAGCTTTTCGTTTATTACCAAGACCCCGCCAGCCTCGGTGCTGCTGAAGAAGGCGGCCGGCATCCAGAGTGGATCTGCGACACCGAACACTGACAAGGTCGGCACCGTTACTCGTGCCCAGCTGGAAGAAATTGCCACGACCAAAATGGCGGACCTGAATGCCGCCGACATGGACGCGGCTGTTCGCATTATCGCCGGAAGTGCCCGCAGTATGGGCCTTGATGTGAAGGAGTAACGAACATGGCCAAATTGACAAAACGGGCAAAAGCCATCAACGAAAAGATTTCGCGCAGCCAGCTGTACGGCGTTGATGAGGCGCTGGCATTGCTGCAGGAGCTGCCCGGTGTGAAGTTCAAGGAATCTGTCGACATCAGCATCAACCTGGGCATCGACCCGCGCAAGTCCGACCAGACTGTACGCGGCGCCACGGTGCTGCCGAACGGTACCGGCAAGACCGTGCGTGTTGCGGTGTTCACCCAGGGTGCCAACGCCGATGCCGCGAAAGAAGCCGGCGCCGACGTGATCGGTTTTGAAGATCTCGCGGAAGAGGTCAAGAAGGGCAACATGGACTTCGATGTCGTGATTGCCTCACCGGATGCCATGCGCGTGGTGGGTACGCTGGGCCAGATTCTCGGTCCGCGTGGCCTGATGCCGAACCCGAAAGTGGGTACGGTGACGCCGGATGTCGCTACCGCTGTTAAAAATGCCAAGGCCGGGCAGGTGCGTTACCGTGCCGACAAGGCCGGCATTATCCATTGTCCGATCGGCCGCATCGATTTCGCTGTCGATGCGCTGAAGGAAAACCTTGAGGCTTTACTGGCTGACCTGAACAAGGCCAAGCCGGCCAGCGCCAAGGGCGTATATATGAAGAAGGTGTCTGTCTCCACGACCATGGGCCCCGGCCTGCAGATCGACCAGGCAACACTGGATTAACAGGTATTAGCATTATCTCTCTCCCTTGCGGGGGAGAGAGTGAAGAGAATTAAGGAAGGGTGTTAAACCTTTCCAGGGTTTGGCGCTGATGACGTACAGCAATGTACCAATGTCGCAGCAGTTAGCGATCCGGCTTTGCCGGTGGCCGTCAAAGACCGCAGGTGCCTGGCACGACCGGGTTTAATCGTTCCGTATACAGGCGGAGCTGCCTGCGCAGAGGGTGCGCGAAATGACAGTCGATCTGTCTTCAAGCCACCAAACAGAGTGTGACGTTCGGTAACGGACGACACAATGTCAATAAACGGGAAGGAATCGGCCGGGCTTGCCTGGCGGTGAATTCCCAAAGAGGTAAACACAATGGCGTTAACTCTTGAAGAGAAAAAGGCTGTTGTTGCTGAAGTAGCTGAAGTTGCCAAAGGGGCGTTTTCGGCCGTGGCCGCGGAATACTGCGGACTGACGGTCGAACAGCTGACTGACCTGCGTATCAAGGCACGTGGAGACAGTGTTTATGTCCGCGTGGTGAAGAACACGCTGGCACGTCGCGCCCTGGATGGTACCGACTTCGCATGCATGAGCGACAGACTGACCGGTCCGTTGATCCTGGCATTTTCCCAGGAAGACCCCGGTGCAGCTGCGCGCGTGGCCAAGGACTTTGCCAAGGAAAATGACAAGTTCAGTGTCACCATGCTGTCAGTCGGCGGTGAATTGCTTGAGCCATCGGATATCGACAAGCTGGCCAAGCTCCCGACCCGCGATCAGGCTATCAGCATGCTGATGTCGGTCATGCTGGCCCCGACCGAGAAGCTCGTCCGTACCTTCAACGAGGTGCCGGGCAAGCTGGTTCGTGTCGTGGATGCCGTGCGCGATCAGAAACAGCAGGCAGCATAACTACACACACCTATTTTAAGATTATCAGACAGGAGTATTTGAAATGGCCGTTTCACAAGAAGAGATTCTGGAAACAATTGCAAACATGTCAGTGATGGACGTTGTTGAGCTCGTCTCTGCCATGGAAGAAAAGTTCGGCGTGTCTGCTGCCGCTGCCGTGGCGGTTGCCGCTCCGGCTGCTGGTGGTGAAGCCGCTGCCGCGGAAGAGAAAGACGAGTTCGACGTCGTCATGACCAGCTTCGGCGACAACAAGGTTGGCGTGATCAAGGCCGTTCGTGCGATCACCGGCCTGGGCCTGAAGGAAGCCAAGGACATGGTAGAAAGTGCGCCTTCCACCGTGAAGGAAGCCGCCTCCAAGGGCGAGGCTGAAGAGGTCAAGAAGCAGCTTGAGGACGCCGGCGCTGCCGTAGAGCTGAAGTAAGGCGGTTGCAAGTAATCCGTTTGGTGATTACAGCAACCCCGGAAATACAGGGTCGGCTGGATGCACAAGGTGCGTCCGGCCTGTCCCTGCTTGTCGTACCCGAAAGGGCGCAGTGCTGTGCACTGTGCCTGTCCGTGCGCAGATAGCGGACACTGACACACAGCTTTCTTCATCTGTACTGGAGAGGAAAACCGATGGCTTATAGCTATACCGAGAAGAAACGAATCCGCAAGGACTTTGGTGAACGCCACAGCATCCTGGATGTTCCGTACCTGCTGGCAACCCAGATCGAGTCCTACCGTGACTTTCTGCAGGCCGACAAGGCCCCGGAAGGCCGTGCCGACAAGGGTCTGCACGCAGCATTCAGTTCGGTTCTCCCGATTGTCAGTTACTCCGGTAATGCAGCGCTGGATTATGTGAATTACCGCCTTGGCGAGCCGGCCTTTGACGTCAAGGAATGCCAGCTGCGCGGACTGACCTATGCCGCTCCGCTGCGTGCGCTGGTGCGCCTGATCATTTATGACAAGGACTCTCCGGCAGACGCAAAGAAGATCAAGGACATCAAGGAACAGGAAGTCTACATGGGCGAACTGCCCCTGATGACCGAGAACGGTACCTTCGTGATCAACGGTACCGAGCGCGTTATTGTTTCGCAGCTGCACCGTTCGCCCGGTGTGTTCTTTGATCATGACAAGGGCAAGACCCATTCGTCCGGCAAGCTGCTGTTCTCGGCCCGCGTGATTCCCTACCGTGGCTCCTGGCTGGACATGGAGTTCGATCCGAAGGACTGCGTGTTCGTGCGTATCGACCGTCGTCGCAAGCTGCCGGCCACCATCCTGCTGCGTGCGCTGGGTTATGACAACGAGCAGATTCTCGAAATGTTTTTCGAGACCAATAATTTTCACTTTACCAAGAAAGATATCAAGCTGGACCTGGTTGCCGAACGCCTGCGTGGCGAAGTGGCCAGTTTCGAGATCAAGGCCAAGGGCAAGGTCATCGTCGAGGAAGGCCGCCGTGTTACCGCGCGCCACATTCGCGAGCTTGACAAGGCCGGGGTGAGATCCCTGGTAGTGCCGCGTGAGTACATGATCGGCAAGACCATCGCGACTAATATCGTTGACAAGGAAACCGGCGAGATCATTGCCAATGCCAATGACGAGATCAGCGAGGAACTGCTGGAGAAGCTGATTGAATCCGGCGTCAAGAAACTCAGTACGCTGTACGTCAACGACCTGGACCGCGGTCCGTATATCTCCAGTACCCTGCGCATTGACCCGACCACCAATGAACTGGAGGCCATGGTCGAGATCTATCGCATGATGCGCCCGGGCGAGCCGCCGACCAAGGATGCTGCCCAGAACCTGTTCAAGAACCTGTTCTTCACCAGTGATCGTTACGACCTGTCTGCGGTCGGTCGCATGAAGTTCAACCGCCGTGTGGGCCGCGAGGAGCTGACCGGTGAGGGTACGCTGTCCAGGGAAGACATCCTGGAAGTGATGAAGATCCTTATCGATATCCGTAACGGTAACGGTTTTGTCGATGATATCGACCATCTCGGCAACCGCCGTATCCGCTGTGTCGGTGAAATGGCCGAGAACGTGTTCCGCATTGGCCTGGTACGCGTCGAGCGCGCGGTCAAGGAGCGCCTTAGCCTGGCGGAGTCGGAAAGCCTGATGCCGCAAGAACTGATCAACGCCAAGCCGGTGGCTGCCGCGGTGAAGGAATTCTTCGGTTCAAGCCAGCTGTCCCAGTTCATGGACCAGAACAACCCGCTGTCAGAGGTCACCCACAAACGCCGCGTCTCGGCGCTGGGCCCGGGTGGCCTGACACGCGAGCGTGCCGGCTTCGAGGTGCGCGACGTGCACCCGACGCACTATGGCCGCGTGTGTCCGATTGAAACCCCGGAAGGTCCGAACATCGGCCTGATCAACTCGCTCGCCGTATATTCGCGTACTAACGAGTACGGTTTTCTGGAGACACCCTATCGCAAGGTCGTCAAGAGCCGCGTCACCGACGAGATCCAGTACCTGTCCGCGATCGAGGAAGGCAACTACACCATCGCACAGGCCAATGCCAATACCGATGCCCGTGGCAAGCTGACCGACGACCTGGTGACCTGCCGCAACAAGAACGAGTTCATGACCTCGACCCCGGACAAGGTCGACTACATCGATGTGTCGCCAAAGCAGATTGTTTCGGTTGCCGCGGCACTGATCCCGTTCCTGGAGCACGACGACGCCAACCGCGCGCTCATGGGTTCCAACATGCAGCGCCAGGCCGTGCCGACGCTGATCACCGAGAAGCCGCTGGTCGGTACCGGTATCGAACGTACCGTGGCGATTGACTCGGGTGTCACCGTGGTCGCGAAACGCGGCGGCGTAGTGGATTCCGTAGATGCCGGCCGTATCGTGGTGCGTGTCAATGACGATGAGACCGTGGCCGGTGAGCCGGGCGTGGATATCTACAACCTGACCAAGTACACGCGTTCCAACCAGAACACCTGTATCAACCAGCGTCCGCTGGTGCGCCTGGGTGACGAGATTGCGCGCGGCGACGTGCTGGCCGATGGTCCGAGTACCGACCTTGGCGAGCTGGCGCTGGGCCAGAACCTGCTGGTCGCGTTCATGCCGTGGAACGGTTACAACTTCGAGGACTCGATCCTGATCTCGGAGCGCGTGGTTGAGGAAGACCGCTTTACCACCATTCACATCGAGGAACTGACCTCGGTTGCCCGTGACACCAAGCTGGGTTCGGAAGAGGTCACCGGTGATATTCCGAATGTCGGTGAAGGCGCACTCTCCAAGCTGGATGAGTCCGGCATCGTCTACATCGGTGCCGAGGTGAAGCCGGGCGATATCCTGGTCGGCAAGGTGACACCGAAGGGTGAAACCCAGCTGACCCCGGAAGAAAAACTGCTGCGTGCCATCTTTGGCGAGAAGGCGTCCGACGTGAAAGACACCTCGCTGCGTGTGCCGAGCGGCATGGACGGTACCGTCATCGATGTGCAGGTGTTTACCCGTGATGGCGTGGAGAAGGACGCACGCGCACTGCAGATTCAGGAAGAGCAGTTGACCGCGATCCGCAAGGACCTGAATGACCAGATGCGCATCATGGAAGACGACATCTACGAACGTGTCGGCATGCTGTTACAGGCCAAGGTTGCCGAGGGTGGTCCGAACAAACTGGCCGCCGGCAGCAAGGTCACCAAGGACTATCTCGCCGATCTCGGTCGTGACAAGTGGTTCGAGATTCGCCTGCGCAACGAGGATGCCAACGCCGACCTCGAGAAGGCCGGTGAACAGCTCAAGGTCCTGCGCAAGGACTTCGAACAGCGCCTGGAAGACAAGCGGGTCAAACTGACCACCGGTGACGACCTGGCACCGGGTGTGCTCAAGATGGTGAAGGTCTATCTCGCCGTGAAGCGGCGTGTGCAGCCGGGCGACAAGATGGCCGGTCGCCACGGGAACAAGGGTGTGATCTCGATGATTCAGCCGGTCGAGGACATGCCGTTCACTGCCGACGGCACCTCTGTCGACATCGTGCTCAACCCGCTCGGTGTGCCGTCTCGAATGAATATCGGGCAGGTACTGGAGACCCACCTTGGCTGGGCTGCCAAGGGCCTGGGTATCAAGATCGGCAAGATGCTGCAGGCGCAGCAGAAGGTTACCGAGATCCGTGCCTACCTCGACAAGATCTACAACGCCAGCGGCCGCAAGGAAGACCTGAAGTCGCTCAGCAACGACGATGTCCTCGATCTGGCACGCAACCTGGTGAAGGGTGTGCCAATGGCGACGCCGGTGTTTGACGGTGCCCCGGAAGAGGCGATCAAGTACATGCTGGAGCTGGCGGACCTGCCGGCGAGTGGCCAGACCACGTTGTATGACGGCCGCACCGGCGATGCCTTCGATCGCGAAGTGACTGTCGGCTACATGTATATGCTGAAACTGAATCACCTGGTGGATGACAAGATGCATGCCCGTTCCACCGGCCCGTACAGCATGGTCACGCAGCAACCGCTGGGCGGCAAGGCGCAGTTCGGTGGTCAACGCTTCGGTGAAATGGAGGTGTGGGCGCTGGAAGCCTACGGCGCCGCCTACACACTGCAGGAAATGCTGACCGTGAAGTCCGATGACGTGAACGGCCGTACCAAGATGTACAAGAACATCGTGGACGGAAACCATCATATGGACGCGGGTATGCCCGAGTCCTTCAATGTGCTGGTCAAGGAAATTCGTTCACTCGGTCTCAACATCGAGCTGGAACAGGATTAACAGACAGGAACAGGTAATCAGCGCCGGTTAGCCGGTAACGCGATACTCCACGTGCAGGAGAGACGATGAAAGACTTACTCAATTTACTGAAACCGCAGGGCCACACAGAAGAATTCGATGCAATTCGAATTGGCCTGACGTCCCCCGACATGATCCGTTCCTGGTCCTATGGCGAGGTCAAGAAGCCGGAGACGATCAACTACCGTACCTTCAAACCGGAGCGTGACGGCCTGTTCTGCGCCAAGATTTTCGGTCCGGTGAAGGATTACGAATGTCTGTGCGGCAAGTACAAGCGCCTCAAGCATCGCGGCGTGGTGTGCGAGAAGTGCGGTGTGGAGGTCACGCTGACCAAGGTGCGTCGCGAGCGCATGGGACATATCGAGCTGGCCAGCCCGGCGGCCCATATCTGGTTCCTGAAGTCGCTGCCGTCACGTATCGGTCTGTTGCTGGATATGACACTGCGTGATATCGAGCGCGTGCTGTATTTCGAGGCCTTTGTCGTCGTTGATCCCGGCATGACTACGCTGGAGCGTGGCCAGTTGCTGTCCGACGAGGCCTACCTCGACGCCATCCAGGAAAACGGTGATGAGTTCGACGCGCGCATGGGTGCCGAGGCGGTTTTTGAGCTGCTCAAGGGCATCGACCTGCAGGTCGAGACGGTCAAGCTGCGCGAGGAAAGCAATGCCACCAAGTCCGAGACCAAGCTCAAGCGCATAGCCAAGCGCCTCAAGCTGGTTGAATCCTTCATCGACTCCGGCAATCACCCGGAGTGGATGGTGATGACGGTGCTGCCAGTGCTGCCGCCGGAACTGCGTCCGCTGGTGCCGCTGGATGGTGGCCGCTTCGCGACCTCCGATCTGAACGATCTTTACCGTCGCGTTATCAACCGTAACAATCGTCTGAAGCGCCTGCTGGAACTGAGTGCGCCGGACATCATCGTGCGCAACGAGAAGCGCATGCTGCAGGAGTCGGTTGATGCACTGCTCGATAACGGTCGCCGCGGTCGCGCTATTACCGGCACCAACAAGCGCCCGCTGAAATCACTTGCCGACATGATCAAGGGCAAGCAGGGCCGCTTCCGCCAGAACCTGCTTGGCAAGCGTGTTGATTACTCCGGCCGTTCCGTAATCGTGGTGGGTCCGACGCTGATGTTGCACCAGTGTGGTCTGCCCAAGCGCATGGCGCTGGAGCTGTTTAAACCCTTTATATTCAGTAAGTTGCAGCTGCGTGGCCTGGCTACCACCATCAAGGCAGCCAAGAAACTGGTCGAGCGTGAAGGCTCGGAAGTCTGGGACATTCTCGAGGAAGTGATTCGTGAACACCCGGTGATGCTGAACCGCGCGCCGACCCTGCATCGTCTCGGTATCCAGGCCTTTGAGCCGGTGCTGATCGAGGGCAAGGCGATCCAGCTACACCCGCTGGTGTGTGCCGCATTCAACGCCGACTTTGACGGTGACCAGATGGCCGTGCACGTGCCGCTGTCCATCGAGGCGCAGCTGGAAGCGCGTGCGCTGATGATGTCATCCAACAACATTCTGTCCCCGGCCAACGGCGAGCCGATCATCGTGCCGTCGCAGGACGTGGTGCTGGGTCTGTACTACCTGACGCGCGATTCCATCAACGCGAAGGGCGAGGGCATGGTGTTTGCCGATGTCTCGGAAGTGCACCGCGCTTACCAGAACGGTGTTGCCTCGCTGCATGCACGTATCAAGGTGCGTATCCCGCGTTATGAGTTCGATGAGAATGGCGAGACGGTGGAACTTACCGGACTGGTGGATACCACGGTCGGTCGTTCGCTGCTGTCGGAGATCCTGCCCAAGGGGCTGACCTTTGACCTGGTCAACAGGGACATGAGCAAGAAGGCGATCTCCAACCTGATCAATGCCTGCTATCGCCGTGTCGGTCTGAAAGAGACGGTGATCTTTGCCGACCAGCTGATGTACATGGGTTTCTCCTATGCGACACGTGCGGCAGTGTCGTTTGGCATCAATGACATGACCATCCCGGAGGTCAAGGCAACGATTCTTGGCGAGGCCGAGGACGAGGTTCGGGAAATCGAGCACCAGTACACCTCGGGCCTGGTGACCATGGGCGAACGCTATAACAAGGTCGTCGATATCTGGTCGCGCACCAACGAACAGGTCGCCAAGGCGATGATGGAAGTGCTCGGCACAGAGGTAAAGAAAGACGCCGAGGGCAAAACCGTCAAGCAGCCGTCCTTCAATTCCGTTTACATGATGGCCGATTCCGGTGCGCGTGGTTCCGCTGCCCAGATTCGCCAGCTGGCCGGCATGCGTGGCCTGATGGCGAAACCGGACGGCTCCATTATCGAGACGCCGATTACTGCCAACTTCCGCGAAGGTCTGGACGTGTTGCAGTACTTTATTTCAACGCACGGCGCTCGCAAGGGCCTGGCCGACACCGCGCTGAAGACCGCCAACTCCGGTTACCTGACACGCCGCCTGGTCGACGTTGCCCAGGACCTGGTGATCATCGGCGACGACTGCGAAACCGAGGCGGGCCTGATCATGACTCCGCTGGTGGAAGGCGGCGACGTGGTCGAACCACTGCGCGAACGCGTGCTGGGCCGCCTTACAGCGGAAGATGTGGTGCGTCCGGGTACCGATGAAGTGATTGCCCCGCGCAATACCCTGCTCGATGAAGAAGGGGTCGACCGGCTGGAAGCATGCGGTGTTGACGAAATGAAAGTGCGTTCGCCGATTACCTGCGATAACCGCTACGGCGTCTGTGCGGCCTGTTACGGCCGTGACCTGGCGCGTGGTCACATGGTCAATGGCGGCGAGTCCATTGGCGTGATCGCGGCACAGTCCATCGGTGAGCCGGGTACCCAGCTGACCATGCGTACCTTCCATATCGGTGGTGCGGCCAGTCGTGCCGCAACGGTCAACAGCGTGGAGGTGAAAGCCGGTGGTACCGTGCGCCTGCACAATATCAAGACCGTGACCAACAGGAATGGCAACCTGGTTGCCGTGTCGCGTTCCGGTGAAATCGGTCTGCTGGACGACCATGGCCGTGAGCGCGAGCGTTACAAGGTGCCGTACGGTTCCGTGATCAGCGTGGCCGATGGCGACAACGTCGCTGGCGGCAGCGTCATTGCGACCTGGGACCCGCATACCCACCCGATTGTGACCGAGGTGGCCGGTGTGGCGCGCCTCAGTGACTTTATTGACGGTGTCACGGTGCAGGAGTCCACGGACGAGGTTACCGGTCTGACCAGCCAGGTCATTACCGATGCGAAGTCGCGTGGCACCACCGGCAAGGACCTGCGCCCGATGGTGAAGCTGGTCGATGCCAGCGGCAAGCCGCTACAACTGGCCGGCACCGATCTGGATGCCCAGTACTTCCTGCCCTCCGGCGCGGTGGTCGGACTGGAGGATGGCGCCAAGGTGAGCGTGGGTGATGTGGTTGCCCGTATCCCGCAGGAATCTTCCAAGACCCGTGATATCACCGGTGGTCTGCCACGCGTGGCCGACCTGTTCGAGGCGCGCAAGCCGAAGGAGCCTGCCGTTCTCGCCGAGATTTCCGGTACCGTGGGCTTTGGCAAGGACACCAAGGGCAAGCAGCGTGTCGTCATTACGGCCACGGACGGGACCACGCACGAGGAATTGATTCCGAAGTGGCGCCACGTCACCATCTTCGAGGGTGAGCATGTCGAGAAGGGCGAGACGCTGGTCGATGGCGAGCCCAGTGCCCACGATATCCTGCACCTGCTGGGGACCTCGACCATGGCCGAGTACCTGGTCAAGGAGATCCAGGACGTCTATCGCCTGCAGGGTGTAAAGATTAACGACAAGCATATCGAGGTGATCCTGCGCCAGATGCTGCGCAAGGTCGAAATCCTGAATGGCAATGACAGCCGCTTCCTGAAGGGCGAGCAGATCGAGAAATCCCGCGTGCTGGAAGAAACCGAGCGGCTCAGGCGGGATGACAAGGAGCCGGCCGAGTGGATGCCGCTGTTGCTGGGTATCACCAAGGCCTCTCTGGCGACCGAGTCCTTCATTTCGGCGGCCTCTTTCCAGGAGACCACCCGGGTGCTCACCGAGGCCTCGGTGCGTGGCAGCCGTGATCCGCTGCGCGGTCTGAAGGAAAATGTCATCGTTGGCCGCCTGATTCCGGCGGGTACCGGCCTGGCCTACCACGAGGAACGTCGCCGCCAGCGGGAGGGCTTCCCTATTGATATCGCCGGAGAAATGGCGGCAGTGGACGCCCCGGAGGAGGGGGAAGCCGCGGATGTAGCTGAATCTCAGGCGGAAGATTCGTAATTCTTCCTTGACAGGGCAGTGCCCTGATTCTAAAATTCCGCTCCTTCTCGACAGGCCGGTCTCGACCGGCCTGTCGTTTGTTTTCAGGAGCATAGAATTATTTTCGTTTCACATTTCCGGGGTTTATTTGGGTAATGGCAACAATTAATCAATTAGTGCGCAAGCCGCGCTCCCGTAAACGGGAAAAAAGTACTGTTCCCGCGCTGGAGGCATGTCCCCAGAAGCGTGGCGTCTGCACGCGTGTTTACACCACCACCCCGAAGAAGCCGAACTCGGCGCTGCGTAAGGTGGCTCGTGTCCGGCTCACGAACGGCTTCGAGGTCACTACATATATTGGTGGTGAGGGACACAACCTGCAGGAGCACTCGGTGGTGCTGATTCGCGGTGGCCGTGTGAAGGATTTACCGGGTGTGCGATACCACACCGTGCGCGGCAGCCTGGACACCTCCGGTGTCACCAGCCGTCGCCAGGGTCGTTCCAAGTACGGCGCCAAGCGTCCTAAGTCCTGATCGGATTAACAACGAACAGTTATTTGAGAAAACGCAATGTCCAGAAGAAGAGTTATCGGTTCACGCGAAACCCTGCCGGATCCCAAGTACGGGAATCTTATGCTGGCCAAGTTCATCAACATGGTCATGCAGTCGGGCAAGAAGTCGGTCGCGGAACGTATTATTTACGGTGCGCTTGACCAGATTGCCGGCAAGGGCAACGAGGACCCGGTAGAGGTGCTCGACAAGGCGCTGGATAACGTGCGCCCGATGGTCGAGGTGAAGTCACGCCGTGTTGGTGGCGCAACCTACCAGGTGCCGATTGAAGTGCGTCCGGTGCGTCGTACCACGCTGGCCATGCGCTGGGTGCTGGATGCCGCGCGCAAGCGCAGCGAGAAGTCCATGCCGCTGCGCCTGGCCGGAGAGTTGCTGGATGCCGCCGAGAGTCGCGGCGCCGCGGTCAAGAAGCGTGAAGACACGCATCGCATGGCGGAAGCCAACAAGGCCTTCTCGCATTACCGCTGGTAGTTTTTACTTAATTACTTGATTTATTGATACGGAATACGATCGTGGCGCGGATTACTCCAATTGAACGGTATCGGAATGTGGGCATCATGGCCCATATTGATGCCGGCAAGACCACGACGACGGAGCGCATCCTGTTCTATACCGGTGTTTCTCACAAGATCGGTGAGGTGCATGACGGCGCGGCTGTCATGGACTGGATGGAGCAGGAGCAGGAACGCGGCATCACTATTACTTCCGCGGCAACAACTTGTTTTTGGCAGGGCATGGATAAGCAGTTCACACAACATCGCATCAATATTATTGATACGCCCGGACACGTCGATTTCACCATCGAGGTGGAGCGTTCGCTGCGCGTGCTGGACGGTGCCTGCGCAGTATTCTGTGCTGTTGGTGGCGTAGAGCCGCAGTCCGAGACGGTCTGGCGCCAGGCCAGCAAGTACAACGTCCCGCGCATGGCCTTTGTGAACAAGATGGACCGTGCCGGCGCAGATTTCCTGCGCGTGGTTGAGCAGATCAAGGATCGGCTTGGGTCGACCCCGGTACCGATGCAGCTGCCGATTGGCGCTGAAGAGAACTTCCAGGGCGTTATCGACCTGCTCCGCATGAAGGCCATCTTCTGGACCGAGGCCGACATGGGTACGACCTACGAGGAAAAGGATATCCCCGCCGACATGATCGATGCCTGCAATGAATGGCGCGAACACATGGTCGAGGCCGCTGCCGAAGCCAGCGAAGAGTTGATGGAGAAGTACCTCGAGCAGGGCGAGCTGTCCGCTGATGAAATTCGCGACGGTATCCGTGCCCGCACCCTGGCCAACGAGATTGTGCCGGCGCTGTGTGGCTCCGCCTTCAAGAACAAGGGTGTGCAGGCGATGCTGGATGCAATCGTCGATTACATGCCGTCACCGGTTGACGTACCGGCGATTACCGGCCACCTGGACGACGCGGACGAGACAGTTGCCACGCGTGAGTCTTCAGACGACGCACCGTTTGCCGGGCTGGCCTTCAAGATCGCGACCGACCCGTTTGTAGGTAACCTGACCTTCTTCCGTGTCTATTCCGGTGTGCTGAGTTCCGGTGATTCCGTGTTCAACCCGGTCAAGGGCAAGAAAGAGCGTATTGGCCGCATCCTGCAGATGCACTCGAACAGTCGCGAAGAAATAAAGGAAGTGCGCGCCGGTGATATTGCCGCTGCCGTCGGTCTCAAGGATGTCACCACCGGCGACACCCTGTGTGATCCCGAGCACGTCATTACCCTGGAGCGCATGGAATTCCCGGAGCCGGTAATCTCGGTTGCCGTGGAGCCGAGGACCAAGGCAGACCAGGAAAAGATGGGCGTTGCCCTGCAGAAGCTGGCCAAGGAAGACCCGTCGTTCCGGGTGGCCACCGACGAGGAGTCCGGCCAGACCATTATTTCCGGTATGGGCGAACTGCACCTCGATATCATCGTTGACCGCATGAAGCGTGAATTCAGCGTCGAGGCTAACGTGGGCGCCCCGCAGGTAGCTTACCGCGAGAGCATTGGGAAAACGGTCGAGGCAGAAGGCAAGTTCGTGCGCCAGTCTGGCGGCCGTGGGCAGTACGGACATGTTTGGCTGAGACTGGAGCCGCAGGAATCCGGTGCCGGTTATGAATTCGAAAACGCTATTGTCGGTGGCGCGGTGCCACGGGAATACATTTCCTCGGTCGACAAGGGTGTGCAGGAGCAGATGGAAAGCGGCGTTATCGCCGGCTACCCGGTCGTTGATGTCAAGGTGACGTTGTACGATGGCTCCTATCACGACGTGGACTCCAGCGAAATGGCATTCAAGATCGCCGGGTCGATGGGTTTCAGGGCCGGTGCCATGAAGGCGAGTCCGGTACTGCTGGAGCCGATCATGAAGGTCGAGGTAGTAACCCCGGAAGATTACCTGGGTGATGTGATGGGTGACCTGAACCGACGTCGTGGCATTACCCATGGTATGGATGAAGGCGCGGGCGGCAAGATCATCCGTGCCGAGGTCCCGCTTGCCGAGATGTTTGGTTATGCCACTGACCTGCGCTCTGCGACCCAGGGCCGTGCAACCTATTCAATGGAATTCGAGAAGTACCATGAAGCGCCGGCTAGCGTTGCTGACGCCATCATCAAGAAAGCATCCTGATAAATATTTTGACGAACAACGAGGTATAGAGCCGTGTCCAAGGAAAAATTTGAACGCACCAAACCACATGTCAACGTAGGCACGATTGGTCACGTTGACCATGGCAAGACCACATTAACGGCGGCGATCACGAAGGTGATGGCAGAGCAGCAGG
>Ga0224514_10000274_pt1 | contig 15613 bp, 13 predicted proteins | sample SF_May12_sed_USG_3_FD_169107 | JGI IMG/M metagenome (GOLD analysis project Ga0224514, IMG submission 169107) | Sediment microbial communities from San Francisco Bay, California, United States - SF_May12_sed_USGS_24 | ecosystem: Environmental > Aquatic > Marine > Sediment | place: USA... | reverse complement strand
GTTTTCAATAATAATCCCTCTTACCCCCTCAACGTGCGCAAGGCATTTTTGGTAATCTCCGCCTTGGCGATTATTTGGGTATACATCTACAAAAGGAAAAAGGGGCGCCATTGGGTTGAGGCGCTGCTTGCAGCCAGCATTCTTGGACTCTCATGGGAAACGGCCTATCATCTGCGCTTTATTGCCTCTGACGGCATCCTGATGCAGTTTGGGGTCTTGGTTACATTGTTCTGTTTATTGGCGGTCCGCTCACCTGAACGCTCTAGATTTTGGTTGCTGCTGGCCGCAATTTCTGCTGGTCTTGCGACAAGCACAAAATACCCTGCCGGTCTTTTTTTACTCCCCGTGCTGCTCGCCAGCTATCAAAGCTGGGATCGAAAACGTTTCTGGCATAGTTTGGCCCCCCAGGCGTTGGGTCTCTTGGTAGTATTCGGCATAAGCTATCTGATCATCACCCCCGGGACGATTTTGGATCCGTTCACTTTTTTCGATGATATTCGGGAAGCAGTAGTGGTCTATGGCAGCGGTCACGGCATGCACACAGTCACCTCGAATTGGGACTATTTGTGGCGCGCCTTTGTTTACCTTTTCGCTGTCTTCCCGTCGCACTATATTGTAATTGCGGTCTTTTTTTCTCTTTTCACCATGATCGGCATTAGATCCATGTGGAAAGAATCTCACTCGGATGCTGTTCTTTTCTTAATTTTCCCAGCAGCATATCTAGCATTTTTCAGCTTCCAGTCAGTATTCTTCGTTCGCAACTTTCTGCTGCTGTTTCCCTTCCTGGCGATATTATCAGCCCGCGGCATCGCGGCTGTGTACCAAAGTTTAAGTGCGAGCCGCATGCGATTCGCACTGGCTGCTTTGGTGATCGCTATGCTGGCCATCAACGCCAATTGGGTTGCCTACACATCAGATACCATTCGTGACCGCGGCAGCGACAGATACATCCTCGAACTGCAGGAGTACCTGGAAGAACACCCGGAAACCAATTTCATCGTTTCCGATCGTGTTTTGAAAGATTTGAATGACCTGGATTTGGGATCTTTGCCGAATGTATCCACCACATTTGATAGCAGCATCACGGCGCTAGCAGTCTATTTCTATGAGTCAATGGACCGGCCGGGATTCTGGCCGGTAAACTTTCCCGGACTGGCTCCGGAGTGGTTCGGTCCAATTGAGATCAACATGGATTACTATGCTTCCTGGCAGGCTGATGACCGTATTCTGATAATGGATTTGGAAAAGGCTCGCGAACTCGATATTCTACTAATCCGAGAAGAGTGAGAATCCCTATGACTGAGCGAATAATTGTAGCCATCCCATGTTTTAACGAAGCCCCTACGATCAAGAAAGTGGTGGAGGACTTCAGAGCGGTTTTACCGGATGCCGCGATTCACGTATTCGATAATAACTCCACTGACGGCAGCGGCGACTTGGCGTCTGAGGCGGGGGCCGTTGTGCACCGCATCCGCCAACAAGGGAAGGGGCATGTGATGCGCGCCATTTTCAACCTCCCGGATGCCGATGTACTCCTTGTGGTTGACGGAGATGACACCTATTTTCCCGAAGATATCCCCATGCTGCTCGATGCGCTGCGCACAGAGGATGCCGATATGGTGGTGGGCAATCGTCTTGAGGCGGCCTCGAATGAATCAATGGTCCGGCTTCACCAATTTGGCAATGCCATGATCGTAAGGATCATCAACCGTATGTTCGGCACTTTCTATGGCGATATCCTGTCCGGGTACCGGGTCTTTGGCCCTAGGTTTTTGGAAAGTGTTCCGGTGCTGACCGCTGGCTTTGAGATCGAAACCGAGATCACGCTGCAGTGTTTGGAAGAAGGCTTGCATATCGTTGAGGTGCCGATTCGCTACCGCAGCCGGCCAGCCGGGAGCGAATCAAAGCTGCGCTCTTTTCAGGATGGCTGGCGCATCCTGGTCACTGCTGCGATGCTGTTGCGAGATCATCAGCCCCTGCGTCTGTTTGGATTGTTCAGTTTGTTATGCGGTTTAATAGTGATCGCCGCCGGGCTGCTGCGCTTCTCGAACTATTTGGAGCTAACGGAATTCTCAAATTCCCTGCTGACCGGCGTGATCCTGCTGTTTGCCCCGATTGGAGCGATAGCATTTGGGGTCGGTTTGACCCTGAGTGCGGTAAACACGCGTTTTAAGGAGATGAAACAAATCATGCACAGGAATAAAAAAAGGGATGACTGAAGATATCACCAAATATCAATCCCTGCTCGAGTCGGTTTCCTGCAACCTCTGCGGCGAGGATGACTACCGCGTCGTGTATCCTCCCCGCTATGATCAGGCCAAGCCCGATGAGATCATGCACACTTTCCGCTCGTCGGGTGATGAGGTTTTGCTGGACCAGCTCGTTCAATGCAACCACTGCGGCCTGCAATACTTAAACCCGCGTCTGCGTTCAGACGTGGTAATTCAAGGTTACAGCGAAGGCAGCGATGAGATGTTCGTATCTCAGGTAACCGGAAGGGAACGCACTTTTGCGAAATCATTGGATCTGATCGAGAAACACCGTCCAGGGCGGGGCCGCATTCTCGATGTTGGCACTGCCGCTGGTTCGTTCATCGCGGTGGCCCAGAAACGCGGATGGCAAGTATCTGGATGCGAACCTAACCGTTGGATGGCGGAATGGGGCAGCCAACATTATGGATTGGAAATTCAACCCGGCACCATCTTCGACATGAATTTGGAACCGGCCTCGTTCGATGTCGTCACCCTTTGGGATGTGCTCGAACATACCCCCGATCCACGGACAGTGTTGGCTGAATGCCAGCGGGTGCTGAAACCAGGCGGCTTGCTCGTGGTCAATTACCCGGATATCAATTCGCTGATAGGCCGTCTAATGGGGAGGCGGTGGGTGTTCTTGCTTTCGATCCACCTGTATTATTTCAACCTGGAAACCATCCAGGCGATGTTGAAGAAGACCGGATTTTCCATGCTGCGCAGCCGGCGACACTGGCAATCGCTGGAATTGGGCTATATCCTGTTCCGGATGCAGGCATACCTATCCGGGTTGGCAAAATTTGCCGGAAAGCTGGTCAAAGCACTGCGATTACAGCACCTGCAGTTTCCCTATTGGATGGGTCAGGTGCTGGTTCTGGCTGAAAAAGAATATTAACCCGATTTGGAGATGGTTGTGGCAGATAATGAAAGAATTGTGGTATTAGGCGCGGGGGTGGGGGGCTTGGCTGCAGGCTATTTTTTGGCGCGCACGGGGAGGTATGAGGTTACGGTCTTGGAAAAAGAACCGGTCATTGGCGGTCTGTGCGGCACGTTTGAAATGGATGGGTTTTTATTGGATTATGGCGCGCATAAGCTTTATTCGGTGATCCCTGGGATTTTAGATGAAATTAGATCGCTCATGGGGGATAGATTGTTGGAACTACCTAAAAAGAACCGGCTTTTCTTGCGCGGCCATTTGGTCGATTATCCTCTCCAATTGGGGAATCTGGCAAAGGTATTGGGTTTCGGAACCTTCATTCAATTGGGCTTTGGTTATGGCCTGGAAATCATAAAAGGATTCTTCAGCCGGGTAGAGCCGGCCTCCTATGAGGAATACATTGTCAAACGGTTTGGCAAGCCGACCTATGAATTGGTTTTCGAACCTTTGGCGGATAAGGTCTGGGGGGATCCGGCCACACTGCACCCCGAGATGGCGCGCACGCGCGTACCCGCCTCTGGAGGTTTGGAAGTTGCCCTCAAACTGCTTGGTTTGAAGAAAGAAACCGCTGAGACCAATGCCGAGTTCTTCTATTACCCACGCAAGGGTTTTGGTGATTGGCCGCAGGCGCTGGCCGAAGCCATCGAGGAGCACGGCGGCAAAGTGGTTCGGAGTGTGGATGTGAAAGGGGTTTCGATAGAGAATGGGAACATTCAATCTGTGAGCGCATGGGTGCAGGGCGAACAGGTCGATTATGCTAGTGACTTTGTGGTTTCATCGATCCCTTTACCTGTTCTCGGTCGCATGGTTCTGGCGGATGATGACGAAGAGTTCATTCAGGCCGTTCAAGGACTTCAATTCCGGCATTTGATCATGGTGTTCGTGTTCGTTGAACGAGACCTGGTGATGGAAGATCAATGGATCTTCTTCCCGCAAAAAGATGTGGTATTCAGCCGGCTGTTCGAACAAAAACAAATGAATCCTGAATTGGGGCCTCCCAATCGCACGGTTGTCACCGCTGATTTCACCGCCAGTGAATCGAGCGAACTGTGGGAAGCCAGCGACGACGAGCTCGCCCAGAAAGTGATCGATGGTCTTGAAAGCACCGGGCTGGTCAAACCCGAGCAGGTTAGCGGGTCTCACGTCATCCGCCACCGTAATTTCTACCCGCGCTACGATCAAGATTACGCTTCCAAGATGAAAGTGGTTAGCGACAAGCTTCGTAAGGTAAGCAACCTGCTCACCACCGGGCGGATCGGGATGTACAACTACAATAACTCCGATCACTGCGCGGATATGGGACATTTCATCGCAAAGAATTTAGTTGCTGGTCATGCCCCTCCGGATGTCTGGAAGATGTTGGAACAGCGGGTGGCTGAATATAAGATCGTTGATTAAAGTGCTCAAATTGGTGCAGAATCGCCCTTGACCAAATCAATCTCCCGACTATAATTCAATAATTGAATTTTGAAATAAGGAGATGCGCATGCCAACCGCGATTATCACCGGTATTACCGGTCAGGATGGATCATATCTTGCTGAACTGCTGCTTGATAAAGGGTATCAGGTGGTGGGAATGGAACGGCGCTCGAGCACGATCACTTTTGGCCGTATAAAGCACATCCAGGATAAGATCACCATTGTTCAGGGGGATCTGCATGACCAAAGCTCGCTAACCAGTTTAATTGAAGAATACCGGCCGGATGAGGTCTATAACCTGGCAGCGCAGTCCTTCGTGCCAACCTCATGGAATCAGCCGGTATTAACAGGAGAAGTGACCGGCTTGGGAGTCACACGCTTGCTGGAATCGGTGCGTATGATCGATCCCAAGATCCGTTTCTACCAAGCTTCTTCCAGCGAGATGTTTGGGAAGGTAATGGAAGTCCCTCAGCGCGAATCCACCCCGTTCTACCCGCGCAGTCCCTATGGCGTAGCAAAGGTATACGGTCATTGGATCACCGTAAACTACCGTGAATCCTATGATATGTTTGCGGTATCCGGCATTCTATTCAACCATGAGAGTCCCCGGCGGGGATTCGAGTTTGTAACCCGCAAGATCACCCATGGCGCCGCCCGCATCAAACTCGGTCTTGAAAAGGAATTGCGGCTTGGGAATCTCGAGGCGCGCCGCGATTGGGGATTTGCCGGTGATTACGTGCATGCCATGTGGTTGATGCTGCAAGCGAAAGAACCGGATAATTTTGTCATCGGTACCGGCGAAACGCACTCGGTGCGAGAGTTCTGCGAACTGGCCTTCGGTTCCGTCGATTTGGATTACCGCGATTTCGTGGTTCAAGATGAGAAATTCTATCGCCCGGCCGAGGTCGATCTTCTGGTATCCGATCCGGGCAAAGCCCGCACGGAGTTGGGTTGGACCCCAGATGTAGATTTTCAAAGTCTGGTCGGGATGATGGTTTCTACCGACATGGATGCTCTCCAGGTTGAGATGGCTGCACAAGGAAACTCGATTTAGTCCGTCTATTTGTAGAGTCTGATGTATATGTTTAATTCTAAAGTCCAAGGATGGAAGGCGGGGGGCTATGGCCTAGGGCTGCTGATATTGGCCTTGGGGTTAGCTCTTTTCTCTAATTCGGGTGTATCGATTTCTGGTTGGCCGTCTTATTCCCTTATGCTCTTGGTCGCTTTTGGGTTGATGTATTGGGGCTGGAGATCCATTCGCGCCGATTCACCCCCATCGTGGCTGCATACTGCCTTGATCATTGCTTTCACGCTGCGTTTGGTCGCCGGGGTTTTTTGGACCTTAGCATTACCTGCTTGGGGCTACGATACTCCAGTCCAAAACGCGGGCTATATTATGGCCGACGCCTACGACCGCGATCATGCAGCCTGGGAGTTGGCCCAATCCGACCTCCCACTCACCTCGGCCTTCCAGAATTTCAGTGCTTCCGATCAATATGGGGGTTTGCTGTACTTGAGCGCTTTGATCTACCGTTTCATTGGCGGAGGCTCACATCAGCCTTTGTTAATGGTCATCCTCACGGCTTCCATTTCCTCGCTGGCGGTATTGTTCGCCTGGGCATTTTCCCGCCGAATATGGGGCGATACGGCCGCCCGTATGGCTGCATGGATGCTGGTCATCTACCCGGAGGCTGTTTTGCTGGGCAGCTCGCAAATGCGGGAGGCCTTCATGGTTACTCTGGCAGCCGGGGCATTTTATGCCTTGCTGCGCTTGAGAGATGGGCTATCTTGGAAAGGTGGAATTTGGCTGGCGGTCCCGATACTTTTGAGCCTGCCTTTATCATTCCCTTTCTTTGTGCTTTTGATGGGCGGGTTGATCTTTACCGCATTCGTTATGGACGATTGGCGGGTGCTCCGCGCCAAATGGTTCTGGGGGGCAGCGGCGATAGGGATTATTCTGCTTATTGCAGCCTCGGCAGCTGGATGGGTCGATTTCGCCCGTCTCTGGCCGTTCCAGGCTGTCCGCTGGCAAGCTTTTTACAGCCAGAGCGCCTCTGGTTGGATTCAGCGCACATTCGAGCGTTTGCCGGAAGGAATGGAATGGGTGCAGATCCCCTTTTTGGTTCTATACGGCGTCTTCCGCCCGTTGCTGCCCGCATCCTTTTTTGACGGCATCCCCCTCTTGCGCGCCGTGGCCATCTGGCGCGCCTTGGGCTGGACGGCGTTGTTGGCATTGTTGTTTTACGCCACATTCATGGCTGTTCGCTCTCTTAGGAAGGAAGGAGTTACATTCACTATATTACTGCTTATTTGGGCGCTCATCCTGGCTGCTTCACTGCGCGGGGGTGGTGATCAATGGGATAACCCCCGTTATCGATCTGCCTTCGCGGCTCTACAGGTGGGGGCAGCCGCGTGGGCACTCTTCCAACGTCGCGAAACTAATGACCCATGGTTCCGCCGGGCAGTCGTTGGGACGATTGTGATGGTGGTCTGGTTCGTTCCTTGGTATTTGCGTCGTTATAGTGATTTTACATGGCCGCTGGTCGCCCTTCACCAAACTATTGGAATGGGTTTATTGAGTACATTTTTGTTTGTGCTCTGGGATTGGATAAGAGAACTCAATGGAAAGCAGGAGATGAGCCGGAATGGTGTGGGAGAATGAACTCTTAGGCGCAGGCCCAAATTACTTGACGCGCGCTGAGCCGCTGTTATAATTCAATCGTTGAATTTTGGAAAACTATGGAACCCAACCCTAACACTTCCCGAGATCTGGTTCTACTTGAACAGATCGAACACGATCCAGACGTAACCCAGGCTTCCCTGGCCGATCATTTAGGCGTGGCCGTAGGTACGGTCAATTGGCATCTCAAACGTTTGATATCCAAGGGGTACGTCAAAGTAAAACGTGCCCAGCGTAAAAAGCTGCGCTATATCATTACCCCTCAGGGAGTCGCATTGCGTGCCCGCTTGACGGTGGAATATGTCGAACGATCTTTTCGCCTTTACCGGAAAACCCGCGAGCATGTGCGCGCCTTGATGGAAGAAGTGCGCGCCGCAGGATATGATGAGATTCGGCTCTCAGGAAAATTGGATGGAGAGAACGATATCGGCGATATCTGCCGCCTCACCGCGCTGGAGCAGGGGGTCCATGTCGTCACGCATGATGGCGTACCCACAATAGAAGTCCAGGGCACCAAGGTCTTGCTCCATATGGAGCAAAAGGTATAGGTATGGAAGCGCACATCCTCATTACCGGTGGCGCGGGCTACATCGGATCGCTGTTGGTAGGAGAACTCCTGCGTTCAGGATATCGCGTGACCGTGGTGGATGATTTGCTTTTTGGCGGCGATTCACTCGGTGCTTACCTGGCGCACCCTGGCTTTCGCTTTATTAAATCGAATGTGGTTGAAGCGCGCGCCATCCGCGATGCCGTAAAAGGTGATTGGCCGGTTCCGGAGGCGATCGTCCATTTGGCCGCCATCGTCGGCTTCCCGGCCTGCCAGGCAGTCGGCCGGCAGGTAGCTTGGCGCTATAACGTTGAGGCTACCCAGCGAGTCTTCGAGCAGGCGGACGATCTCGGCACCGGCCGTTTTATCTTTGCATCAACCTACAGCAATTATGGGCTTTCGACCGATGGCAAACCTGTTACCGAAGATTCGCCCCTGAACCCACAATCACTCTATGCTGAGACCAAGGTGTCGGGCGAACGATTTCTTTTAGCGCAATCCGACGGTGGACCGGCGCCGGTTATCCTTCGGTTGGCCACATTGTTTGGAATCTCGCCCCGCACACGTTTCGATCTCATCGTAAATCAATTCGTTTTGGAAGCCTATACCAAACGTCAGTTGTTGATCTACCAGCGGGGCTACTCACGTTCCTTTGTGCACGTGCAGGATATCGTTGTCGGCATTCGCCAGGCAATTGAAGCTCAGGATAAAAAGGTGAGGGGGCAGGTTTTCAATATGGGCACTGAAGAAGGAAATTTCAGCAAGGATGAGGTCGTTTCCAAGGTTTTAAAAAGGTTGCCGGAGACTACTGTGGAGTACAAGGATCTGACTTTCGGTGGCGATATGCGTGATATTACCGTCTCATTTGATAAGGTGCGCAAAGAATTGGATTTTAAGGCGAGGTTGAGCGTGGATGATGGTGTCCGTGAGGTCCTGCATGCCCTCAGGTCGGGTTTAATTCGCGACCCACAAGACGAACGGTTTCGGAATGCCCAATTCATCGTTCAATGACCCTTCGCCTAAAGATAGGAAATCGAGGTAAGACGAAATGACTAACAACAATTTCTGGAGCGATAAACGAGTTTGCATAACCGGTGGGTCGGGGTTCTTGGGATCGTTCGTGGTCGAAAAGCTGCAAGCGCGCGGGGCAAAGGATATCTTCGTGCCGCGCCAGCGAGATTACGACCTGGTTGAGCCTACCGCTGTTCAGCGCATGCTGGATGATTCCAATCCAGATATCATCATCCATATCGCCGCCCTCACCGGCGGGATCGGCGTAAACCGGGAGCGCCCGGCTGAATTCTTTTACCAGAATTTGATGATGGGTGTGCCTTTAATGCACTTAGCCTACCAACACGGCGTAGGGAAGTTTGTTGCCATCGGCACCATTTGCTCCTATCCAGAAAACCCGCCGCTTCCGTTCAAAGAGGAGAATTTGTGGGACGGATACCCGGAAGCGACCAATGCGCCCTATGGGCTGGCCAAGAAAATGCTTCTTGTGCAGGCCCAGGCTTATCGCGAACAATACGGATTCAATGCCGTTCACCTGCTGCCTGTGAATCTATACGGGCCGCGTGATAATTTCGATCTGCACTCCTCCCACGTCATCCCCGCTTTGATCCGCAAATTCATCGCCGCTCAGGAAATGGGCGTAACTTCGGTTGAACTTTGGGGGGATGGGTCTCCCACGCGCGAATTCTTATATGTTGAAGACGCAGCCGAAGGGATATTGCTGGCCGCCGAAACATTCAATGGAGGTCAACCAGTCAATCTGGGCTCCGGGACGGAGATCAGCATCAAAGAATTGGCCGAGATGGTCGGCCGGCTCACCAGCTACCAGGGTGAATTTACCTGGGATACAAGCAAACCCAACGGCCAGCCGCGGCGTGCCCTGGATGTGCAGCGCGCCAAAGAATATTTTGGTTTTGAAGCCCAGATGCCGTTCGAAGAAGGATTGCGCCGCACCATCGATTGGTATAAACAGCACCGGGAGAAAATTGAGGCCTAATGGCTGATTCCACTATGATCGCCGAGGATGCAAACAAGCCTCGTACAGAAACCATCATCCTCAAACCCAGCCGCGGGTGGGTATCGCTCAATCTAAAAGATTTGTGGCGCTACCGCGAGCTGGCATTTTTCCTCACCTGGCGGGATATCAAGGTGCGTTACAAGCAAACCTTGCTTGGGGCCGCCTGGGCGGTGCTGCAGCCTCTGCTTCAGATGCTGATCTTCAATTTCCTCTTCGGCAGTATAGCCAATATACCTACCGGTGATATTCCTCGTCCGGTTTTCACCTATTCGGCCCTGCTGCCTTGGAATCTGTTCTCGAAAGCGCTCAGCGATGCCGGCCGGTCGCTGGTGGCCAGCCGCAACATGATCACCAAAGTGTATTTTCCACGCTTACTCATTCCGGTTTCGACCATATTGAGCGGTGTGGTCGATTTTGCCATCGCATTCGTCGTTTTACTGGGCATGCTCTGGTATTACCAGGTATCTTTCACCGCAGCCATGTGGGCTGTTCCTTTATTCCTGCTGCTCGCCCTGGTAACCGCCCTGGGTGTGGGTTTATGGCTGTCGGCCTGGAACGTACATTTCCGCGATGTGCGCTATATACTTCCGTTCCTCACCCAGGTATGGATGCTGGCTACCCCCATCGCCTACCCTCTGAGCGAAGTGGCCGAGAAATGGCCGCAGTGGGAGTTTCTTTACTCGCTAAACCCCATGGTCGGCGTGGTCGAAGGTTTCCGCTGGGCATTGCTGGGCGGGGAGGGCACGTTGAGCAGCGCCGTTTGGCTTTCAGTAGGCATCGCAGTTGCCCTCTTGATCAGCGGGGTGCTGTATTTTCGCCGCATGGAACGCACTTTTGCGGATACGGTATAGAGTTTGAGTTATGAGTGAATACGCCATCCAGGTCAGTAATCTAGGCAAGCAGTATAAGATCGGCGCTGAGATCGATCGTTACCGCACCTTGCGCGACAGCCTCACCGCGGCCGTGACCTGGCCCCTGCGCTTGATCCGTCGGCAGCTGCCCCCCAAATCTGACACCATTTGGGCGCTGCGCGATATCTCTTTCGAAGTCAAAAAGGGCCAGGTTTTAGGCGTGATCGGCCGCAACGGCGCCGGGAAGAGCACGCTGCTTAAACTGCTCTCCCGGGTTACCGAGCCGAGTGAAGGCTATGCCAAGATCACCGGCAGGGTAGGATCGCTTTTGGAGGTCGGCACTGGTTTCCATCCTGAATTGACCGGCCGCGAAAACATCTATTTGAATGGCGCAGTTTTGGGTATGAAGCGCCTCGAAATTGACCGCAAGTTTGATGAGATCGTGGAATTTTCGGGGGTGCGCAAATTCATCGATACCCCCGTAAAGCGTTATTCCAGCGGCATGTATTTGCGATTGGCTTTCTCGGTGGCCGCCCACCTCGAACCTGAGATCCTGGTGGTGGATGAGGTTTTAGCAGTAGGTGACGCCGAATTCCAGCGCAAATGCCTGGGCAAGATGAGCGACGTCGCTCAGGAAGGGCGAACCGTCCTGTTCGTCAGTCACAATATGTCTGCCATTCTGCGTTTAACCGACGAGGCCATTGTTCTCGATCAGGGCAGCCTTGTCCATCGCGCCCCCACCAAAGAGGCCGTCGATTTTTACATGGCCTCCGGGTTTTCTCAGACCGGCGAGCGCGTTTGGCGGAATGAAGAGATCCCCTCAAATTCGGCCCCTTTCCGCCCATTGGCACTGCGTGTGCGTGATCCCCGCGGAAATATCGGCGATACCGTCCGCTCAACCGAGCCGCTGGATTTGGAGATCGAATACCAGTTGGACGCCCCTGTTCAGGGTTTGCGTGTGGGTGTCTACCTGATCACCATGCGCGGTGAGATCGTCTTCACTTCCTTCGATACCGACAGCCCGGAAGTCTACGATCGCTACGGCACGCGACCGGCCGGGCGTTACCTCAGCCGCGGCCGCATCCCCGCAAACTACCTCAATGAAGGCCAGTATGTGCTCGGCCTGAATGCCAGCTCATTCCGCGTCAAACGCTATTTTCAAGATGAGCGCGCCCTGGCTTTCAATGTGGATGCCATGGGCGCTCCCGGCATGCAGTGGACCGAAGCGCGCATGGGTCCCGTCCGTCCCGACTTGAACTGGGCGATCGAGGAGATGAAGGGCTGATGACTTCTGTCAAAGAAGGTTTCAAGCAAGTATTGGGCGCCTTACCCTTCACCGCCGAATTGGATTGGTACCTGCGCTTGCGCGGCGCTCCCGTGCGTGGTTTTAAGCTTGATCAGCTTGATGAAGTCTTAGCGGATTGGCAAGCTCAAGCGGCTGCATCCCCCCACATCTCAAACTCTGGCCGCAAGGTATTTATATTCAGCACCCTGCGTTATTGGGTCAGTCATACTGCTCTTATGGGCTTGACCTTTGCCGGGTTGGGGCATGATGTCACTCTGAGCTATATCCCTTACAACGATTGGACCTCGCCGGTTTCTCCCTACGATTTGCGTCAGCGTGGGCTGTATGTCCGCAAAGTGCTTCGCCAGGCCGAACCCACCATCAAAGTGCTCCCCCTGCTGGAGCAGCCCTCAACTTCACATTTGCCTGAGGAACTGCAGCAAGCTGTGCAGGCCGTCACAATTCGTGATGTCCAATATACTGAACAGTTGGAAGAGATTGATATACATGGGGACCTTTATGCGCTACGGCTTGAACGAAATCTTGACGCCGCTCAGGCCGCCTTCCAATGGATGGAACGAGACCGCCCCGATGTGCTCATTACCCCGAACGGCATGATCCTCGAATTCGGAGCGGTATACGAAGTCGCCAAACAACTCAATATCCCTGTGGTGAGCTATGAATTTGGGGAGCAGCGCCAGAGGATCTGGTTCTCCCAGAACTCATCTGTGATGCTTCAAGATACCGACGCTGTTTGGGCTGCTCGTAAAAACAAACCTTTTACGAACGAACAGTTGGAAAAGGTGAAAGATCTTTTTGCAGCTCGCCAGGGCGCTACTCTATGGCAGAATTTTTCTCGCCAATGGCAGGAAGCCTCATCGGAGGGCGAAGCCGGCGTGCGGGAAAAACTAGACCTGGACGAGCGTCCAATCATACTGCTGGCTGCCAATGTCATCGGAGACAGCCTCACCCTCGGCCGCCAGGTCTTCAGCGATAGCATGACCGATTGGGTCAAGCGTACGGTGAGCTTCTTTTTGGATAAGCAGGATGTGCAGTTCATCCTGCGTTCCCACCCCGGTGAACGCTATTTGAATGGCCCGTCGATCATTGCTGAGGCTGAGAAGGTCATCCCCGAGCTGCCGGAGAATTTCCGCATCATTTCAGCACAGAACCCCATCAACACCTACGACTTGGTGTCCATTGCCGATTTAGGCTTGGTCTATACCACCACCGTCGGTATGGAAATGGCCATGAGTGGCTTGCCCGTAGTGGTCACCGGCAAGACGCATTATCGCGGCAAAGGATTCACCATCGACCCGACCTCCTGGGACGAATATTTTTCCACTTTGGAAAAAGCCCTCGAATCACCCAAGAAAACCAAACCACCAGAAGAGCAGGTCAATTTGGCCTGGCAGTACGCCTACAATTTCTTTTTCTCGTTCCCGCGTCCCTTCCCCTGGCACCTCTGGTATTTCTGGGATGATGTACCTGAGCAGCCCATATCCGAGGTGTTGTCCCCGGAAGGTCTGAAAAAATTTGCAGATACCTTCGATTACATGGTCGGCAAGCCGGTTGATTGGGCAGAGTTGTAAAGAAATGACTACTGAAGCCGAAATTAAACAACAAGTCCGTGAGTTCTACGACCAGGTGGGCTGGAAACTGGTGGGCGATGGCGTCTACCAGAATGCCCGCTATGAGGACCTCCGGCTGGTTTCCAGCGAATACATCACTCGCTGCCACCAGCGTGTTTCCCGCCATATCGCCCCTACCGGCCGCTTCCTGCTGGATGCCGGCTCGGGCCCGATCCAATATCCCGCCTATGAAGAATATTCACGCGGCTATCAGAAACGCGTGTGCGCCGATATTTCCATCACCGCTCTTCAGGAAGCCCGCCAGCGCATCGGCGATCATGGCTTATTTGTTGTCGCCGACATTGCCCGTCTCCCCTTCGCAGCGAACTCATTCGATGGAGTCGTCTCGCTGCACACTATCCATCACCTACCCCAGGAAGAGCATATCCCCGCCTATCGCCAGGTTTACCGCGTCCTGCGTCCAGAGCGTTCGGCTGCCCTCGTCAATGGATGGACCCAGCCGCTGTTGATGCGCCTCGCCGAGGCGCCGATCATGCTCCGCAACCGTCTCTACAAAGCTTTGCGGCGCAGACGTGCGGCCGTTGGATCGAAATACCAGGTGGCAAGCGTTCGCGAACCCAAAGGCACTTTTGTGCGCAAGTACAACGCTCGCTGGCTGGAGCGTGAGTTGGGCAAATACATGCCGGTATCCGTCCTTGTCTGGCGCAGCGCCAGCGTGAAATTCTTACGTAACTATATCCACCCGGGTTTTGGCGGCCGAATGATTTTACGAATACTATTCTGGTTGGAAGACCGCCTGCCCGGCTTCTTCGGAAGGCACGGTCAATACCCCTTAATTGTCATCAGCAAACCCGGGTAAGAGTTGATTGCTGGTTTGGAGGACAGAATGAAATGGAATGAACAAACCGTTCTAATCACCGGGGGAACCGGTTCGTTTGGAAAGAAATTCGTCGAGATATTGCTGTCAGAATACGATCCGGCCAAGGTGATCGTTTTCAGCCGAGATGAATTGAAGCAGCACGAGATGCGAGTTTCCGGGTTCGACCAACCCAACCTGCGATATTTTATCGGCGATGTGCGCGATATCGACCGTATGCGCCGCGCCCTGCATGGCGTTGATATCATCGTCCATGCCGCTGCCCTCAAGCAGGTTCCGGTGTGCGAATACAATCCTCTTGAAGCCATCAAGACCAACATCCTCGGTACCAGCAACGTGGTCGAGGCTGCATTGGACGCCGGCGTCAAAAAGGTCATGGCGCTCAGCACCGATAAAGCCGTCAATCCTGTAAATCTCTACGGGGCCACTAAATTAGCGGCCGAAAAGCTCACCATCCAGAGCAATGCTTATGCCGGCGGCCGCGCCACCCGCTACAGCTGCGTGCGCTACGGCAACGTGGTCGGCAGCCGCGGCAGCGTCGTGCCCGTCTTCCTCAAGCAGCGCGAAAAGGGCAAACTCACTATCACCGATGAGCGCATGACCCGGTTCTGGCTCTCGCTTGAACAGGGGGTGCGGTTCGTTATCCGCTGCATCGAACAAATGCACGGCGGTGAGGTCTTCGTGCCCAAGCTGCCCAGCACCTCTATTGTCGATTTAGCCCAAGCCATTGCCCCCGATTCGGATTTGAATGTTGTCGGGATACGTCCCGGTGAGAAGCTGCATGAGGTTCTCATTTCGCAGGATGAAGCCCGTTCCACCGTGGAGATGGAGGATATGTACGTCGTTCAGCCCGCCCAAGAATTTTGGTTCGGAATGGATTGGTCAAAGAATGGCAGCGCGCTTTCAGACGGCTTTAAATATGCCAGCGACACCAACTCTGAGAAATTGGATATCGAACAGATTCGTGAGATCATCGCTCCCATCGAAAAAGCTTATAACGAAGGCACCTTAAAATAGATAGCAATGAAAAGACTTCTCATCACAGGGGCTAGCGGTTTATTAGGGTTGAATACGGTCTTGGAAGCCGAGCAGCAATTCGAGGTTATTGGTCTTTCCCGCAGCCGCAATATTCAAACTTCACGCT
>Ga0224514_10000273_pt1 | contig 15616 bp, 20 predicted proteins | sample SF_May12_sed_USG_3_FD_169107 | JGI IMG/M metagenome (GOLD analysis project Ga0224514, IMG submission 169107) | Sediment microbial communities from San Francisco Bay, California, United States - SF_May12_sed_USGS_24 | ecosystem: Environmental > Aquatic > Marine > Sediment | place: USA... | reverse complement strand
ATCAAGCTCCACTATTTCATTAACAACTACATACACAGAAGTAGAATCCGGATTAGTCGTCCAGGTTCTATCTACTGTAGCTACTTTAGTTGTTGTATTATATGCAACTATCTGCCTTAAATTATCTGTATCAGTAGCACCAGTTCCGGAAGTTATTAAAAGATATTCCCCAACAGCGTCAGCTTCAGTTATATCTTCGTCAGAAGCCAGGGTAATAGTAGTACTTGCACCGGCTTGAGCAGTATCAGTATGCTCTCCATCGAGCAAAGTAATACTAAAAACCTCGTCATAATCAGAAGCAAAATCATATTTGCTTTTTCCAATAGTAGTAACCTGAACTTCAAACGTTTGTAACGACCTGAATTTAGTATTTCCCCGAATTTCTGCCCTTGTCCACAAATCATTTTTAATTTCTTCAAAATAGTATGTCTGTCCACGAGTAAGCTGTGCAGAAGAAGGGCTGGATATATTGACTTTATTAAACGCTTCAGTTACTAAATTTGTAACCGTAGGATTAGTTGGAGCGGCCATTATTGCACCTCTTGTATAACATCTTCAGGTTTAGCTTCAAATTTATAAATATCCCTCGGATGCTCTTCGTCAAAACAATCAGGACATACATTTAATCCAACTTGTTTTCCTGAAACACCTTTTCTCATTTGCGAAAACCTATACGTATATCCACAAATATCGCAATCTACTTTTCTATCTCCAAGCACGTAAGTTCTTGAAACAGACATTATTCACCATATTATTTTTATGGACTGGCATTAATGAAATCGTTAAAAGTTTGAGTTAATTCAACTTCTAAATCCTTATAACAATCCGAACATAAATCTTTCCCTTTAAATTCAACCCAAATATCTGAAGTTTTTGTCCCGCAAACATCACACGTTATAACTTTCATGTTATTACCCTAAATTATTTTGTTGTTATCTGTCTTGAACCAACTGTATCTATTTCATAATGAATCCCAACTTGAGTAACAAAAATATCTCCAACTAAATCAGTTCCTGAAGAAGCTATTCTCCGGAGTCTACCTTTGATAGTAGCGCCCATACCAAAACTACCTGTACTATCAGTTCCAATAGATATATAAATATTTGTTAAGTCAGCCGTTCCATTAGGTACAGTAAATTCAGAATTTATAGTTGTTGTAGCAGGAAATACATCTCCAAGGCCATCTGAAGGGTCCATATCTGCAATAGAATATTCGATTTCAAACTTAACAGTTTCATCCCCGCCAGCTAATGCCGCATTTAATGCGCCGTGAATATGAAATTCTAAGTCAGAACCTGTTTTATATCCATGTAACAATTCAGATGTAAATTCTTGATAATCATTAACCTCATACGCATAAGCATTTAAGTTCCCTACAAAACTTTCCCAGTTAGGGGCATTAGCTGCTGGAACTTTAGCTGAATCTAATGGTAGTACAATATCGTTCCAAACAGTAGAAGTCCCATTGAATTCTATAGTTCCATCAGCTTCAACAGCTAAATAATTAGTAGCATCTGCATTAGCCGAGAGTCTAAGTTCTGATTCGTCCTCCATATTTATAAGCTGATAATCGTTTGTTTCCCCATTAAAAGTAATGGTGTTATCAACTCCTGCAGCTCCAGAACCAACTATTATATTTCTCGTTGAAGTTATATCTCTTCCGGCAGTATAATCTCCATTATTTAAGTCAAGAGTATGCTTTGTAACTCCCGCCGCATGAAATTCAACGTCCATTGTAGAAGCGTTATAATACATTCCGCTTGTTGGAGTTCCTGTAAGCGCAAATACATAATTACTGGTAGCAGGAACTAATAACGCTACACTTGCTGCAGCTAAAAACGAATATGTTTGGCTAGATTGTGCTGAAACCGCTGCCCGTACATTTCCGTCCCGATGAACTTCAATTCTTTCGCTGGTTACGTTGAAATATACTCCGGTATCTGCATCCCCATTTCTAGTAAAAACATATGTATTTGAAGAAGGAATAATTAAACCGTTAGTACTGGACGTTTCAAGAGAAGTAAAATTTCCCCCTCCATTACTTATTGTATTAGTAAGTAAATCTATATTTGCATCTATATACCAATCGGAACTTCTATCTACTATTTTTTGTAAATCGCCAGTATATGGATTAATTAACGGCTTCATTTTTACCTCTAAAATGCAGAACTAAAAATTGTATAAGACAGACCTGCTCTTCCCGTCCAACTAGTTGCTAAATCTGACACTCCGGCAATATATGTATAAGTATCATTTCCCGCACTTAAAGTTTCCTTCATAATGTACCAGGCGCCATCTTTTTCCTCAAAGCCATAATAATTAGGCGTTCCATCAGCATCTACATTTGATATTTTATAATCTTTAAGCTGATCTGATACCGCAGTAGTAATTGGAGCAACAACTCCGTCTAATTGAGTTTCTGCTGCAGTATCAAATTCTTCTACGGAAATTTTTAAATTCCCTCCGGCTGTAGTTTGGACGTTAACATAATCTCCATTTGGCTTTTTACCGGCAAGAATAGCTTTTACAACTTGAGCGACATGTTCTCCGGATATTTCAAAATCAATTGAATGAGCATGAGCATGTGTCGTATTTTGAGCACTTAACGTAGAAGATAAATTAAAAGATGTTTGAGGAGTAGTTCCATTTGTATATACAATACGATAATACTGATATGTAAGAGTAAATACTAAATGAACTCCATTTGGATTATTTGAGGAAATAGTAAATTCGTGGATATGATGAATGTCAGTTCCGTTAGAACTATATTGAACTTGAAAACCATCAGTAGCAGAATCCTGGTTAGTTAAAATCCCAATAATTACAGAAGAATAATCTAAAACATCTACCCAAGAACCTGTATATACCCCGCCATTTCCTAAGTTAGTAGTTGTAGAATTACTGGAATCTATGGTTCTAACTCCAGTAGAAGCAACTGAGATAACTCCAGAAGAATCAACTTTAACAGGAACCCAAGTAGTACCGCCATCAGTACTTCCATGAGTTTTTGTTGACGGCGCTTCTGACAAATCTGCAGAAACTTTTTTAGTACTTTTGGCGATAGTCATTAATCAACCACTTTTACCTTTTGAACAGTTATTGTTTTCTCAATAAAATTTGGCTTAATTACTGTCTCGTCAACATAATTAATTTTAGGGACTTCAATAACTTTCTCCACGTATTTAGGTACTTCTACAATTTTCTCCACTTCTACAATTTTTTGAACTGGAACTTCAATGACTTTCTCCACATATACAGGCACGTCTACAGGAACATCTTTATAAACAACCTTATCTACTACAATTTTACGTTCTTCTTCAACTATGGTAACTTTAGTTATTACTACTTCTTCTTCTTTAATGACCGGTTTTTTATATTCAACTAATTTATATACCGGCTTTTCAATTTCAACAGATTTTTCTTTTATAACTGGCCGTTCGTACTCTTTTTCTATAATTTTCGGGAGTTCATATGTTTTTTCGACATATTTAGGGACTTCAACTTCTTTATCTACAAAAACAGGTCTATCTATATTGACAGTTTTTTCCACAACTTTAATAGAGGATAAACTTATATTCATTTCCCCTTCCGGAACATGAATAATTTCTTTATTTGCGGTTTTATTTATAGGCATTTTCTCACCTCTATGTTGTCCATGTTGTTATTTCCACGATTACACCGGCAGTTGGAGATTGTAAATATAAAACCAAGACATTAGTATTTAAGTTATCTTCAGATTGACTAGCACCCTCCGGAATAGTTATATAAGTAGAGCCGCTTTCCTCTTTTGTATAAGATAATTTAAGCACATCGTCAGTTCGACATTGAACAGTATATTTTTTAGTCCCATTAGGTAGCGCATGAGAATATTCTGTATCCGCAAGTGTTAAAGTCAAATTAGTTATAATTGGAAGTTTTCCTAATAAAGCCATAACTTTATCCTTTATTTTAAACTAATATATAGCGTAACATCATAAGAATCCCCTGACGTTGCTGAAGATGTAGTTACTAAAATATCTCCAGTCCCATCACTTATTCCGTCAGAAGGGTCCGCTCGATGTTGTCTAAGTGAACCTGCAGCAGCACCGGCAGCACCACCTAAAACGGCAATAACTTCATGTGGCGCTCTATCCCATTCAAGAAATACAGTCAGTCCGGCGATATTGTAATCAATTCTTTCAACTACTGTCCTGGTAACAACTTCTCCTTGGGCATTCTTTAAATTAGAAATATCTACTTTTTTTACGTCAGATTCACCACTACCATCAGAAAGACCAGTTAAATTAACAATAACTCTTTTCCAGCCTACATGATTAGCAGGAGGAGTGTTTCCGTCCCAATTGGCCGGATGTATCCATGTTGTAGCTACTGTATCGGCCATTTATATATCCTTTCTGATTATTGTTCATTCCAAGCAAACATAAATGAAATCTTATTTCCAGCGCCTACACTTTCTATTTGAACTAAACTTGATTTGCCAACCTTAAAGCATATCGTAATGCAAGGTCCAAACGCTTGTGGAATAAGATTAAAACCTAAAAGTTCATCACCTATATCATGAATAGTTGGATCTTCTATAAATTCTACTTGAGTCAGGAAATTTAGATTTCTATCTTGACAAATTGGAGTTAATTCAGTGCCTCCAGTACAAGTCGCATTTTCATATATTTTTACAGTCCCTTTCCCCGTAGAGCCAATCATTACATTTCCATAAGGTTTTTTAGGAGCCATATTGCTTGGAGGGAAAATTTGTATAGTTCTTTTATGCCCAACTTCTAATGTTTCATAACTAGATACTAAAAATTTTGTTCCTTCGCACCCACCATTCATTTTTACCTCCAATTACCTTTCCATCCAGGCCCCAATATAATCCATTTCAAGTGTATTAGCTGCTGCCTCTTCATTTTCTACACCAAAACTTACCGCCAAGTATTCATCATCTGGAAGATTAGTACTGCCAATAGTGACTACTTCTGTGTCATTAACGAAAACATAAACAGTATCTACTCCATCCCAGTAATAACCTAAAACGATGAAAGTATCATCCCCAAAAGTAGCGGCCAAGGTTTCAGTAGAAGAAACACTATCTTTTCTTACTTGACAATTAATAACTCCACCTGTAAGTTCAAAGTATACTCCATCTGTAGGAGCTGAATTTACCGGGTCAGTATTAACAATATGTAAACCAAGGAAACAGTGTACTTTATCTCCATCATTGGATTTTACTTTTGTTTTGAACCAAGCTTTTTTAGTTGTAGCAAATAAGAAAGATTCAGAATCGTTAGTTCCACCATCTTTACTTAATTGAAAGTTGTCGTGGTCTCCACTTCCACCTGCGTTTGTTATGAGCAGCACTCCACCAGTTTCATCGTCTGCAATAGCCTCTGTTGCACTTCCCGCACCACCTTCAGCAGTTGTAAGTACCCAATCTGTAGCTGCGTACTGGAAGAAATCGTTAAAATATCCATATGTTTTGGTAGGGTCCATATCAGGAAACTGACTAAGGACTTTTCCGGAATCTATATTATTAACTCCATTTTTATATCGTTTAGGAGTACTCATTAAAAAATCTCCTTATGAAAACGTGATATATGATCACGTCCTCCCTTTCGAGAGAACGTTTTCATAAGTTTTATATATAATTAAGTTGCAGTAACAGTAACGCCTCTACCTAAAGGACGGTATCTTAAAAAGTGCTTCCACGTTCCTGTAGTAGTACCGACACCAATAACTATCGTTATAATTCCTGCCCCAACAATAATTCCTCTAGCATTAACTCCAGAAAGGCAAACCAATGGGTCAACAAGGTCCGGAGCGGTTGCTAATGCTGTTTGATTCAAAACTACGCCTGATCCAGCCGCTGCATTCGCTAAGGAACCCGAAGCTCCAGAAAATGTAGTTGCCGCACCAACAGTCGGATCTGCACTATATTGAAGCGTAGAAGCCGTAGCATCATTGAGTGTTATACATTCACTAACTAATTCCATTATTTCAATTGGCCCGCCAGCAATAGTAAAAATCGTATCACCATTAGTCATTACAGCAGTTGCGCCGGAAATGCCTTTTTCCATTTGATCGTAAATTTCTCTTTCAACTTCAGCAATAGATACAGTATTTGCGGGAGCGGCCGCCGCAGGAAAAACGGGAACCCCATTTGCACCGGCAAGAACGTCATAAAGAGAACAGGTAGCTGGCAGTTGAGTTCCTAAAGAAGTTCCTCCAGAGGCGATAAAAGACGCTAAAGAAGCGGCAGTGGGAGCAGTTGCAATCGTTACTCCGTCAAGCTTAAGAGTTTGATTAACATTCTGCTTTGCATAAGCTACCAAAGACTTAGTAGCTGCTACAGTAGCCGCCGCATCGGTCTTATTTCCAACTACGTCACTCATTACTACGTTAGTTGTAGCATCTGCAGTACCTATATCATGGAAGGCATCCACAACAATTAAGGCATCCGCAATGGCTTCCAGGGAGTCAGTTGTATTGTCGAAAGTATAACTACCATCTTTATGAAGAATATCGTGAAGTGATTTAGCAGTTGGAGGTTCTGATACCGCATCGAAAATACCGGCAATTGTGGTTTCAGTACGTTCAATAATTGAACCGTCCCGATTAGAGGCAACATTAGTAGATGCAAAGGCATTATTATTATTATCAGCACCCAAAATATCGTTAGCTGAATCAGAATCGACGATTGGTTCCCATCCACCTTGATCTGTACCGACATTATGATAACAATCGAACATTTCACAACCACCAGCGTCAATACTGGTAGCTAAGGCATCTGTTACACAATATATTTTGGAAAGCATACCAGTTGAACCAGTACCATTAATCTGAATTGCGTGCTGGCCGGTAAGTAAATTAGTAATGCGGCAATCATCAATTTTTACATCTACTTGTGCATTCCCGCCAGCAGGAATATCAATACCAGCCAAATCAAAATCGCCATAAATATCACAGCGTTCAATTCTTACTCCTGCCATGTCTTTAGCTAAAGAAATAGCAGCATCGCCATCTCCAGCAGTAGGCACATAAAATTTACAGTCATGAATATAGCAACGATCCGCATCATTATCCGCAACACCAACAGTAATACAAGTTTTACTTTGAGCAGAACCTTCCCTAAATTCACAATGACCTATTTGAGCATCATCGCCAGTAACTTCAATCATCATTTCTTGAGCGGCAATATTACATTTAAAGACCATATTATAAATAGCGGTATTGGCAGCAGCTATTTTAAAATCGGCATCCGTGTCAGTGGCAAAAGTAAATATCGGCCGATCTTCACCTTTACCTAAACCTATAACCGTAATTCCAGCTACATCAATATCTACCGCAGAATCAGCAGCTAAACTCTCTGTATGTCCTGGAGCAATAAAAATAAGGTCGCCATTATTAGCGATACATTTCCCAATAGCGGCATCAAGAGTTGTAAGTGCCCTTTTCGGATGCGTACCTTTATACGAAGTAGAACCAATATTGGAATCTACCCAATAAGTATTACCAGCTTTGGTTCCAACTAAAGGAATTCCCGCAAGAATCAATCCTTCTTTAAATCCATCTGGATAATTAGACATTAAAGACATTATCATCTTCTCCCTTTATAGGAAATGCCGGGGGACTTAAAGTCCCCCAAACAAAGATTAAACACCAGGAGTTCCAAAAGCACCCCAAGGCAAAGACCAGCCATTTGACCATCTAGAACGTACTTTATGCTTCATATTTCCGGTATTGAAATCATTACCGGTTTCATGATCCGGCATAATACGATCAAACCAAATAACTTTGTGACGGTCGCATAAAATAAACCAGGCATCGGTATCAGTTAGAAAATCGTTTACAACGACATTTAACCGGCCTTTATATACATTAATTGTATTATTAGCACTTTCCGGATCTAAACTACTTCCCATAATTTCTAAAGCTTTTCTTTCCAGTTCCGGAGGAACAATAAGCGTTCTAGGCCGTAAATTAATTAACTTGCCTCGATCGTCAGTAGTAGCTCTAATATCAATTAATGCCTGTTCTAACGAATCTATCTCTAAATCAGCAGCACTTGTAAGCTCATTTTTTTGAGTTCCACCACCTACTAGCGGATGATCGGTAGCAAATAACTCTTTACCGTCACCACCAGTTTGAACAGAACTATCAAAGCCGTTATTGTAAATATTGGCGCCACTTTGCTCTCTTGTGATACGCATACTAACTGCTAATTCCGCAGGGAACTGGCTAATAAGGCCATACAATTCATCTTCAATCATTTCTTCAGTAATTTCGTACTGAAGTGCATATGTATCATGGGTATATCTTTCGTCAAATCCCTGAATAGCCGCATCTGCAGTAATAGTTGAGCCTTCTGTTTTCTTTGGAATAGTTCCAAAACCGGCAACATAGCTATCATCTTCATATTGCTTTCTAGAAGTCAGCATATTGAATAATTGCGGGTACTGAGTAGGAACCTGATCGTATTCACTCAGAAAGATAGCTCGAAAGCCTTCCGCCATTGAGTCTGAAAAATTAGTCCTTTGCATAACTGGCATTAGCTACTCGCCCCCTTTCTATGTGTTAGCTATAACAACAGCTTGAGTGTCAACACGGAATTTGACATAGATATCTACGTTAGCGCCCCAAGCATTGTCGGGCCGCTCTACAATATCTATAAGAGTCAGTGTATCTCTTGAGGAAGCATTACCGTCAAGCTCCATTTGGGACCTTAAAGTAGTAGTGTTTCCGGTAGTAACAGTTAAATCAAAGAAATTACCGTTTGCGGTACTATCAGCCAATGTTGCGTCATCAGACTGACACTCAAAAACGGTATTATAAAAATCATTACATACATACACTTCTGTACCTGCGGTAGCTGCAGCATAAGTAGTTGCAACACCCATAGGATTATCGGTTGAAGCTGTTACAGACAGAACTCGACCGCTACCATCTTTTTTAACCGGATCTCCCGGATAAATAGCGGCTGAACCATCTGAATAAAATCTTTTATTAACTATTGCTCCACCAGTTTCAGTGTATGCAGGATGAAAACCACGAGGATTGTCTACATTAGCCATTTACGCACCTCTCCTTTCAAACGCACAACAAGATTAAGTCGGAAAAACACATAGTTTTTCTTACGAATAAAAAGTTAATAATTGTTTGCGCTAGATTAATAGCGAATGGTGCGTTTCTTGCGAAACGAGAAATGCGCAGGTCCCAATCTGCGGGTTAATGGGGATTTTTAAGAAAGGCACTGTTCCCAGGCAGTGATTTAATGGGTATATAGGGACAGGCTGGACTTCCCCCGAAATACTTACCTGCCCCCACAAAAATCATATTAAACTATATTATGATCTCCTAAAGTTTTGGCCGTTATTATTTTTCGGCCAATTCTTTGATTTATTTTGTCGCCTTCATTAGCGACCGTTTCCAAAGTACTTTCAATTCTATCTTTATTTTGATTTCTTAACCATTTTTCTCTTTGTTTAGCTTTTTCTTCCGGGATTTCCATAAGAACCATGCTACGGCGAACCAGCATACTATCTAGACCGGCAAATCCCTCTAAACCTCTTTGAAGATAAGAAGGATTTCTATCTGTCTCGCCATAATCCTCCCGGTTAGCTATAGTATAACCGTAATCCATCTTTCTGTCAAGATTGGTTTTACTTACCCACTTCGGCCTAAACCCTTTGTGAACCTTTTTTGTCCTGAATATATCCTGTGACCACGGATTATCGGAAGAATTCCAAGGTTTAGTAGCTGGCTTCTTATTAACACTACCTTTTGGCCGCCCTTTAGCTTTAGATTTTGTTTTCATATTTATCTCCTTTTACTTCCTTTATATTTTATAAAAACGTCCTTACTAATTCCTAAATCTCTACATACTTTTGCGTCTGTATCGGTAAAATCCTTAGAATTGGAAGTAGGTGGCGCAGTTCCTCCTTCTGCATAGCCCTGATTAATATTTTTATTTCTTTGGGTTTCTCGCTGCCTAATTACTTGTTTGCCATAATTATATGCAGCTAAAGGCACGTTTTTATTAGCGGATAACTTATCAAGTAACGGTTGATTACCGTTAATTTCTTCTGTAACAACAGCCATTACATCGTCATAATCGTCATAAATACCCATAAGAGTATCACGTTGTATATTAAATGTTTCTACTGCTTTTGCTTGTTTATCTTGAGCAGATGTTTTCGAAACTGGTTTTTCTATCTTTCGTTTTTCTCTTTCTAACTGCCTTGTAGTTTTTTTAGTTAGATATTTTTCATATCCATCTGGATCTTCCATTGGGTCAGGCCGAACTTCAATTTTATCCTGCAGCGCATCTATTTCATCTCTCATACCGGTATTAATTTCCAATACAGTATTATATTTATTATCCATTTCATTTACATACTCGTCATATTTCCTTTGCTTTTCATTAACTTCCCATGTAAGCTTATCTATGCGCTTTTTAACTCTTTTCCCATATTCTTCTCCTTCAGGAGCTTTATCATGCCCATTTCCGCTATCTACGCTATTATCGTCATTTTTTCCAGGCGGTTCAGTTACTTCTTCTGAAGGTTTATTGGGCGCTAACGCCTCTAACGGATTAACTTTATCCTCTAATGTCTGTACTGTCTGATCTTCCATCTTCTTCCTTCCTTTCATCTTCTATATAAACACAAAGAACATCTTCTTCATTCATAATGTCAAAACCTTTAAATTCACCTCGATCTAGAGGTAATTTATGGGGACTATACCTAGCGAATAAAATTTTATCTCCCACCTCTAAAATTTCACAATCACTTCCAGCACTAACAACAATGCCTATTTTCGATTGTTCCTTAACTGTGTCAGGAGTAAGAATAATTGATTTATTATCTTCTTCTTCTTCTACTCGCCTTACAATAACTCGTCCTTTAATAGCTTCCCATCTACCCATTTTCAGGCTCCCTGTTTAAATCGTTTAAATATTCAACAATTATTTCTGGAATTTCTAAAATTCGTTCGCAGGTTTTCATACCGGCATTAGCGGCAACAGCATCATCAAAGACAATTTTTTCTATTGCGTTATGAGTATCTTCATTACACATATCACGCTCTACTTCTATACAATCAAGAAAGACTTTCGTAACTGGTATTTTAAGCCAGCTAACAACTTCTTCTGGAGCAATTGGATTATTAGCAATAATTTCTTCTAACGGTATTTCAAACATTAACACCTCCTCCCAGCGCTTCTCGCTGATTTACTTCTGTGTTTAACAACTGAACTGTTTGACTAATATGTTCTTGTAGCCGGTCTTTATATTCTTTCTTCAAACCTTTATATATATCTTTCGTCATAAAATTCTTATGAATTTGTAAATGAATAATATGATTTTCCCCAGGTTTAGGTTCAGGTACATCCCCTTGCATAAACATACTGTTTTCTATTTCTGGAGGTATGGATTCTTCAGGTATTTCAGGTAGGATTTGCTCTCTATTTTTTAAGTTAGGAAATGTATCGAGCAAGTTACTTGTAACTGTATAAATAGCTCTTGGATTAGGCTGAAACTGCTGACTTTCCGGAACTCCTCCAATAAGGGGATTAGCTAGTAATAACTGATAAATCTCATACGCTTCCAGACGCTTTTGCATTCTTGAAGCATATGCAGGATCTCCAACCGGGATAATATCTTTTACTCCGTTGAAATCATCTTTTTTAAGGTCGCTAAAGGCAATTTTGTTTTGACTACCCATAACTCTATATTGCTTGGATTCCTTAAGATGAATTTCATTTAGGGCCTTAACAAGTTTTAATTCCTTTTTAAAACTGCGGAACACTCGCTTAAATAAGATATTAAACACCATTAATCCCTGCTCGATTTTGGCTTCGGTCCCTCCTTTAGTAGGTCTTTCAACTCCAGCTTGCTCTCTACCCAAGATATTGTCAGTAACAGAAGTTAATCTCTCTTCATACTGCTGAATAAGGCCAAGAACGCTAAACAACACATTATCCATTCTCTGCATACTAGGAAAGAATATTTGAGTAGCATCCTCTACCGGATTCATAACTCCAGGATATAACTTCATTTTTTTAGCTTTTATACCGGCTCTGCGTCCATAAAAGCCAAACGGCTGATTAGTGAGTCTACCCGCATCAAATATCTGATTAAATGCGGTATTAGCCATGTAATTAAGCTGTTCCAAGAAATGACCTAACCCAAACGAATAAAAGCCGTCTGTATTAGGTATGAAATGATAATCAGTGAAATAATTAAGGTCTATTACTTGTGAGCCTTTATGAAAGCGCCTGCTTGTAGCTCTCATTAAGGTTCCAGTAGCTTTATCTACGGTAAAAATATACGGCTCTTTCTTTCCGTTCCCTAAATCGTAGCTTTTGTGAGTTTCGTAAATTATGTGAGGGGTATCTCCTGCAGAAATATCAGTAATTCCCATAAGTTCGTCTGCGGTATCTCTATGATCGTTTTCTTCTATTCGATATCCTTCTGTACTTAACTGATCGAAATTCTCATATAGGTCCATTTCGTTACGATCAAATAATTCGTCATAATGAAGATATAGCCTATGAGTAATTCTCCTAGCTTCTTCTAAACTTCTAGTTCTATAAGGCAAAATTAAATCTAAAGGAGAGATATAACTTGATAGCGGCCTATCTAAACTGGCATTCCAAAGAATTTTCTTAAATACACTTCCGTTAACCGGTAACTGCAGCATTGACTTATCAGTAACTTCCTCAAATTCTTCCATTTCGAACTGTAACTGCCAATTCATAAATCCAGCTACGTTTTCCGAGCGCTTAATATCGTTTGAAGCTACCGGAATAGCCTTTACAATATCGTTTGGAGCAAATAAAGCCTGATAAATTCGCGCATGAAACTGATTACAAGCTACGGCCAGCATAGGCACACATACATTACTAGAGTTCGGCCACGGATTAGATTTCTTATCTAACCGGCACGCCCACAACTTCTGCCATTTATTTCTTTTATCTTCCCAACCCCTTCTAGAATCCAAATCATATTGAGTTTGGGAATTAATTTCTTTCGCAATTTCCTTTTGTTTATCTTCAGGGATATTTTTAACTAAATTAACATTCGTATCGTTATCGGCCATTATTTTCACTCCTCTTAGTTAATATCCTGTAACTGAATTAACTGTTTTATTTTGAGTTATCCATTCATATTCAAAGTCTTCATCTTCATCTTCCATTGGATACCAACGAGTTTCTAACTGTATAGCTCGTCTTAAGTTCTCCATTAAATGGTCGTCTTTATCTATTGGCTTTCCTGTCTTAGGGTCCCACATCCAGCCTTCAATTTCGTAAAAAGTCCGGACTAAATCGTCAAAGAAGAAAAGCGCCGGTTCGTCATTTTCAGACATTAGCCATTCCTTAACGAGAATTATTCCGGAATCGAGGTCTTTACTTCCTAAATCCAAGTAATAACCGTAATTAGAAAACACTCTATCCATCTGTTCGAACGTAGAGCCTTCCGGATTATTACTATCTCCCTTAGAAAACGGGTCAATTACGATTTTATTTATTCGATATTGATTTTTATTTATGATTTTTATAATTTTCTGTGCGATATACTTTCCGCTTCCATGCTCAAATATTTCGTGAATTACGTATTTATAATTTCTAGGACAAGTAGCAACGAAAACAACTGCTTGCGGCTCTTTAGGATGAATATCAATAGAAATATCCACTAGCCAATCGAGGGGAATTCCCTTTCTAAACCTCTTTTTAAGATGTAATTCACGTTTGAATTCCGGATAAATTATTCCGGACATATAAGACGGAATACCGTCTACACGAGCTTTTAACAGTTCCGGCTTATTTCTATATCTGCGCTTGTATTCGTCTACATTGTACTTAGTTAGACCATAGCCAATATTGTCAGTCATATGTGCATGGACGTTATAAACAGTCCGGTCCGGAGTTCCATCTTCATTTCGAGCGTTAATAATTTGCCGGTTAACCCACGGTTCCTTTAATAAAGTAGCTGTAAATAACTGTCTACCACCTCTATCTATCAATCCACGAGTGGCCGCTTCGTGAATTTCCTCCCTGGGCGGCTCGTCACAAATAATTAAGTCGTAATCAGAACCTTCAAAAGCATCTGGTTCTTGCCGATTAGACATAATATGCAGAACTGAGCCGGTAGTTATATCAATCCATTCGCTATCTACCCCTTGATTATTTTTTTTAGTTTTAACCAATCTGTTTTTAGGCCACCATTCCTTTAATTTCGGAATTAAAGTCTTCTGTATATGCTCATCCCATTTCTGGCCGATAATAAGTACCTTATATGGCACATCATTTATAGGAGTTTTCGATTTATCCCAGGGGAAATAGCCAAATAAGCAAGAAAACGCTATTGCCACACCAATCGTGGATTTTCCTGTTCTGTTCCCACCCGTGAAGGTAAAAATCTTATATGTTTCGTTGCTCCACGCCTCAATTAGTTTTTTTTGAGGAGGATTTTGATAAAAACAAGTCTTATTAGACTCCCAAATCCAGTCGTCCGGAGGAGGAACGAAATATTCTATTTTATTTTGATTTTTATATTGCTCAATTTTCTTAAGTGCTATTAACTTCTTACGCTTTATATTTTCTATTCTCTTTTCTAATTGAGCTTTAGTTTCCATTTTTATTAATCTGTATGAGATATTTCGTGAATTTGTTCGTATAAATAGCCAATTTTGCGACTTCTACTCATTCTTCCGCTAAAATACGTATGATATTCTTCGTTAACTGTTCCTGCAGTCATAATTAAGTCGTCAATATTTTCTCTGTTATCTAATAGCCACTGAATAATTTTATCTATTTGATTGTTTTTACTAGGCAATAATCGGATTTTATTTTTCTGCGGGTTGTTCATTATTTAACCCCAAACTTTTTTGTATGTCAGTAATTACGTCAACGAACCTTCCAGGATTAAAAATCATTATTCCTGGATTTAAAATTTCTATTTTTAAGCATGGATAAGCTAATTTCTCATCAGATAAATCGACGTTAGTAACAGAAAACCTTAAACTGCCACCTGCAGTTGGATTTTCAGGGTTAACGTAACAAAGGTCTTCATATTTTGTTGACATAATCTCTCCTGTAGCCAATAAAAAAAGGGGCCATTAGTGGGAACGGATAACCCACCAACAACCCCTTCATTATTGGTTCAACCAAAGGCAGACAGGGACCTGCAACGAAGTAGCGAACTTCTCTCTGGTTCAAATTATAAAATTAAACTTACTTATCTCATAAATTCATAAGTCGGCCTTTTTCTCGATATAAACTTCTTAGCTGCAGAAATTGCGTTATTTTTAAGAAAATCTTTCTGTTTAGGAGATAAATTAAATAAAGTCGCTGGAATATCTCCCGTATCGATATTTATAGTATTATCCCATAAAGTCTTTGATATATGGTTTCTTTCGTTAGAAAGCATGAATACATCTACCAGCCTAGATCCATATCCAGTTAAGTTACTAATACTTACAAATTCCTGCCGGTCCTTATTGGAAACCAGCCGAAATCCTAATTCTCCCGAATTCCCTTTAGGATCGTAATAATTAGCTAGTAAACCTCCATCTACGTAAAGTACGTCATTAATTCTTACCGGCACAAAAACTCCAGGAAGCG